>ERZ781398.4307-NODE-4307-length-10491-cov-4.254695_pt1 | contig 10491 bp, 13 predicted proteins | sample MGYA00433077_ERZ781398 | MGnify/ENA primary metagenome ERZ781398 (study PRJEB29847, sample SAMN06458254) | wastewater metagenome | isolation source: Wastewater bioreactor | place: South Africa: Cape Town | study: EMG produced TPA metagenomics assembly of the... | reverse complement strand
GGTATATAGTTTATGATTACTTCTTTTCGATAGAGAAATAAATCTATCTCTCTCTTGAGAGAGAAAGAAACAACAAAGCCGTGTCTCATGAGATATTTTATTCTTTCTTTGATTATTTAGATTGAAATTTAATAAATTAAAATATGGAAATGAAAATGTTCCATTAGAAGAACAAAAATCAACTTCCAATGATGCACAACATTTCAACGATGGTTTGTTCTGAGATGAATTCAACTTATTTTTGTTGTTATTTTTATATTCAGATGAGAATCGTGAAGATCCAAATTTAGCATTCGGTGGCAGTAGTGTTTCTTTCAAACAAGGTCGTCAATTGCTTCGACAGTAGAATGATATTCGATTGGTCTTGTATTTCAAATTCAATCTATTCGTTTTCCATTTAGATATTTAAAAGAAATCGGCTATGTCGATTCGATTATTGACATTCGTTCGACAGCTGTCAAAAAATTACTTGGCATCAAACATGAAAATAGTGTCAATGGAAATGCAGATACCGGTTTAAATGGTGATACGAGACCAATGAATGAATCGAAACGGTAGATTGAATTAACGATTATTTCCATCGATGTATGTTCTCTTGACATTTAGAATGATTCCAAATATAATTAAAAATGCAACTAACGATCTAAGTAAATCCGTTCTTGCATCGTTGGATTTTTTGAAAGAAGATCAAGCCGATGAAGATTCAAGTGACGATGATATTGATACGAGCCGAATAATTCTTCAAGGAAATAATGGCAATACAGCGAATCATAATGCTACACTCGATGATCTCGTTAGTGAAGAAGCTGCTTTACATGAATTCGATTTTCTTAGCGGTGAAACAGCGAATACAAACGAAGGAAAACTATCGAATGGTAAAATTTGATTTGCAAAATTGTCAAAAGAGATGAAATCAATTTCGAATTTAGACAATGATTGGGACGTTGATCAGAGTCGATTGAATCGTTTGAAAGAAGAATACAAACGTGATCGACATGTCAAACATTCAACGACAGGTTCGACATCGATTCGAACGAATCTATTAGATAACGGAAATGATGAAACATCGAATGATCAACGTACTTTCAACGACGATGATCAAAGTATGAATTTCTCCGATTGTTTTCTTTTGAAAAATTAATATTTCTCTATGTAGATGTTGTCGACACAATGATGTTTCGAAATAGTAAAAATTTCATTGGAGATAATACAATCGAAGGTTTGGACGAATTGGCGAGAGTTACAGTTTCAAATGATAATGAAACTCAAGATGATGTATGTGAAAGTGATTTTCATATTGATTTCGAAGAGATTGATTTTGTTTTTTTCCTCAGACGACAAGTAATGACACAAGTGACTTTCGAAAAACATGGAATGTTAAATACGTTTTACGAAGGTAAATTCACGAGCAAGAATGTACAATGCGAGAATGTATTTGTTTAGTCATTTGGATGGTGTACGTTGTGTTGGATTTCATCCAGTTGAATCCGTCGTGATTACGGGATCCGAAGATCGAACATTGAAATTATGGAATCTTGAAAAAGCTGCAGTTTTAAGAAAGTAATTCAATTTATTTTGTTTGTTTATTATCGAATCTATGGTTATATGCGTTTAGATCGACGTCAACAACGCAAGATCTCGAACCGATTTATACATTTCGACGACATACCGGTCCTGTTCTCACCCTAGCAATGAATCCATCTGGCGAGCAATTTTATAGCGGTGGTCTTGATTCTCTCATTGTCCTTTGGAATATTCCCAGTACCGATGTTGATCCTTATGATTCATACGGTAAAATAAACTCAACAAAAATCTATTTCAATCGAAATTGACACTTATTTAGACTCAAATGTCCTGTGCAAAGTATTAGAAGGTCATACAGATGCTGTTTGGCAGCTGGTTGTGTCCGGTCAGAAATTATTATCATCGTCATCGGATGGATCGATTCGATTATGGGACGCAAACTTAGCTCAGTCGTTACAATCAACATATCATCGTAAATTCAGAAAAAGAAGTTGATAATAATTAAGATTTGTTTTGTTTTTGTTCTATTTCGAAGACGATGGAATTCCAATATCAATCGATTGGTACATGCAAAATACAAATCAATTTGTAGCAACATATGATTCATTGAAAACTGTTCTTTTTGATACGGAAACAAAGAAAATTATCACGCAATTTTCTAATGAAAATTCGACAATTGATCCCAATTATCGAGTCAATAGAATTCTTAGTCATCCGTCACAACCAATTATTATAACGGCACACGATGATAGAAAAATACGATATTTTGATAGTAATTCTGGTGAGAAAAAAAAAATGATTTCCTTGACGTGTTCAACAGCTATTTTCATTAGGTCGAATGATACATTCAATGGTTGCTCATCTCGATACCGTGACATCATTAGCAATTGATCCACAACAATCCTGTCTTCTATCTGGCAGTAAGAGAATATTTGTTGTTGTTTTTTTAAATTTCTATAATTTGATAATCTAAAGGTCATGATCGTTCAATACGTTTGTGGAATTTCGAAACGAAAAATTGCATTCAAGAACTAACAGCTCATCAAAAGAAAGACGATGAATCTATACATGACGTTGCATTTCATCCATCCAAGCCTTATATGGCAAGTGTAGGAGCTGATTCCATAGCGAAGATTTACGCGTAAACTAGACTAAATCGAACAAAACAGAAACGTTTTCTTTTGCGACCATTTAATTCGTCTCTTCTCGCGCTCTCTCTCTTTCTTTTTAGCATGCAGAGTCTCTAGTTTTGTGTTGTCACTTTTTCTTTTCTTCTTGTACCAGATATCGAGCAAAAAACAACAAACATCGTCTTCTTCTTCTTCTTCTGTTGTCTGTAACTTTGTAACACGAATTCTGTTTTTATAAAAAACACAAATATTCTATTTCCATGCAAATTGTCCTTCTTCTTCTCTCTCTATTTCTCTCTATCTTTCGTTCTCTTTTGTGTAAATAGAACCAAACTCAAAATATCTAGATGTGTGTGTGCGCGTGCGTGTGTATATCTTTTGTTCATTTGAGAAATTACGAACAACAAATTCACAAAAACAAAACAGAATGTCACCTTTCTTCTTTAGTTCTCTCTCTCTCTCTTATCTAACTTGTATCTCTTGTCTTTTACTGAACAAAAAAACAACAAGAACTAAATAAATCTATTAAAAAGAAAAGAAAATTCGAGCACGGTGTGTAGCATAAACACACTCATTTGTTTTCTTTATTTTTGTTTTTTGGAGAAAAAAAATCTGACCAAGAAATTTCGAAGAGAAAACAAAAGACAATAGATTTGTTATTTTTCATATGCACTGATTCGATCCATTTGCCCTTCGGATATATCAAGACGTGAAATGATGATCATTTAGATTGATTGATATTTTGCTTTTCTTCAGTCTCTCATCATCGTCTTCTTATTTTTCTTCTGCGTTCTGTCTGATAATCAAAAAGGAAACGAGAAAGAAAAAGAAATATATAGATTTTCTTCGACCATACGCACACACACCACATCTGTTCCAGATATTTACCATAGTATATGCACAAGTTGGTTGTCATAGTTGGCATATGAATGCATATTGATATGGAACGCTCACGTGAAGAATACAGAGGTCGATATAGAGATCGACGCTATCAAGATAAACATCGACTAATCAGTGAAAATCAACGGTAAACTTCGCACGATCAAATACTTCTTACAGATTTCGTTTTTCTTTTTAGTCGATATTCAAAACCACAAGCCAATACTCATACTTCGTCTTCTCCTCGATACTCTTCTATATCATCTCGAGATTTTCGCCATTACAATAATGACGATGATTATCGTCAGCATTCATCATCGTCACATTTTCCAATATCGAATCAAGTAAATTACTATGAAAGTCAGTCATCATCATCATCTCGACATGATCGATCGTCAAATTACCGAGCAGTTCATTCGCCATACGTCAATGAACAATCAACAATACGTTCGAATCATTTATTTCCATTGAATTCTCTACATCAACGAACTTCGCCCGTATCCTCATCGTACAACGATTCCGAACGTCATCAATACATTTCACCAACTTCATACAGACGAGATCGGTCTCCACCACCACCACCACTACCTGTTTCATCCTATCGGAATGGTCGACCAATCGATCATGAGACTCGAAATATCGATAATGATTTTTACGTTCATTCGGAATATCGATCAGCACCACCTCAATCGCTAACTTCTTTATCTCATCCCGTTGAAGCATATGTTGACTCCTATCGTTCAAATGATTATGCATCTCGTTCGGAACGATTCGATAGTACATGTAAGTTAACCTATCATAACAAACTTTCTCTTTCTATTAATATCTCGCTGTTAACACAGTTGTTGTTGTTATTCTTATTCTCAATTACTCGCTCATTTGATTATACTCAAATAACAAGACAAAAAGCAAAATCTCTCTTTTTCGGTGTCTTCTCTTTGTAAATTCTTTTCATCGAAATCTGTTATCAATCAAGTCTCTATCTCACAATGATTAATATTTCGTATATAAACGAGAATGATTTTTTACTATCTCTATTCATGATGATTGATACTGTCTTTATTGATGAGAGAAGTGCATATTCATCGTTTTTTGTTTTTGATCTTGATTATTCATATCAATTTGCTTTATTTTTAGTTAATCGAACTAATCATTCATCGAACTATCGAAATTCATTGCCATATGAACAATATCCTCCAATCGAACGAGACTTTCATTCGGCACGATCGTATTCAAGAGATTACGAACTGCCATCGTATCAAGATCGTCGAAATTTCAAACGAACAAATTCGAAATATGACAACGAGATAATTCCGTCGAAACGATTATCACGACGATAAATAAACAACGACGTTTTTTTTATTATCTTTCTATGTCAAATATTTCATGTATATATTTATGTTATGTATGTGTGCGTGCGTGTGTGTGTGTGTGTGTAGTTGTTTTGTTTTTATATGAAAACAAATAAAAAAAACCAAATTCATGCAGACATTGAATAAATTCTAATTTTAGAATTCATTATTTCTTGTTAGATATATATTATTATTAATTTTTGAATTGTAAATTATGTCTCGGAACAGACATGGAGGAAGACAACAAAGATCGTCACGCGGCGGGTCGGCTGGAGGTAGTGGTGGAAATCGGCAAGGCAAAATTCTGTATAATTCCGGCGATGAACCTGCATTCATCCGGCAATTTAAAGAACGAACTGGTTATCAAGCCCCGTTAACCACCGATGATAAAGTAGAAATGTTTCTTTTGATTGTAAATTTATTTTAAACAACTAATTTTCAGCATCAAATGGTTAACGAGTATGATGAACGAGGAAATAATGATGATTGTCGAAAAGATGATGAAAAACCTCAAATTGTTCAATTAAATGCGAATGATTTAACAAAAGAACAAGTTGACATCGAATTGGCTAAAGCAAAAGAAGGTATCGCATTAAAGGACAAATTTTCTATTAACCTTGATTACGACGCATTCACATCGAACCGAAAATATCCAATCATCAAAACATGGCTTTTTTTTCTCTTCTCTTTGAAATGTCAAACTTAACTTTTCATCTTGACTAACGTATTCAATGAATAAATTAAATAACGTCGTCTGTGTTTAATTTTAGCTGAAGAAGAAAAACAATGTATTGATTCTCAAGGACGTTTACTCTTTCGTAAGCCGAAAGAAAAAGTCGATGATCCGGACAGTTCAACGTCAAAATCTGAGATTGTCGATTTAGTATCAAACAAAACCAACAAACGTAAAACCTCAACAACAATACAAAAGGATTCTTCAACTGGAAAGACGAACGAGCCAAAGAAGACTAAAACACAATTACTTTCATTCATGGATGAAAGTGGGTTCGATGGAGACGATTAAAATATTTTTTCTCTTTTTTTCTGTAAATAATCATTAACAACAGAACACAAAAAAAACGAGTTGATTACATCTTGGCAAATGACTTTGGAATTAAGAAAATCGGTCCTGAAGTAGAATTTAGCATGATTTTCCATTCGAATAAAGAATAACTCGTGCCTAGGAATATATCATTCTTCCATAGAAATCTATTTTTACAATGTGTTATGACTTATCAAATAACACAATAGTTGATAAATGGAATCGTGTAACGTTTTGTCGGACAAGAAGATTTCATTAATTTGTTTTTTTTTCTCTCCCGATGTCAATCACATTTGCTCACAAGACAAGATCAAATTTCATCTTAACACATTCACATATTTTTGTTTCAATTCGATCAGATAACGACAAGTCCTCGTATCTTCAAATCAATGTTATTGTCTATGATCAAAGTTAGCCGATGAAACTACTTGTCGTTATTGCAGACAAACATATACTCTGTTGTAAGATGTATTTCACATTTCGATGAGATATTTCGAAGAGTGTAGATTGTATAATTGTCAAACAATTGGGTAGCATTTTCCTTCTCTTTGTTTTTTCATCTCACATCAATGTTAATCGTGTGTGAATGTGCGAAACACGACAAGATCGAAGAGAAGAATTTCTTTTCAGACGATTTATATCCAATTATGAATATGAGATCTTAAGATTGAAAATTTTCAAATTCGCCAACGAACACATCTGCTGTCATTTAATCAATTTTCAAAACTGAGAAAATTCACACGTGATTCGTCATGGTAAGATACATAACTGATGATCATCTATATCGATCATCATTTACATTTCATTCGGCTAACTAGCATAGCACATGTTCAATGAATTCACATTTTTAATTGACGATTGATCAAATGCAAAGTAAGCTTAGTCATGATATCAAAAACGACATATTTTGCACGTAAATCGTTTTTCAAGGTTAATTTCAAAATGATAAGAATAAATATAAATATATTTATATGAATCCATGTGTTTTTTTTTCTCTTTAAAACAGATGCACGTGCACCTGGTAAGGTCGAATTTTATTCGATATCATGGTGTGTCAACACAATTATAGTAGGAAAAGTTTTTTTTTTCTTCTTCTTCTTGAGGAAGTAATATGCCACCTACTAGCAATTGGACACGTCCATGTTTCTTTTCTTAGTCAATATAGAATTCGATTAAGTAATCGATATTATCTGTTGAATTTCGAAATCATTATTGATCCAATGCGTCATTGATTGCGATGAAAAAAGAAACGAAAGGGAGAGAACCTGCAGTTAATGGTTCGGTCGAACGTAGGTGTCAGAATTGACTCACTAAATTGACGCATTTTGCTGACAGTACCCCAAAAAAAATTTCACAACGAATAGTAATATATAACTTCATAGAATAAAATAAAACGAAGAAAGAACAATTCGAACAAATGAAGAAAAAGCTTAGGCATTGCAATTGATAAGAGAGAGAGAAAGGAAGGTGTGTGTGTGTGTGTGTGTGATTGTCGATCATGATTACATCGGCATTTCCAAGACAAATGACGGAGTTGTTTTTTCTTTTCTAGCTATGCTGAAGGTAACTCTGTACAAATCATTGTTTTTATTTGTCTTGGCAAAATAATATTCAAAAGAAACTTCGTTGGGCGTATTTCCGTTTTTTTTTCTCCTTTTCTTTCTCATATTTTAATTTGTTTAGGAATTAAATGTAATAGAAACTATGTTGTTAGGTAAACGTAGACAGGATCAACACTCGATGTTTCTTTAGGGTCTTTTTTTGCTCTTTCTTTTTTAACGCTCGTGACCAGACGATAAGAAAAACATTGAATTGAATTTCTTTTTTTTTGTCAAATAGAAGAAAAAAAATGTTATTGATTGATTCGAGAGAAAAAAAATCAAGTCATTCTACGACGATTTTTTACGCAATTTCGTTTTTTTTACACGAACGCAAATAGACTGCATTGGAAATTGTTTTTTCCCTTATTTATGAATGACGAATAACAACATAACGGTAAAGGATTTTTCCAGTGAAAAATGATTCACGATATTATGTCTACAAATCGTAGACAGATAATCGCAGATCAGTCTGATAGACAGTTCTTTGTCTGTCGATTTTCAAATTCTATATGAATAACGTGTCCTTTTTCTTTCTTTCTTCACTCTTTTATGATGATTTTATTGGCATAGACGAAGAGAAAAACAACTTCATCGTCCTTACAGTCATGTATCTATAGAGATAGATATCTAGATTTATATATATATATATATATGCATACGTATACGTTTATACGTACATATATAGATTCATTCTTTACATGTCGAACGGATTGTTTATTTTCTCCTACACATTCGCAAGCGAATTAGTCTAATGATGACAAAGACATTTGCCTATTCGTGATCTTTCTTTTGTTTTAATTAAATCAATTGTTTGACTATATATCTTTGCTTTTTTCTTTTGCTCCAGCGTGGGGTCGTCGCCTTGCGTACTCATAAGTATATTGTCTTTTTCTTATTCTCCTCCTACGCTTGTCGCAAAACGAGGAACAACATTCTATTCGTCAATTTCTTTTGATTTCAAGCCAAATGAGAAAAGCGAAAGAGAAAAAGAAAGAAGAACAAAAAAAAGCCTCCAACGCACGCCCGCTTGCTCGCGTATTTGTTAGCTAGTTTCATTCAACTGTTTGTGTTGGGCTATTGCCAACGTATCAGGGCGTCACTTCTTCTTTTCCTTCGTTGGCTCCGCTCGTGTGTGCATAACTCATTCATAGACGTTCGCGCGCGCGCGCATTCGTATTTCTCTCGTTCTCGTTTTTTTTCTTCTTCTTTTCTCTCTCTCTCTCTCTCTCTCGTTTTTTTCCGCGAACGGTGGCCAAATAGGTCGAGTTGCTCGGTAAGCAGTAAACAGCAGCAGAATCGTCGTTATTATGTTTTTGTTGGATAGAGATGTCTTGTTTTCTTTTCTTGTTCTTTTCTTCTTCGCTCTTTCGTGGAGAATATCCTCTCGATTGCGCGCGTACAACAAAAAAAGCGAGAAATAGAGAAGGAGAGAGAGAGAAAAAGAGAGTAAAAAAAAGAAAAAGAGAAAAGAAAATGAACGTTTTTCTTTTCTCTCCCATTATCGCAACAAACATACACATACACACACACACATATACTCATCTTATTCGTTTTTTTTTCTTGACTATTGAAACAAACATTTTCGTATTTGACATTTTAGATAAGCATATCTTTGTTCAAATTTTACACAAATTATTCTTATTTGAAAATTCTTCGAACACTAACATTCAAAGAATACTACAAAACTGTTGATTTAATCGTCAGCGGAGTTTTTTTTATCTACTACTATCATGAGTACCCTCGTTCTCCCTCCATCCTCCCACCACCATCATCATCCTCCTCATCATTCGCAGCAAACGCAACCAACATCGATACATCATCATCAACGGCAACAACAATCGAAACCTCCAACAGCAGCGCCTAAATCACGTTCAAGTAAGTCATCGATCTACGCAAAAGGCTACGGAGTACAATCGACTAAATAATTGAGGGAGAAAAATAAAAATAGGTTGCTAGTGTCATTTTCTTTTCTCGTCTTTTTCTGCTTTTCGTTAATAAGCTTGTCATCGATATAATCGATAATGATACACTCGAATAATGCATCGATATTATTGTTCTCTTACAGGTTCTTGTTCTTTTCTCCATTTTGTCTTTCATATATCTTCTCTTCAATGATATTGAGTAGAAATCAACAAGAGATGGGTATGTCAAAAGAACGTTGTCCTTAGTTAAAAAAGAGTTTACTTGTCGATTGATAGGAGCAGTTGTCGTTGGCATTTGGCCAATAAAATACTAATGATTTTCTTCGTTGTTCTTTTTCTAGCTACGGTTGATCCTCTTCATGCACGATATTTAATTGCGCACAAGATTGCATCCGGCGGCTTTGGCGAAGTCTATGCAGGTGTAAGAAAAAAAGATGGCATGCCAGTTGCACTTAAAGTCGTATCAAAAAAACGAATGCCGGAAATGAATACAGTACGTTGACATTGCTCGAGAAGAAGAAGAAGCAAAAAATGAACGACGCAATTTCGAAATTTCGTTTCTGTTTGTTTGTTTTTAGTCAGACGGAAAGGTACCACTTGAAGTTGCTCTATTACGTCGTGTGGCGAAAGTGAAAAATGTCATTCATATGTTAGATTATTTCATTCATAATGATCAAGTTGTTATTGTTCTCGAACGGCCTGAACACTGTTGTGATCTATACGATTTTATTTCTGAACGTCCCGGCGGTCTCGACGAACGATTAGCACGAGACTTCTTCAAACAAATCCTACAGATTCTAAAAGATGTACATGCATGCGGCGTTCTTCATCGAGATATCAAAGACGAAAACTTTCTTGTCGATATGCGCACTGGACAATTGTATTTAATCGATTTCGGTTCCGGAGCACTTCTACACGATGGTATTTACACCGAATTCGGTGGCACGAATTGTTATGCAGCGCCCGAATGGCTTACTTGTCGACGATACTTCGGCCTACCACAGACAGTCTGGTCCTTAGGAATACTTTTATACGATCTCG
>ERZ781398.4303-NODE-4303-length-10500-cov-3.899473_pt1 | contig 10500 bp, 9 predicted proteins | sample MGYA00433077_ERZ781398 | MGnify/ENA primary metagenome ERZ781398 (study PRJEB29847, sample SAMN06458254) | wastewater metagenome | isolation source: Wastewater bioreactor | place: South Africa: Cape Town | study: EMG produced TPA metagenomics assembly of the... | reverse complement strand
ATAGGTTGAACAATAATATAGATTTGTGTTACACGTCCTGGAATGAAATCCGGCGAGAATACTGCTCCGACATCTTGAAAAACAATGCAAACAAATGCATTGCCAATTAAACCTTTGCGTTTAACACATTGTCCATTGAGTTTTGTCGTTGTTATTGGAATTAATGGTGCAATATTAAACATAATTTCATGATTTTCATGAACTGTATGATATGAGTATTCACCATGAGAATCTTCTTTAATATCTAAATCACCTCGATATTTAGTCAAGCCTTTCAATCGAACACGTTCAGCTAATAGATCGAGAAATTTGGTCATTTCAGGTGACATATGATCATTACCAAAGATTTCAAATTCGGACTGTTGATTGCATTGTTGATAAATAACGCCAATTTTACAATTAAATCTTTCGTCATTGTTTTTATCAAATGAATATAATTTTTCATTAGCCTATTGTTATCAAGAAAATACACGTCATTTTTTCTTTGTCACTCTTCTTTCTCACCTACTCACTTTCGGATCACCGATTGTTCCGTACGAATGAATACTTGTAAAATCTAATTTATTTAATAGCATTTGAAGAATATTATTTTCGTTTGTTTTATCAATTCGATCAGTTACATAACAATTACAATTCGATGTTCTAATCAATCGAACGTATTCGTTTAAGGAAAAAAAGTAAAATTCTCTTTACCGAATAATCGCATGAGCTTCACATACTTCGCCTGATTCATTTGGCTGATTTAAACAACGCAATGATGCTAAAAATGGGCCTTCAGCATAAAATTCACCATAGTAATTTGTGTGAAACTAATCAAAGAAGAAACACATATATCTACGTCTATTTTTTTGGTTTGACATAATCTGTAATTTACATACATGATTATAAAAGAGATCACGATACTTTTCTGAAATACAAATTGGCGTCGATGATTGGAGCGAAGTAAATTCTGCTGAACGACGATCGAGTACATAATCATCGAAGATAAACGTTGTCGAGCCAATCGAATCTTCGGTTTGTGATGAAAGTAATCGTTCACTACTAATTGATGGTATTAATTTTGGACCATCATTTGTGGATTTCTAACAGAGAAAATCAAATCGAATATGTGTGTGTGTGTGTTTGTCTCCTGTGATTGTTATAATTCGTTTTCAATTGTCAATACCTGATTCTCATCGTCATTGAGGTTATTTATCATGATTTATCTTAATTTGTCAAAAGTATCGAATAACACAGCCAGAAGAAAATGACGGCGAAGAAGCAAAAGAAAAGAAAAGAGAAGAGAAGAGAAGAGAAGAGAAGAGAAGAGAAAAAAAAACGAAGAAACGACAACAGCGATTCTTAGCTCTTAGGATTCCGTTTTCTTTTTCATTAACAATGCATTTCTATAGGGTGAAGAAACACGGAAAAAAAGTTTTTTTTTCTGTAGGATAAAAAAGAAAGCTAAGCAAGAGACAGAGAAAAGAGAAAAGAAAATGTGAAGAGTCCGACAAACAAAAAACTAGCATGAAATGCAATACGTCGGTAATAGATTGTCAACTTTATTCATGCGTAACTACTACAGAAACAACGATGAATATATTTAGTTTCATTATAAACGATTATTTTCTCTCAAAAATTCTCAGGAGATAAATTAGATGTAAATTATTTTGATTAGATATTGGTTAGTGTTGTTGTTGTTGTTTCTTGTAGAAAATGATTAATATTGACAGTATGTTTTTTAAGAACGGAAAGGAAAAACGATTAACATCTCTTGAACGGTTAACATGCAAATGTTCACTTACTGATGTTAAAAAGAGATCTGATTTCGGCGACGTTGTGTCTGAATGAGAATTTGAATTTGTTTCGTCTCTATTATTGACAAAAAAAAACAAATCGATGTTGAGATTATAATTGAATAAAAATCAAAATTACTTGGTATGTGTTTTGTTATGATGTTTAGGATTGAAATGTGAAAGAAGTGAACTGAAATTCAATTGAGGAATTGAATTACGTCGATCGATGGGTGTATGTTCACGATGATCGACTGTTCGTTTCATGTCGCTGTATCGTCGGTCGTTCTTAGTTCCTGTTGATCCAACTTCAGTCATCGTTTCAGTTTTCGAATCACTTGTCATCGATGCCGTTCGATTGCGTGATTTCGATCGATCTCGTCGTTGATCTTTTGTTGAAACTTTTAACGAATGTCGAGATAGAGACGTAGAATCTCGATGAGATAATGATCCTTGTAACGGTTTATTCGTTGATAATGTTATATCGAGACGATTTGTATAATTCGAATCGATCGACATGATAAACACAAAAAAGAAGAAGAAGAACCTCTGAAAATAAAAACAAATATCATATTTATTTTAAAAAAAAAGAAAAACATAGATATAAACTATCCATGCGCTATCTATCTACTGGTTAACGAACCACCTCCTATGGCATATGCATCGTCATATGTATACTTATTACGTTCTGCTTGAGTAGTTTTTGCTTTCGTTTGGTTAAATAGACACATGACTGAATTGATAAAAAAGAAAGAAAAGAAAACGAGAAGAATTTTTACTTTTGCGTCTATTCATATAGAAATGTGTTCGATCAAGCGTATTTCGAAGCAAAATAAAAAAAAACAAGATCGAGACACAGCCTATTACCTGAACATATCGGTTGATTAATCGAATATTTACATGTACGTGTATCAACATCAACTAATATCCGTGAAGAAAATGACATTTCACAAGATCTATTTTTTCCTATGTGACAGTCACTCACACCCATCAATAGTAAATTAAATGAAAATAAAGAATTTGATTGTATGATGAAGATAAAAACGACACTCAAACTCGACAGATGAAAGAAGAGAACAAACTAATACGCAGTTAAAATTAATTCGAAGAAAAGACGAAGAAGAAAACTGGCCTTTATTTTTAATATCCAAATATCGTCGCCGTCCCCGTTGTTCGTTTTTTTTGTCTTTCTGTTTTCTTTTCTCACTTTTTATTCCATTGTTTCGATGATGATGATGATGATAAAAAAACAACAACCGATTGTAACTGAAACTTGACGAGGAAAAAAAAGTTAATTGATTCGTTCAGTCTCTCTCTCTCACACACATTTTTCCGGATGTATACTTATTGGAAAACAAGAAAAAACACAGCTCGAAGTGTCTATTTTGAATCAGTATAAATAATGTCAATGGTTGTATGTGTCGATTCGGAGACAAAAAAGCTTTTCCTGCTTATTTTTTTTTCTTCTTACTAAAGTAATTATTTATGCTAGTTTGTTTTAGAGAGTGAAAGAGAGTGAGAAAAAAGAATGACGTACTTTGTTTAATCAGAGATTTCATTCGAAGAATTAGCAGTATGTGATTATAATCGACAGTCATTTGATTCGAAATCGAAAATGTTTAGGCTAAACTTTTGACCTTCAATATCGTTTCTTTTTTAAGCTTTTAATCATTTTCACTGAACTTTTTCTTTCAAATCGAAAACAGCACACGAAACGAAGAATATCTATATCGATCGTGTCTCGGTGAACATGAGAATCGATCCGATCGTATCGTATAACCTGAATTCAAATAATGAAATTGATTCAATACGTATTTCGAGATAAGTAGACTATTTAAATATCTCTACTTAAATGAAATTCGATTTTAATAAGAAGAAAAAGAAGAAGAAGCTAAAAATGTATTATAGATTAAACATGAATTATGTGTCCATTCTGTTTTAATACATCGATTGCAATCGAAAGATTCTTGTCTTTAATCATGACATAATCAGTATCGAATGTTGATACAGCTAATATAGGAATTTCTGCTTGAGCTAATGGATTAAGTATTGATGATAGAACACCGGTCATATGAAATGGAAAAGGTCCTTGCAATTTCAAACATTTCCATTGACGTTCACATTGAATATCTTTCGGTATTCGATTATCATCGATTGTAATAATCGACAATTCGTCAGTTGTTTTTGTTATGGATATAAATGGACCTGAAAATGCCCATGCTGGTAATGGAGATGTTGCCGATAAACGACAGATAATGAAATTTCCTTGTACGAGTTCGAGAGTTAGTTTTGACATTTAAAGGAAAAATATTTTGTAACTCAGACAAACGGAAATTTTTTTTGTTGTCGCATCAATATCTAATCATAAAAGACCGAGAAGAGGGCGTTCTTCAACGGTAAATATTAAAGTTTTCATTACATTTTACTCAATTTTGTGAACTTTTTTTTGGGTGAATAAACATGTTTCTTTTTACTTCCTAATGAGTATACTGCGTTGTTAATTCACCACCAACTGATAATACAAATAAAGACTTTAGCGTGTTCAAGTCAAATTTTCGACTTGTTTTTCACAGACAGAATCTTTGCTTTTGTATTTGAGAATCATTTATAAATGTAGACGAAAAAAAATTAATCATTGTTGTTCTTTTGTTTTGAAAAACGAAAAAAAAAAAAGAACTTTAGTGTTGCGGACGAATAGCTGCAGGTGGTTGAGGACCTCCTGGTCGATAGTATGCTGGCATTTGAGGTGGAGGCATCATCATAGGACCATAGGGTCCTTGCATCATCATACCACCAACGGGAGGTCTCATTGGCATACCAGGTGGTGGTGGTCGCATAGGCATACCATTTGGATATCTTACCATTTGAGGACCCATTGGACGTTGTTGCATATAACCAGTTGGTAATCCTTTTTGTGCAGCATAGACACCGACTCCTGCTGTTGGATTTGTTTTTGATTGTTGATTTTCGCTCGATGGAAGAATCTCTTCGAATGATGATGATGCCCAACCTTTTTGAATATTTTCGAATAATGTCGTACCACCAATACCGTATTTAATAAAGAGAACCAGATAAATAAAAACTATTCAGAATAAAATCGGAGTTAAATTGAAACAAAAAAAAACGAAATTTAACCTGTGATAATAAGAGCTATTCCAAGAATAACTTCGCCGACATAATATGAGTTTGCTGCTGAATATGTATACCAAAGGTAATTACAACCACTAATAACTAAACATATTTGTGAATTCGCTAAATAAAGTACATTGAAAGCCACCATGACTGCTCCAGCAATTCCAGCTAGAATATTGAATGCAGCAGCCCATTTCAATTTAAGCCAAGTCATTTTTCGAGCTTCAAACAAAAAGAAAACAAGAAAATTCGACATTCGTTTTTCCCTATCCTCTCAATCTACTTGAATGAAGAGTTCCAACACAAGCAATAAACGCGAATATGAACGTCCATATTCCGGCGAAAATTTGCCAACGTGGTGCAAACATCAAAATAATTGGTAAATCAACGCCTAATATCGCTAATGCCACAAGTAATTGAATGACGCCGACAATTCGTAGGACACGAATCGGCCATGATCGTTTGAGATATTTTCGCATAAATTCATCTCGTTTTTCGTCTAAGACTTCCTGTTGATGAACATGTTCGATTGGATCAACGGCTTCTGGATTTTCCATTTCATACGGAGTCTGCATGTTTTTTTTTCTGTTAATATTTTCGTTCGAATTCTTGTTTGTCGTTTGTTTTTTGCGAATGTTTTTCACTTGATTGTCAATGCGTAGGTGTACAGTGATCACAAAATAAACATTCACTAAATGCTGCAACTTATTTCGTTTAAATGAAATGAAAGAAACGAAGAAAAAAAACGAATACGACTAACGGTGTTGTTTGTTTTTTAAAAAAAAGAAAGAAAAAGGATTATATTTCGAAAGAAAAAGTCCTTTTTTTATTCTTCCAAAGGCAAATGATGCGATTATTGAAAATAATTGGTGTTCGTACGAACAATAATATGACTGTAGACTCATCAATATTGAGATATTTATAATGATAGATTTAGATTTTATTTTAAAATGCTTATTTTCCTTTAAAATATTGAAAATATGCTGATTCAGCAATTAATTCGATTTATTTCTAAACTAGAAGTAAAATTTTATGAACAACTGAACAAACACTAATGATTTCAGTACATGCCAAGTAAATATTATGATTTTCAGCGAAAAAAAATTTTCTTTGCCTGTCTTTATTTATAAACTTGTTTACTAAAATAAATCATGATATTTCAAATGTAAATTAAATTCATCTCAACTAGTCATCATAGTAGAAATGATTTTACGCTAAATTATTGTAGTAAACTTTTTTTTAAACCAGACCATCGACGTTCTTTTGTGCTTGATAATTATAAGCTATAATCACCGTAATTCTACGACCAGAAAAGCATTCGGCTGACTTTTAGTTTACTTACATCAGTAATAAATAAACGATGAAGTTCTCGATGGACCGTGTAGAAACCTTTCGAATAAATACATTCAAGTAAATTTTATTCAATTCAACGAGTTTCTCTCGTTTTTTTTTAAACGCAAATATAAAGTCATTAGTTCGTAAATAATTCTTCACAGTAATAAAAAAAAAAACTTCTTTTTCTGTACACAATTGAAAATTAATTAAAGTCTGACTTACATTTGACATTAAAAAAGTACTCATTACAACAACGCAGTTTACTGGCATTTATTTTTCATAGAACTTGATTCTCGAAATATCTTTATCTCAAAAACAGAAACGTAAAATTCTTTTTCTTTTCTTTAAACAATGTAAATAATCGACGAACATAAGAATCTGACAAATGTTACATGATTCAAATGTATAGTAAAACGATCTGATAAGATCAAATTCTTGACGAACATAGAAAATTACATCATTACATCAGAGTCAATAAGATGTTCGACTGTTATCAGAATAGACGAACGGAAACGAATGTTGACTAGCTTTTTAGTTTCAGTATAGAATTTCTTCTTCATTTTATGCATTCACTTTAATTATATAAAAGAAGAAGAAGAAAAAGTAAAAAGGCAAGCGTTTTCTGTCAAATGTAGTTAACATCACCCTCGTACACGATTTATGTTTTCACTTTATCTCAATTCTATTTCATACGTTGAAAGTTAAGAGATGATCTCATTTGTATACACATTATTGACGCATTGAGATCATAAAACAATATTTGATTAATCGTTTTCAATTGTTGTCTTGAGTTTCTTTTTCTTTTGTGGTAAGTATAAGACAATGTTCGACTCATACTTGTCCATAAATTGAGTTAATTGTTATCAAGAATATCAAATTCGTTTTAATGTTGAATTGGCTCACCGCCAGACCAAACTCATTTTTATTCAACATGACAAAGAGAAGACCTTGCCGTTTTCTTTTTCTGTTTTTATTGTCTTATTATTTAGATTAGTTGATAGACAGAGAAGAAGAAGAAAAAACCTTCAATTGGCATAACGCCAAATTAGTCACTTTTTCTTTTGTCAGTCTTCCTATTTGGATAAGTATTCTTTCGGCGAAAAAAAATAACAACATTGATTGTTTTTATTGCTCCTTCGATTTGCCTGGTCTCGACCGCCTTTCATATGTTTAAGTACAAAGAACACGATAACAACATCATATTCCAACGACAAGACGACATCGACACAATCAGCATGATGTTGTGTGTGTGTGCTTTTTCATTCTTTTCTTTTTCCATATGTGTATCGATTCATACGAGCACAACGACGTATAGAATCAAATATTTTACTCTTTAGTTTCTTTTCCTTTTCTCTTCTCGATGTCGACGAGAAAAGATATATATATATATATATAGGTATAAAAACACGTTCGCAAACGGCAGCCAGCCAATCCGACAACTGATGTTGGCGACGAGCCAACTGCGTGCGAAGCCGCGTGATGACGTCGAACGCGAGCATCATGTGATTCGAATAAGGAAAGAGAACAAGCACGAAGAGGAAAAAACTATTGTTCTCTTCTTTTTTTCTATCGAATGATTTTTTCCTATTGGTTGGCTCACGCACACATATACAACCTCATCATCTAAAATACATACAAATGCGATGGATGGATAGAGAAAGAGCAGCTGTTTCTCCGTTTCTCTTGTCTGTGGCGTGCAGCTGATTCGCCGTTAATGAAAAATAAGACACCAGTTTTTTATTCTTCTTCTTCTCTTCGTTTTCTCCTTCTTGGCCGTCGTCGTCGTCGTCGACGCCGTTCGTACGCATTGCTCTCTCTCTTTCCCTTCTATTCTTTTCTCGCGCTCTCTCTCTCTTTTTCTGGTTTCTATTATCACCCTACACATACACACACTACTCTCGTCGACATCATCGGGTTTGTTCGCGTCGCCATCATCGTTGGTTATATACGTATTTTTTACTACGATTAGTATTTCCAATACGTATTCTTTGAATAATATTCAAATCGATCAATTTTATAGACAAATCGTACGTATTCATTGAGCCAAAAAACGAAAAGAAAAATATTTCTTTTTTTTCTTTTCCTTCGTTTTCCTCCTTCTCCTCCCCCTACTATTACTACTACTACTATTATTACTATTATTTATTCTTTTTCTTTTCTTTGACTGCTACTATATAACTGTTGTTCCTTTTTTCTTCCTTGATCATGTGAGAGATGCAACACGACTCGTTTTTTTTTCTTATAATTTAGAGAGAAGAAGAAGAAGAAGAGAGCAAAAAAAAAGAAACGAACCATTTTTTATTTCAAATTGTTATACATCGTGAATGTCATATTGCTATGCGGATGACGATACATCTGATTCAGTATCATCGACACAACAGCATTACTCACATTTAATGCCTGAATCACCTTTACAACATAAATTATCAGCAAATAATTCAACGACAAATACTCATTTGAAGTAAGTTCAGGGTGTTCCGATGATTGAGAAACAAGCATATGTTTGGCGATTGGCCAAGAGAGAAGGAAAGAGAGAGAATGTGTATGTGTGTGTGTGTGTTGTCTCTCATTCACGATGAACTAAATCATGTATATATGTTCGTGTATTGAAGGTGTTTGTTCTGTTCTTTTGCTCGCAGTTGCCCGTTCATTTGTACAGTGTGTTCAGTTGAGCCAAAAGAAAGAAAAGAAAAGAAAGAAGAGATTGGTTTGCATGTCATCATCGCTTCTCGAATCTATGCTAGGCGTTGACAGACAGTCGGATAAGCATACTGTCAGTGTATATGATGTGTGACATCGACAAAGATCAGATTTCATAGATTCAATGGAATAAATATATCTTCTTTTTTTTTCTTCTTTGTTTTAGTCGTGTGAATTCCAATATGTCACCGAATTCGCAATTGGAACATGAAAAACGTGTCCGACGTGAAATAGCTAATTCTAATGAACGTCGTCGTATGCAATCGATTAACACAGGATTTCAAAGTTTAAAAATTCTCATTCCTCATTCATGTGGTGAAAAACTTAGTAAAGTAAGTTATGCCTTCATCATAACGAGTTTTCTTCTTCGTCGTTGTCGATAAAAAATCAAAAGCCTAGACAGACGGCATACAAGAGGAGAAGAAGAACAAGTCAAGGACAAGTGACGGAAACTTTAAAAACATGTCGGATAAATAAGAAGAGAGGAGAAAAAAAAAAGTTATTTACCTTATGATAATAATTTAACAACGCCATTTCAAGAGAAAATAAATAATATCTTCTGCTTTTTTTTTCCAAAGGCATGCATACTTCAACGTGCTGCAGATCATATTAAAAGTCTTGAAACCGAAAAATTAAAATTACAATCTCAAAATGAACAATTTCGAATATTAATCAAAAGTTTTCAAATCGATTCAACGAGTGTTTTACAAGCTCAACGACGTTTATCAACAAACGGTAAACGATCAATCGAAAAATCGTGTTGTTCATATCGATTTTGTAATCTTTTCTAGATCCTGATGAATCGATCTTATTACTCAACAATGAAACGAAATCAAACGATGATCCCAACGAGGATCAATTACGTTTATACCACGATATTAAAAATCGTCATGCTTTCGTTCAAAATTGGCACGACGTAACACAATACGTTCAAACCGCCAAAGTTGAGAACGAGCAAACGCACTATTACCCAACACCGGCACCATCAGCATCGTATCGAACCACGCCGAAACAATCGTCAACATCCGATACGACCTACATGATCGTTAAACCCAATCAACCTAGTCAACGTTGTTACAAAACGAATTCAGTTGATCAAACAAACGATAACAATAATATCGTTATTGTCGAACGATGTCAACTCAGGGCACAAAGTGTTGATACGAATAATAATAATCACCATCATCATCATCATCATCATCAGGCGAATACATCGACGACATCGGCATCGGATCATGCCGTGTCTCGACGAAATCTACAAACGATTGTCGAAGCTATTCGTCATTTGGAAGGCGACGATGCGTTAGCCAATATAAATCTTCCTCAATCAACATCTCAACAAGAAGATTTACCAGCACAAATCAAAGCCATGATTAATGAAAAATTTCAACAACAAGCAACGAAAAATTCATCGTCATCGAATACACTTTATCAACAAACGATAAATATCTATGATCAACCATATTCGAATCAACAAACATCAACATCATCATCGCACGATATCGATCTACATCAAAAACCGCCGAAGAAACGAAAAATAACTTACAATGAAAACGATGAC
>ERZ781398.4292-NODE-4292-length-10510-cov-4.163367_pt1 | contig 10510 bp, 7 predicted proteins | sample MGYA00433077_ERZ781398 | MGnify/ENA primary metagenome ERZ781398 (study PRJEB29847, sample SAMN06458254) | wastewater metagenome | isolation source: Wastewater bioreactor | place: South Africa: Cape Town | study: EMG produced TPA metagenomics assembly of the... | reverse complement strand
ACAAAGAAAAAGATAGACAAAGAAATAGAGATAGAGAGAGACGTACTGTAACATTTTCTTATTCTTTATTTCAGAATCAAACTAAATAAATCAATGAATGTGTTCTATTTTCTAGGAGTTTACGAGCACGTGATCCATTTTTCGACGATACAACACATGATAACAAAGGACGTATACAGAAATCATCAGAATTATTTTAAAGCCAACAATCATGAACAATTTTGCGTATTTTTAATAAATATCTCGTATTTTCTACGGCCATGAATGCATTCTTATACCTAGATTTCTTAATTTTGTAAAAACTGAATACGAATCTTTTAATTGACCCGGTGGATACAACCAATAAGGTATCATATCCTTAACAGTAACATGCATTTCGAAAAACATTTCATCGATCAACGATGAAATCTTCGGATCCTTAAGAATTTGAGAGATAAGATTTTGTTCTAATTGAGGTCGATCAATATCTAACTTAATAATCACATAATCATCGACATTAGCTATTGATTTTAATATATTCCATGGATTGAATTTACTCGTTGCGTCAACACCGACATTGATGAATGTCAGTACGCCGAGAATATCCTCGGGTATTTGATCCCAATATTTTTCCGGTGGATATTTCATAACTTCGAATGCAACGATACGATCGAAATGTAAGGATATTGAATTGAAGTATTTGTAGAACCAACGCATGCCGAATGTTGACAGAGATGAACCGTTTTCTAATCCAGTGAAATAAGTTGAACCGATATCGAAGAGAATTTTTCGAGAATTCGGTTTATAAAGCCATGGAGCAACCGATGGTTTCGATGGACGGAAATTTCGATAGGGTGCTGATGGACCCAGGAGAAATAAACGTTTCGATTGAAGAGCATATTCTCCTTCGAGTTGTAGATCCGATGGAATATCCGTAAAATTACAAATCGTAAGAGGATCTCGAAGAAGACCAACAAGTGGATCAATGTACTGCCAAACAATACGATTCGATTTAGATGTATCCGAACATTCGTATCGATAGTACATTTTTGATAAGAGTTCATCGTATTCTTTTGAAATTGTATTAGGTTGATACAGCTGTTTTTGAGATTTAATTATGTATTTCAAAATCGAAATGCTTTTCTGCACTTGATCTTTTTTTGTCATAACTGTACAAACTTTATCTTGTAATTGTGAGACATTATTAGCCCATGAGAGTTCCCATGGACTTGGAGAATAATGATCGAACACCCAACGACATTGATCAGAGGAGTCAACTGATACGAGGAGAAGAAATAATAATATGCGAATAAATTCAAAGAGTTTATTTACCTGGACTTTGATGAGAATTATCTTGATTTGATTCGACAATCGATGCACATTCATTATGACTTCGAGAATTAATTTTATCAATTAAAAGTAATATAAAAATATTCAGTAATACCAAAAGACCGACTAAATATCAAATTTCGATGTTAACAAGTTTTTTTCAAACTTATCAAAAATTACTTTGATAAATATTACTACGGCGAATTTTTTTAAAAAATGTCAGTGCCATGTTGAGGTAATCGAGAAAAAAATAGTGCGAAAAAAATTCTTTATTTTTCCTTTCCTATTTTACTTATGGTGCTTATGTGAAGCAAACCTGACATGCACTTTTTTGTTTCTTTTTTTCCTCTCTAAAATTTATAAAAGAATGCAAAAAAAAAATTCATAGGAATTAAAAAATAAAAAGTACATTTCGTTATTGCATTGCTTGCAATCAGGTGTTTCCTCTCCACATATCAATATAAGTCATCGTTTCGTTTTTGATTAAAAAATCATTCGCTCAAGGACGAACATTGTTCTTTGTTTACTAAAGTTAAAATAGCTAATGTGCTATGTCATTTAATATTTATATACGAACAAAAGATGCGAAGGAGTGGAATCCTGAAGGAGGATAGATAACAAAGAGATGGAACGCTGAAGGAGATAGAAGATGAGAAAGAACAACACGAAGAGCGATAGATGCCACAGCTCACACTGTAACAATATTAATAACAGAATAAGGATTAATCGAGTTCGAAAACTAAGAGATCAGCAACAAATTTTCTTTCAATAACTTTTTTCGTTTGTTGAAGTAGAAAAAAATGCCCTGGCATACTTGAAATTCGTACGAGTGATGTACTTTTAATGGATATTTTTTTGGCTGGATTTATTTTAAAAAAATGCTTTCTTCAGTAACATCTTGTGATGAAGCATCAATTTCCATCGATCACTTCACATTTTTTTTTCTTAAAAATTCGCTAACAAACTGAAACAAACGTAAACAACAGGCGTATTAAAAAAACATTCGAGTTTTGTTTTCACGTTACTATAGAAATAAAGTAAATAAAATATTCAAATCAAAGTTCTTTTTTATTTACTACTATGTAAAAATTTTAATACATCTACGGTCATGAATGCATTCGGATGCCTAATTTTCTTAATTGTGTAAAGAGTAAGTACGTTTCTCTTAAATCATCAGATGCATAAACGCCCCAATAGTGAACCATTTCAATAACTCGTACGTGCGTTTCAAAGAACATTTCATCAATCGGCGATGATATTGTCGTATCATTAACTATTTGATACATCAATTCTTTCCTGTTGAATTTACGGCAATATTTAGAAATGTTAATGAACGAAGTACATCAGCAAATACTTGGTTCCAATAGGCCTGAGGTTCGTATTTTTCAGCTTCGAACTCGATGCCTTGACATCGTTGACACCATTAAAGTAGGACGAGCCTAGATCGAAGAGTATTTTTTGTGAATTTGGTTCATGTAGCCAAGGGGCAATAGAAGGTTCTGCTGAATGAAAATTATGATAGGATTGTAGATGGACCGAGAAGAAAAAATCGTTTTGATTGAAGTGTGTGCACAGCACGCATTTTCAGTGTAGCTGGAATTTCTTTATATGAACAAATACTGAGAGGATCAAGAATTAGACCGATCAATGGTTCAATAGTTTGTTGTAGATTAATAATATATTCTAGAAGTGAAATACTTTTATTTATCTGATCTGATTGCGCGAGTGTTGAGCAAACACGCTTCTATAAATAGCTGATATTATTGTGCCAATACGATTTTCATGAACTTGGAGAATAATGATCGAATGTCCATTTGCATTGATCAGTTGAAGAACAATATATTTTATTATTTGCTATGAGTATGTAACATATAATAATCAGAATAGAAGTTAGAAGACAATAAACTAAAATTATTGCATAAGAACATCTATCAAATGACATTCTTTCGTATATCTTACATCGAGGTAATTTTAAAAAATTATTGCGCATTGTTGTATTCACACATAATCCGATGAAAAAAAACGAATCACAGACTGTTTTCACTTAAAATAACACAATGATTATTTACTTTTCATGAAGAAAAAAACCTCAGCATTTATTTAAAATTGTTTATGCTCTCTCTATGACATTGACAGGTTCTTTTTTAGTAATATATGCGTCTCAGAAGATTTCAAACGTTTATATCGTTAATAATACTTCTTCTTCTTCTTCTTCCCATTCATATAAATTCAAGACATACATAAAAAATATCGATTTATTTTAATATATTTCGGAATATCGTGATTGGCTGTTTGATTAATCATTATTTTCCCCCAATAAATAGCTAACTAACCACATTGATTTCAAGTGCGAAGAACACATTAGACTCTACTGACGAACAACAGAATAGATCACATTGGTGTACACGTGACCTCTATATACCCTAACACACACGTGCTTCTACACGTGCTCGCGTATTTTCTTATTGTTAGTCTATCCTTGGAGACACACACATGCTTTTTTAGTTCGACTGACGGAATGAATGATTGATCCGATGAATAACAAAAGAAACTAAAAGCATATTTTTCTTTTCTTTCTTTTTAATTCCGTTATCCGTTATATTTTTGATTAAAAAAAACTAACTTTAAAATACAGAAAAAAAGATAGAGAAGACATATCTCGAATACGATCGCAAATGTAATACACACGAATTAACTAACCAACAACAGTAACCAAAAAAAGAGATAAACAGCGGGATTATGTATAGATAAGAGTTTATAAAACTACGACTAGATTTTTAATGCATAGCTTTTTGTTTGTTGACTTCTTTCGAAGCAGCATGACCGGCTTCTTCAGCTTTATCTTTAACATAGTCGATTCCGGCACCAACTCGTTCACCGGCGGTGTTGCTTGAGTCTTGTGCTTTGTGTTTGTTGGCTTCAGCTGATGAACCACTGATTAATTCCTAGAAAATTAAAAACAAATATCAATTAAATATCTTTTTCACCTAAATTTATATTGAAATACATACATTAACTTTATCTCCAACAGCATTGGCGGCATTCTTAATTGTTTCCATTGCTAAAGATTTGTGTTTAAAGTAGTGAATAGAGAGAGTGCGTGTGAGAGTTTCGAATGAATTTGTTTTGTAAGGGTGTGTCGTACTTAAGTTGGTCCTTTTATAGGCCAGAAAAGAATCTCTTTTTCACTCTCTGCCCTCTCTATCTCCCTCTCTCTTTTCTCTTATTTTCGGACATCAACTAGAACCATCACACATTTTCTTTAGACATACTACCGTAGAAAATGAGAGAACCAGCGTTTAAAAAAAGAGAAAGGAGAAAAAGAAAAAAAAACATTCATCGGCAATATCAGCGAGGCGCTATATCGAGTGCATCGAGTGCATGCTTCAAAGAGGCAAATAATGTTGAATAAGAGGAAGAGAATTCTGCGCACGTGGAGATGAACTATTCTTCGACTACATGACCTCATCGATGTTGTTGTTAGATAGGGTACTAATGAATGAAGATTAGTGTAGGAAATTTTCAATCGATTCTGTTGGCCAGATATAACAAAAAGAAATAGAATTTCTAAATTAGTTTACTGAATTTAATTAAAATAAAAAGACAGAAGTTTAGATAGATTTCAAGTTGAAATCGAATGAAGTTTATCGTATTTATACGATTGTTTATGGATTTCTAATTTGCCTAGTAAAGAAATATCTTTAAAGAGGAGATGCATCAGCAATTGATAATGTTGGATCAAATAGATAAGAGTGAAGGTCAATATAAATAAAACAGAGGTTAGAAAAAGACAGAATATTCGTCGATGATAGATCCATTTGATCAAAGCAGCATCATTGCCATGCCAAGATGAAGCTAAAAATAGAAGAAAACAAGTAATTTTAATTGATATTACCGATCAAGGCGTTTGGGCGTTGATTTATTTATTTTTCATACCTTTCAAATGCCGAAAAAGAGCAACCGTTGAATTGAAAACATATTTTCCATAGAGCTCAGGAGATAGAACATCGATTGACGAATGATTTGGATAATGCGATGCTTCAAATGTAAGAAACATTGGACCTGTAGTAAACATCACTGTCGAATATCTAAATATACAAATGAAAATTATTTTCAATTAATAAAAACAAAAGAGAATGATGATTTTTCATTTACTTAGTTAAAATTCGTCGATTAAATTTGGGTAAATCAGTTAAAATTTGATAGAGAAATGGATGTTTTGGTGTGGCAAGAATAAAATCATTTGATAAACCAACAGGCATTGTTCTTGGCAGAACGAATTCATATTGCCGTAGAAAATCAAACGATTTCAAACAAACAATATCTAAATCCAAATAAATTCCACCGTAGACATACAATACAACTAAACGTATGACATCGGCACGTTGAATATCATACGGATACGAATCATAAGTCGATAAAAGACTGGGAAATTCTTGTTCAATTAATTGACGAGCAGTTGTATCGGTCCATAGACGATATTCATAATTCGAATGATATGACCGACAACTATTCGAAGCTTTTTGCCAGTCACTTGGAATATTTTGATCATCACGCCATGTTTGATGAAGTATTCGCGGCACAAGCAGATGATTCGTATTTAATATTAAATGAGAAGAATCATAAATAGTACTATTTTGCCAGATCCATGACGCGTAACACCACGGCCAGATGAGATAACCGATGAAAACAAGACAAATTGCAAATAACGACAGAAAAATTGTTCGAACACGACAATTTATAATAGTTTGCATCGATACGTTGAAAGGAAATCTAAATAAGTAAAAATGAAATTGAAAAAAGTAATATTTGAAGGAAGTGAAAATCATGATTTGTTGTCGCACTTGTAGACAGCAAATGTTTTCAGTCTTTTTTTTTCTAGACGAAGTTCTGCAAACTGATGAAAACTATAAAGTGCAACGATGAAAGGGGTTTCGATGGAAGTTCTCACTAACCTTATTCGGCTAAAAATCATCATAGCTTTGTTATTTTCGATCTAATGAAGATCGAACAAAAAACGCGGTAAAATTGTTCTTCTACTTCTATTATGCTGAGTTTATAAAGTTGGTAATTTTATGTCTGTCTCGTGATGTCCTTAAAGAAAATTTCGTTTTTAAAGTTCATTTTTATGTATTTTATTTGCAAAAAAAGTACGAAAAGGTAGTAGAAACACTCCCTCAATGTTCTTTTCACCGAAAGAGAAACACTTACCGATTGAAATTCATTTTTCCACCAAAGTCACGAAGCAAAAAAACACAGAAGAAATGATTTTTCTTCCTCGGAACTGTCTGCCTAAAGTAAAATTTATTCACAAAAAAAAATAGCAAATATTCTCTCAAATATTGAATATTTACTGAACATGGCAGACTTCCTTTTTTAATGAGTGAACTTTTCATTTGCAACTAAATACTATGTGAATATTGTCACCGAGAAAATAAATAACGCTGTCTAATTCACGAAAATGTTTCGATGCTAATTAATTACCTTTTGTTCTATTTCATAGTTATTTTCAGCGTTTTATGAAAACAAAATGACTCGGTTATTTTTTTGCTCTCACTTAGAAAATGAGAACGTACTTTAAAAATTATTTCTCTTTTTTTTCTTTTCTCTTGCTTGAAATGAAACTAACGTTCTTTGGGCGTACTTTACAATGTACTTTTAAAACAAACGACATGTTGAATAGCAAATCAAAGCACAATAAATATATATTAATAAAATCGCAAGGACAACAGAAGAACGAGGAGAAGAAGAAAAAAACACATATTTTTCATCGGTTTCTTCCAATAAAACTAAAACTTACAGATTGATTACAATTGTAGATTTTTTCATTGAATTTTATTCGTTTGAATATAGCTTAACGTTCTCTTAATATTGTCGGGCTAGAACTATAAATAAAAAGTAACTTCTCTTCTTTCCGTTTAATATGATAAAAGTTTTTTCCCTCTCGTTCTTTTCCAGTTTGTTTGAAGAGTTCTTTTCTGTTAGTTTTTGAAAAAAAAAGTAATTATTTAAGAGCAGATAGTTCTCTCTCTCTCTTTTTTTTTCTTTTTGACGTCTGAAAAAAGGTGCTATTGAATGAGTTTTTCGCAGTAACCAGCATACTTAAACATGTTCATAGAAAACAAGAAAAACTTCTCTTAATTCAGTCGAACTTCACGATTATTTTTACGGTTGAATCCGTATGAAAACCTGAAGCAATAGAAAGGATTTCAATCCCAGAATATACACGATAACGACGTGATTTATTATTATTGTATTTGTATTAAAAATATTTACTGCTGAAAATGCAAACATTTGTTTTGTGAAAATTTATATCAGAGAAGAAAAAAAAACGAGTGTCTATTTGGTAGATCGCGTTGATGTAAAATCAGGTCTATTGTTTCTGGGGGATCGACCACGGCCGTATCCTTGTGCAATCGGTTGTCTCAATGATGAAACTAAAGTTTTTCTAATGTTTAAGCATCCAACACATATTGATTCTGGAGTAAGAGCATCTTGTAACCATATCAAATGTTTTCCTAAAACAAATTTCAATAAAATTGTTTTTTCATATAAACAAGGTAACTTTATCTTTTTGTTTACCTTCAGGGCATACGACCCATTTTTCATCGCATAAGAATCGATCTTGTTCAAAATCTTTCCATGTTTTATTTTCAAGTAAAATCGATTTCCATTTGTCGTCATCAGTTTCTCCGAATAATAAATAACATATTTTACATGCAAATTCAGTGAACGGATTAGGTCCAAAGAGAATATCGTCCAATGTATCAATACTTTCATCATTTGCATCAAGATCCTTCATCGAGTGAAAACGTTCGATCAATATCAATCGATTATATTCACTTTCGAGATCTAACCATTGTTGTTTCGTAAGAAAAATCGTTTGATTCTCTTCGACGAACTTATAGACAGATTTTAACAGTCGATCTCGTTCATCACTGACATTTGATGATAATTTTATAAAGAGACCGATGACATGTACGAATAGTTCAATGAGTTTTGATTGACGCTTTAAATCACATTTTGTTTGGATGATTTCCGTGATTTTATCTGGCAAATCAATATCAATGGGAAATGTTGCTGCTTTTAGAGAGATAAATGACGATTTTATGGCATCAGTTTGAGTTTCTTGTATCCTGTCAACAGTTCCTAATCGACTTTGAATTTTCTTAATCAGACTTGAATAACGTTTACATTGAACCATTGATGCTTGACAATGCGGACAACGAGGATAATCAACATACATAAATCCACTTGGATGAAAGATTCTTCAACAACAACAAAAGATAGATCAATCAATCAAATGATATTTTAGAAAGTGAATATACTTGTTTTGAAAATTGTCGACATATTCATCGAGAATCATTGTACTGAACAGATGATCACATTCAAGTTGAACGAAAGTACTATGTCGCACATTCTTTCTTAATTCCGTTCGAATATCATTTGGTAATTCTCGTTCTCGACAAATAAGACAACGAATACACGGTTCACCACAGACTCCATTGCAATAATGATCACAATCAAAACGTTTTGAACATTTTTCTTTGCACGATTGCGAGTTACATTCTAATTTACATCGTTGATCACATCGTCTATGTTTGCATCGATTTAAACAGTATCGATTGCATTGATATATTTCACATAGATTGAGGTTTGAGGAAATCTTTGGTGTATCATCATGAGCACATAATTTAAAATATTCTTGTGTACAACGTGATCCAATTTCATGACAGCGTTGATCTTGACTATGTCCGCATGTATATATAATCAATTCTCGTTCATTACATGGCCAATGAAATCGACCTTGAAGACATTTCGAACATGTTCCTTTGCACTTATGTCCACATTCCTAATTATAAATAGAAAATAAACAAAAAAAATTAAAGATTAAATATTTAATCGGTTTACTAGAATCGCATCACACGGTTGTGAACATAATTGATCTTGTAGTTCTTTATTTCTTAAATCTGAACATCGAACTTGCACTTGATGACCGTTCGGACACGTATACGGTACTCGAACAGCACATTCAAGTTTATTCGTTTTTCTCATAACACATGGTATATCACTCGTATGTTCACAATTCGGCATTTTTAATACAACAGTTGCGTTACATGGTGGACATTCATTTGGCGAATGACACACTCTTTGACATTGATGTTCACAATCATCATAGGTTTTCAGACAACGTTTGTGACAAATGATAGAATTGTGCGATGAAATATGACATGTTGATGGACATTGATGACCACAGGATAAACGAAATTCACATTTAAGACCACAACCACCTAATGGTCGTTTGAGAAAATCATTTGGATTCGTACAAATAAGTTGATTATCCGTATGATTCGGACACATGATCGGCAGACCTTTGCCAATCAGATTCGTTTCTTTGATTTTATCTACGATGATTTTCCATGTTGCATTTTCTTCGACAAATAAATGAAAATTGCCAACGACATAAAGACCATCGCGTGCACGTGACAGAGCAACACAAATACGATTATCAACAGCAACATAACCCAAGCGTTTATCGGCATTACTTCGAACTAAACTCAATAGAATTATTCGATTTTCTTCGCCTTGAAAATTATCAACAACCTAGAACAACACTTTTTTTTTCATCGATCTTTATCTAATAACAAACGCAAATCTCTACCGTAACATGAATGCCTTTCAATTGTTTCCAAGTTTGATTAATCATTTTTTGAAATTGTTGTCGTTGACCCATGTATGTCGTTAGAATTGTGATTTCACTTTTATCATAACCTTGATTAAGTAAATAATTGGCCAATTGAAGAATGTATGTGCATTCGTGTGAATTTCGTTTCGAAGTACCATCAGCAACATTCTCTTCGGGATTACTATGTGTGATGAAATACAATGGATGACTTACGCCGATAATCGACGAACGATTTAAGACAGATTCATGATTTTCAATTGGAATATCGTAGAAATGATGTGTTAGATGGGAAATCATTGGTATCGAACGATGTTGAACGGAGAGTTGTATGGATGGCATATTGTTTTTGATTAATCGTTCGAATAGAGACACGTCGAGTTGATATTTTTTAGCAAGTGTATAAACGTTCGTCGATGGACGAAGTTGAACATGATCGCCAATGAGAACTAAATGTTCGCAATTTTCACCGATAGCTGTGATGATATGCGATTCGAAAACCTTGAAGAAAATTCAGAT
>ERZ781398.4286-NODE-4286-length-10517-cov-3.651501_pt1 | contig 10517 bp, 14 predicted proteins | sample MGYA00433077_ERZ781398 | MGnify/ENA primary metagenome ERZ781398 (study PRJEB29847, sample SAMN06458254) | wastewater metagenome | isolation source: Wastewater bioreactor | place: South Africa: Cape Town | study: EMG produced TPA metagenomics assembly of the... | reverse complement strand
AGTCAAATCAGCTGATCATCGTATTCAATATCAATCGTTCGAAGTTGCACTCGAACGAGACTCGACGATACGACGAGATCTACCATTGAATTATGCTGTTCTCGATGCGACGCATAAATATTTTATTCCACAAAATCAAGAATGTCAAATAACATTAGAAGAAGATGTTCTAATTGAGATTTTCATAACAAAACCTCGACGAGCAAGACCTGTACGTGTATTTGAATTCGATTGTTCGTTTTTTTTTAATGAATGAAATTTGTTTTTATTAGGAAAAACTTTGTCATTTTTGGTTTAATACTTTTTTTCTAATCGAACCAAAAATGCAAGCTATACTAATCGATAATATCGAAAAACAGAGTGAGAGTAATCTAGGTACGTTAAGTTCGTGTCTAATAGCTGAATGTGGACACAAACATTTATATACAATGATTAAAAAAGATCTCGATGGTTTGCATAAAGATAAATTTCATCGTCTAGCACCATCATCATTTACTGTACGTTGTTTTGTTTTGTTTTTATAAAGAATAATCGATTTTATTATTAAGGTATCTGTATTATTTGATTATATTCCAACTCCAGCATCCTTGCCAGCAACAATCAATACAAATGACTTATCAACGCCAACACCAAGATCATCGAATGTTGACTTGAAATTAATCGAAGCCAATAACGACGGTTCAACAATGATTATTGAACGTGTAGATAAATTAATTGATAAAAATCAATATAAATCAAATCAGAAATTAACTAAAATGAATTCTGAAAATAATGGTCAACGTCGAACCGATCGATCGACATCATCCAATCGACGAGCTTTTCCATTGTATCCAGATTGTATGTCCGATTGGGATAGTACGGATTCTGAAGCAGGTTTAAATGAAAATAATCCTATTGATGAAAATGAAACATGTCAAAATCGTTCTTAATATATGTATTCAATTTAAAAACAAAATCAATTCAACCAAACCAAAATATGAGAATTAGTATTAGAACATATCCATATACAAAAGGAAATCTCGTTTTATGAGTCTGTTTATAGTCTTCTGCATTATTATTACTATTATTGTTGTTGTTGTTGTTTTCTGTTTTTTTTAAGAAAATAGATGTTTGAAACATGTATATATACATTATACAAAGTTGAACAGTTTTATGAATTTGGCTTTTCTCTCTCTCTCTCTCTATCTCTCTCTCGTAGTAGTATTTGTATTTTGTTCTTTTCTTTTTCTCCACTCAATTGTTAATCAATGTATATCTCTATATATATTTTCTTTTTCTGACTATTGATAAAAATCTTCATTTCTATTCTCTGTCGGTCGGTCTCTCTCTCTCTCTCGTATATATTTTTCTTTTTATGTCCGCCCCATTTGTTCGATCAATTTTTACTAAAAGAAGGCAAAAAAAACATATGTATACAAAAAAATAGAGAACATTATGTTTGAATAAAACAAAGCAAATCAGCAAAACAATTTTTCACTCTCTGTTTCTTTTGTTTTTCAGAATATGTATCACATTAAGACAAATAAAGAGATATTTGCATGATCCGAGCCTCTTCACATTTACGAGGCTTAATCGTTACCTGTAATTTTCTTTGAAACAAATCCAAACATTTCATTTTTTTTCTGCTTCAGATTATGATCGCTCAGAGACAAATGAATAGAAGTGTATATATATATATATATACTTTTTAGCTTCATTCATTGAATGTGAGTGCGTCGTAGTATTTTTTTTGTGTGATGAAATGAAAAGGAAGGAAAAGGAAATTAGTCTCTCCTCATCCATTCTCCTTGGCTTTTTTCGCTTACAGTTGATCATTATTGATATTATACAAAGACAAGCAGAGCAAAGAAGTAAGCATGCAAGGTCTTGAGCTATTTCGAGAGCAAAACAAAAAATTCTGCATGACGAAAAACCACGCAATGATCGAGTATTTCGAGAATGTTATGTTTATAATGTAAAAAGGTATAACGTATAGCATAGCGGTAAAAAGAGTATTTGGTAAATCGATATACGGAGTTCGTATTGCCAATGTTATTTATTATTGAGAAGTTCAAAGTATTAATTTTCTAGAAACGACCAGATGATTGTTTGGATCGTTTTCTCGGTTTTTTTTCTATTACGTTTTATTCTTGTTCTCGTTCTCATTACTGAGATCAAGGCTGGCCTCGTGAGACTAACGTGATGTCGTTTTCTGTCATCAACGATGTATATAAAAAAAAGCAAGAGAAAAAAAACTCGGAGTTCTCTTTTCAGATTTTCTTTTCTCCTCGTTTCTCTACACTATGCTATAGTTACGTAGCCATTTTTATTATTATTATTCTTCTTCTTCTTCTTCGTCGTCGTCATCGTCATCGTCGTTTTTTCTTCTATCGTTTATCTATTTAAAAAACAGCACACACGCATATATATATACGTATCTACACGAGTGCAAAAAAGTAACGTTACGTAAACAAAATCCAAGTCGCAAACATGGTACAAAAATATCAGTCACCCGTTCGTGTCTATCGTTATCCATTCGAACTTGTTATGGCTGCATATGAAAAACGTTTTCCAACATGTCCAATGATACCTTTTCTCGGCTCAGATATAACATCGGAATACCATAGCGAAGATGGAGCTGTCGATATTATTGAACGACGTTGTCGATTAAATATCGATGCACCTTATCTATTGAAAAAGGTAATCAATCGTGAGAAGAAGAAGAAAAGAAAAATCCGGTGCTCTTTCCACTGGTTGCACTTAGAGAATTTTCTCACATTTAAAAGACAACTTAATAGAGTGACAAAAAATTGACATTCTCTTCTTGCTTATTAACAGATTGTCAATGTTGATTATGTTATATTTCTTCAAAAAAATCATCTCGATCGTCGACAACGCACATTACGTATCGATGCTTGCAATGAAAGTTTTTCAAGTCGATTGGCAATCAACGAATTTTGTCACTATTACGTAGGAATAGACTCATTATTATTATTCGAAGTATATGATTTTCATCGATAGGTTCATCCAGAAAATAGTCTTTGGACATGTTTCGAGCAAAGTGCTTGTTTAGATATAAAATCATTTTTTGGTTTCGAATCAACCGTCGAAAAATTAGCCATGAAACAATATTCAGCTAATCTCGCTAAAGGAATATTATATTAATGAATTAATGAATCAAGGCATAACAAATATTCCTATTTGGATCGAATCAACAACAAGTGAAACAAAACTATCGAGTTCACATCCTCAAGAAATCTCAATCGGATCGATTAACGATGATCCATCGTTAATAGCCGCACGTCGGCGTCTATCATCTCAGGATGCGTCGAATATTTTTACATCGGCATCACCGCCCAAAGCAATGGCGACAGCTGCAACATCTGCAGCTAATTTTTCTGCACTTTCTGATGAATTAGAATCGTTTCAAATCGATGAAACGACACAAGAAAAACAAGGTAATATACTCATTAATTTGAGAGAGAGTATTGTTGAGTTTGTTTTTTCTTGGTTGATTTAGCTGTCGGAAATATTGATGATGAATATATTCGTCGCTATATCGGACAATTAGATCCGTTCGAAGAAAGTTGTCTTGTTCAATTAAGAAAATGGGTTGCTGAAACTCATAAGGGCAAAGTAAGAAAGGATTCTGTTTGTTTTTCGTCGAACGAAAATATTTGTCTAGTTACCAAATGATTCTCATTTATTACGATTTCTTCGTGCACGTCGATTTGATATTGAAAAAGCACGCGAAAGTGTTTGTCATTCATTAACATGGTATGTTCACATTGCTTTCTAAATAGAAAAAGAAACATATCTCATCATAGATAAATAGTTTTAAAAAAAAAAACTTGAGGAAATCTAAGTTAGATCTGTTTATTTAACTTCGAATAAGAATAATAATAATCATCGATTGATTGGTTTGGTTCTTCATGATATTTTTTGTTTTTCTTTTCTTTTTATTGAGAGTTTATCTAGTGAAAAATTAATGAGAACACATTGACCTTGACAAGAGTTCTTCATAGTTTGTTGTTTTGCATTATTTTGATTCGGAAAGATAAAATCTCGAATGGGTTCACTGTCCTTGAAATCAAGGATGAATATGTAAACATTTAATTTGTCAAGAAGTAACCCAGATGGAATTCATATATCACTAACTGACAGATAATATTATCAAATAATTAATTTTTGTTTTTTATCATTGATATTCTAGGCGAAAGAAGAATTCAATCGATCGACTGCTAATTGATTATGAAACACCGGAAATGATTCAACGATTTTATCCAGGTTCATGGGGTGGAAATGATCGAGATGGTCGACCGATTTATGTTCTTCGTGTTGGCGAAATTGACGTACGAGGTTTAATGAAAGCCGTACATGGCGAAGATGTATGGATAAGACACGTACGTTTTGACAGACAGACAAACAAACAAATGACAAGAAAATCAAATATTTTGTTTCCCTTTTCTTTTTGTTTACGATAGATGGTCTATCTTTGCGAACAAGGCTTGAAAAAATGCGAAGAAAATACGAAACTTTTTGGCAAACCTATTAGGTACGTTCAAATGAAATCATGAATATAGAAAATTGTGATCATTTCCTTTTCTTTTTGCTATTTAGTTCTGTCTGCGTGATTTTGGATTTGGAGAACTTCAGTGTCAAACATTTATATCGACCTATCTTTCGAGTACTCTCACAAATAAGTGACACTGTTGAAGCTAATTATCCTGAAACACTTGGCAGGTAATTGAAGAGTAGACGTACTGTTATATTTTAATATCGTCGGCGTTTTTCTTTTCTTCTTTTGCTTAGATTATTTTTAACACGTTGTCCTCGTTTAATACCGGTCCTATGGACGATTATAAATACATTTGTTGAAGAACGTACACGAGAAAAATTTGCAATATTAAAAACCGATGAACTAGTTGAATATATTGATGAAATTAACATTCCAGATTTTCTCGGTGGTCAAATGCTTGTAAATAATCTTTTCAAGACGAACATCAATCAGGTCAACTCGACATTGTTTTTCAATTCTAGTTTCAAAGTTCAACGGGTGGAATCGTACCACGTTCATTGTATGTTCACGAAGATGAACCCGATAAATTCGATGGTGAAAGTTCATTATTTGGAGACAATCCATATACAGTTGTTTCAATCAAAGAAGGCGGTGCACATGAAGTATTGATATCGATAACTCAAAAAGGCGAACGACTCTGGTATGATTTTGATCTACTGAAATCTGAATGTACGTTTACAATTTATCGTGTTGGAAAATTGAAAACATTGGAAACAGTTGAGAATGATATATTATCATCGACACCGAAGTCAAATGTTACACTTCATGGAACGACTCTATCCGATAAGCCACTTGTCGAATCATCGGCAGATGATATCATTCGTTTAACACAACCGGCAATCTATCACGATGGTGATTCTGTTCAGCAAACATTTGTTTGTCAACAACCAGGAAATTATGTTCTTCAATGGCGACATTCAACGAGTCATACAGCAAGTCCATTTGATTTTATAAGTGGAAGTCATAAAACAAAAATCATGTATCAATGTCAACGACAATCTCCATCAGGTTTACCAACTGATATGTCACCGAATGGACATCTGCCAGGTGAACAACGGTCAACATTGACGCTATCATAGAAATGTCGAGAATTAAAATAAACTTTCTGTTACGTTTTTCATTTACTTTTTTTTGTACTCAACGGCTTGGTTCCGTGTAAAACAAAACATGTGCAGCTTTTTTTTCTCTTTCTCAGTCATTGTTTTTTCTCTTTCGTTTGCAATATGTTCTGTCTCCGTACATTTACACATATATTTATTTTTCATTCTTTATAAGCAATTATCTGATATGAAAATATATTTGTTAACGTAGAAGACAGATAGTTTTATTTCACGTAACGTCTATATCGAAAAAAAAACAAGCAAAATCAAACTGAATGATTCTCATTTCTTTCTATTGTTGTCGTTTTTTTTTGTCATTGAAGAAGATATTTTTTTTTGGTTTAAATAAAAACAAAAAAGAACACCGGACTAAATGTGTGCGAACTCGTAGTTCGAAAACGAACATAAAAAAAAATTCTGTACTCAATTTTAAAGTTCTTTCTCGAAGTATGATCTCATATTCGTATTCTTCGTTGTTTTTATCAAAATCCGACGTCATTGTTCTCGTTCTTTTGTGTTTCATAAAGTCGTAGTAGGAGTAGCATACAGCTACGAGCGTGCATCTTTTTATTTGTTTATCTCATGTCAAACTCCAAAAACACGTAAGAACAGATGTTGAAAATGTTTATCAAAGAACTTGTCGTCTTTGTTAAATAAATATGGCCAGATCTTTTCTATTGGCTAGTAAAACTCATTTAAGACAACAAAATAACTGGCATAATATTAAATAATCATTTTGCGTATATCATCATTCGTAATCATGTTGAAATTTTTTATCCTAGCCTGTATATTATATTCAATCTCAGCTGAGGTAAACATTTTTGTGTAGAAGAAAAACAAAACAAACTTTTAATTATTTCATTTTCTTAACAAGGATGGCCATTGTATTTGGTATGGACAATGCGGAATAGGTGAAGGTGGTACCATGCTCAATTGTGCTTATGATGGCCCTGCACCACAATTGACAAATGAAACTGGTTTACAGGCTTTACAAGAAGAATGTAGCATGTTCTACAATGGTAAGAGTAAAGAAAATATTTGTATTTGATTTTATTGTGAATTTTGTATTTCTCAGGACCTGATAATACGTATACTTGTTGTGCTACTGATCAACTTTTGACCATTCGCGATCAATTTAGTTTAGCTGGAAAATTAATACAACGTTGTCCAGCATGTTATTATAATTTTCGATCATTATTTTGTTCTATCACATGTAATCCAGTTCATAGTAATTATATTAAGATCGAAAGTACTGAAACAAGTTCGCTTGATCCAAATAAAACATCGATCTTAGCAATTAACTATACTATTGCAAATGATTTTGTTCAACGAATAATTAATTCTTGCCGGTAGGGAAAGAAAATTTTCTACTAGTTTTATATAGTTAAAATGAAATTTACTTTTTTAAGTGATGTCCTATTCGGAAATGATCATGCACTTGATACACTCTGCAATGAGCCTTATGATAAATGTACAATTGCCAGTTTTCTCGATTATCTTGGTCATAAAAATCCAAATCTACCTTTTCAAATTGATTTTACACCGATAAATGATACTGAAAGCAGTGAAAAATATTACAATCAGACAACATTTCAATGTCAAGAAGCAGTCGCAACACAATATGAAAATAAATCTGCATGTAGTTGTTCGGTTAGTTGAATATTTTTCGAAAATTATTATACGAAAAAAAAACAAACAAATTCTATCTCATAGGATTGTGAAAAAGTTTGTGCGCCAATCCCATCCGATGTGCCAGTAATATTTAAAATATTAGATATTGATGGATGGCTTTTCATTGCTGTACTAGTTCTACTTGTTATACTAATTATATTTTTTGGAATTATTTTGTGGCAAACATTTCGACTAAAATCGGAAAATACTAGTTTCCCACAAATATCAGGTAGGAATAGATTGACAAGTCAACTGGTTTATGTTTGTTAGTTCAGATCATACAGGATTGGTAAATCAATACGAAAGTACTGATAAAATTGGATGTTTACCTCGAATTCGACAAAAAACTGAACACATACTCGAACAAATCTTCTATCGGTTGGTTTTCATATTGTTTTGATTACAAATCTTCATTTAAATAATTTTAGTTTGGGTCTATTTTGTGCTCAACGTCCGTTTTTTGTTCTCTTGCTTGGTACCATTTCCATAGCGGCTCTTTCCTGTGGTTTAATTAAATTTCAAGTTACAACTGATCCGGTTCTATTATGGTCGGCAAAGACAAGTATTGCACGACAACAAAAAGATTATTTCGATTCACATTTTCGGTAGGTTTTTTCATTGACAACAAAAACATTGTTTTTCTATTTACTCTACTTTCTTTAACTAGACCATTCTACCGTACAACGCAATTAATTATTATTCCTGATAATCAAAATTTCTTTGATCAAACTTATTTTACTCCAAGTATGCTTGGCGATGGTACAGTACGATTTGGACCTGCATTTGACCATGATTTTCTCTTACGTGTACTCGATCTTCAAACGAAAGTTCTTAAATTAACAGCCAATACAACTGACAAAAATGAAACTATTCATTTAAATGATATTTGTCTTAAACCATTATCACCTGATAATAATAATTGTACAGTCTATTCACTTTTACAATATTACCAAAATTCTCAAGATAATCTTAACAAAAAATATGAAGATCCTATATTCGATATACTTTATGCTGATTATGGTTCACATTTTGTTACTTGTGCACAAGCGCCAAATACAATGAATGACACTATTATCTCTCTATCGTGTTTTGGAGATTTCGGTGCACCAATAAATCCATATATGGTCTTGGGAAATTATACGGATAATACTTATACGGAAGCAACAGCACTTGTCATAACAATTGTCATAGAAAATTCTCTCGATCCAGCTGTGATTGCCAAAGGTTTGTTCATAAAAGATTTCTTTTAATTGAATGTATTTTTTCTTTTCTTTTCTTCTATAGCTGAAGCATGGGAAAAAGTCTTTCTTGATTTTATGAAAGATTTTACTGAAACACAACAGCAATTACGTGAACAAAACCGATGGAATGAAACAGCTAATTTTACAGTTTATTACAGTGCTGAACGTTCAATTCAAGATGAATTAAATCGTCAAAGTGAATCTGATATCTTAACCATCGCTATATCTTATACAATCATGTTGCTTTACGTGACATTAACTCTCGGTCATATACGTTCATGTCGAACATGGTTAATCGATTTGAAGATTTCAGTTGGTTTCGTTGGTGTACTTTTCGTTCTATTATCTGTTATGAGTTCAATTGGTTTTTATTCCTATTGCGGAATAGCTGGTACATTGATTATATTTGAAGTTATACCATTTCTTGTTCTTGCCGTCGGTGTTGACAATATATTTATTATTGTTCAACATTTTGAACATACAAAACAAGAAAATTTTCCATCATCAGATATTCGTCTAGCAACAACAATTAGTCGTGTTGGCCCATCGATTTTACTAACAGCCACAAGTGAATCCGTTGCTTTTCTACTCGGTGCATTAACACCTATGCCAGCCGTACAAATCTTTTCACTCTATGCATTTATGGCTGTTTTTATTGATTTTCTCTTGCAAATCACTTGTTTCGTATCTGTACTTGCTCTTGATGCACGACGACAAGAATCCAATCGACCAGATCTATGCTGTTGTTGTCAAATGATTTCATCGGAGCCAATTGTTAAAAAACAATCGAAAAGTATTTTACAAAAAACATTTACCAAAGTTTTCACACCAATCGTTCTCGGCAATGCAATCGTACGAGCATGTATATTTGCTGCATTTCTTGCTGTGACATGTCTATCAGCATCGGTCATTCATCGAATACCTGTTGGTTTAGATCAAAAACTATCCATGCCTAAAGATTCGTATGTTCTCGATTATTTCTATGGTCTTGAAACATATTTAAATGTTGGTCCGCCCGTCTACTTTATTGTCAATCAAGATGCACTAGATTATACCAATGATGATGATCAAAATCTCATTTGTGGTACAGCTGGTTGTTCGGGAACATCTCTTATCGAACAAGTCGTTGAAAAAATTCGAGATCCTAAACATTCCTATCTTGCACAGCCGCCATCATCATGGCTCGATGATTATTTCGATTGGTCTCAATCCGTAGGTACTTTGCCTTGTTGTCGAATTGATCCTGTTAATAATACATTTTGTCCGTCGACATCGAACAATACAAATTGTATTGCATGTAATATGACAGGCGGAACATATGATCGACCATTGCCACACGAGTTTACACGTTATCTTCAATATTTTCTCATCGATAATCCTGGTGACAAATGTCCGAAAGGTGGCCATGCTGCTTATAAAGATGCAGTGGAAATTCGTAATAATCAAGTTAAAAGTTCATATTTTATGGGCTTTCATTCGATTTTACGAGTTTCAGCTGATTATATTGGTGCAATGAAGAGTGCAAATGAAATTGCCAAAAATATTTCGAAAACAATTCTCGAAGCCAAAGGCAAACCATACAAAGAATCGAGTGAAATCAAAGACTATCCCGTTTTTCCATACAGGTACTATTCACAATTGAAATATTCTTATTTTTTTTTGATCTTTTCTTTTTAGTGTGTTCTATGTTTTCTATGATCAATATTTAACTATTTGGCGTGATCTTTTTGTTAATTTATCATTATCATTTGCAGCTGTCTTTCTTGTTACATTTATTTTGCTTGGCTTTGATTTTCATACATCATTTCTTATACTTCTCTGTGTTTTCATGATTATAATCGACATGTTTGGCGTAATGTACGATTGGAATATTGATTTAAATGCTCTTTGACTTGTAAATATAAACATGGTAAAAGATTTATCTTTAAAAAAATAATTTTTATTTTT
>ERZ781398.4279-NODE-4279-length-10537-cov-4.752814_pt1 | contig 10537 bp, 5 predicted proteins | sample MGYA00433077_ERZ781398 | MGnify/ENA primary metagenome ERZ781398 (study PRJEB29847, sample SAMN06458254) | wastewater metagenome | isolation source: Wastewater bioreactor | place: South Africa: Cape Town | study: EMG produced TPA metagenomics assembly of the... | reverse complement strand
TTTCGCAATTATACGTTTTTGAAATAGAGATTTTCATATAGGAAGATAGAAAAGAAGAGAATTAACATTGTATACGAGCTATCTAAAAGCATATCGAATGTTAGTAAATGAAAATGTCTGCATTAATTGAAATTTAGTCAAATACATGCTTAAATTCGTTTTTTCCGTCACATTAGTGATGTGCATATTTCGATTAAATCCGTAACGTTGGTGATGTCCGTCACGTAAGTAGGGGGTTCAAATTTTCTACTCTTAAACTTCAACACTTCCTTTCAGTTTGTGTTCCACAATAAACATAAGTGAAAGTAAAAGAAATTTTATTTCAATTATTGAAGTATGTTCATTAAATTCAGAAGCCCATTCTAGTTTTGCATGTGATAAATGGTAAAAGTAACATTATTTTTGCTTGTTATGAATATTTTACTCTATTCATTCTGCTGAGTAAATATTTTTTCGGCGTCAATTCTGACATTTGAAAGTATTTATTCATATTATAACCATTACATATTGAAACGTGTTTTTCTTCATTCTGCATCATCAATTATATATCTATCAAGGGAAAGAGCTTGATTTCTTTTCCTTTTTCTTTTGAATAAATAAATATCGACTCAGTAGCAGAGAAAAGAAAAATCCATAAATATACCCTATGTGTGCATATAAGAGGCGCCATATCATTTTATAAATCATTATTATACAAGTAACGCTCATCTCAGGGATTCGCTGACCCTTTTCTGAAAAGAAAATAATAATGCGGACTAGTACAAACAAATTGAGTATACGTATCTTTTTTTACTCGAATTAATTCTGAAAATCAAACGTTTTACTTTTTTCTGAACATCAACGTTACAGTGTCAATTCTCTAATTATTTACGCCGATGCACAAACGTCGGATATGAGTAAGAGATTCCGATGTATTTGCTCGATGCTTTGTTTGATAACAGTTTTTTTCTATAGTTTAAAAAGAGATAGTAGTAGCAGCACTGATTTACAATATCTTCTCACCCTTTAGTTTTTGTCTCTGTTAATACACGATCTGAGTCGTGACAATTAACTTTATTCAATTTATCCACATCATCAGATCATATTTCTTTCATTCATGTCAATCAAAGTTAATATTTTGCTTTTAATTGAGACACGTTTCAAAATTAGAAAATGGATTCAGTGCACCAGTTCTTATTCTCTTTATCATGTTTCTTCTTCATCAAAATTTTAAAATATTCATCCAGGTCTGTTTTCTGTAAATACTTACTTTTTACCGGAAAAGAAACGAACAAAATAGAGAGAGACATAGATATAAATAGATAGAAAACTGATGATGAAGTATTATTGATTTCATAAAGAAATCTTTGTCTATATGTCGAAGATTGTTTTAACATTTTTCATTGTTGTTGTTTTCATTTCGAAGAACAAAATTTCAGGTAAATAATTTAATCTGTGAAATATCATTGAATACGACTGAGAAAAAAAACGTTTCTTTATCAAAGCGTTGACTTAAACACTAATTTTAATCGTTATCAATGTTTAACATCTATCCAATATCTATCTTAATAAGAAATTTTAGATTGCTTCTAGCAAAACACTCTTCATAAAGATTTCATTTACTTTTTTTCTTTTTCTCTTATTTAGCTGTTTCCTATAATCAACCAAAGTTTTGTCCAACAGCATCTTGGAATCCAAATGCAATCACTTTCGCCAATCATTCCATAGCTGGCTATTACCCTAGATCCGTATTTGTCAATACAAACAATACAATCTATGTCGCTCATCAACAAAAAGGCACAATCTTAGTTTGGCACGAAGAGAGTATCAATCCAATAGAAATCAATCATGATAATTTGAAAAATCCCGCGTCTCTTTTCGTTACATTGAATGGAGATATTTTCATTTATGATACATTGGAAGATAAGACAGTACAGAAATGGGAAGCAAATACAAATAGTTTTATCACCGTTATGTACGTTGAGTCACCATGTTCTGCCTTATTTGTCGATAATAATTATACTCTTTATTGTTCAATGAGTGCTATTAATAAAGTAGTGAAGAGATGGTTGAATGATTCAAATCTAACATCGATAATTACTGTTGCTGGAACAGGTTCTAAAGGATCAGCATTGAATGAACTTAGTAATCCTCAGGAAATCTTTGTCGATGTTAACTTCGATTTATATGTAGCTGATAGTAACAATAATCGGGTGCAACTATTTTTATCAGGAGAATCAAATGGCATCATAGTAGCAGGATCGAATTCACCAAATCCAACCATTGATCTTAATTTTCCAAGTGGAATTGTTTTGGACGCTGAGAAAAATTTATTTATCGTAGATTCATGGAATAATCGTATTGTTGGATCGAGTTCAAATGTTTTTCGATGTTTAGTGGGATGTTATGGACATGGTTCAGGATCCAATAGATTATATCTACCTAGTAGTTTGAGTTTTGATCGTTTTGGAAACATGTTTGTTGTTGAATATCATAATCATCGAATTCAAAAATTTGAATATTTGGAAAAATCTTGTGGTAAGTTGAAATAAAATCAAATACTTATGAGGGTGAGAAGAAAAATGAAGAATAAACAAAATTGTAGGGATAATGAAATCTAAGGAAAACTTCTAATGAGAGATGTATGTTCTTCGTATTTCTCTTGAAGAACAACATATTGATAAAATAATTTCAATTGTTATGCGATTTTTATGTAAATATGTTATCGAAATATATTGGATAAGAAAAATCACTGTTCTTCTTTTTCTTTTTTGATTTCCTGGCTCGAATCTATAAAATTCTTAGTTAACACTAGATGATGGAATTTAGAGTTCGAAACGAAGAATTTTCTTTTTCTGTTTTTTTCATTGAATATCAATATGAGCAACTTTATCGATTTTATTAAGAAAACCACATCTTCTAATAAATTATCACTTCTCATTGCATAATTAATATTTTAGTTCAAATATCATTTTAATAATCATCTTTTCACGGCTTTTTCTCTTATTTAGCTGTTTTCTGTAATCAACCAAAGTTCTGTCCAACAGCATCTTGGAATCCAAATGCAATCACTTTCGCCAATCAATCCATAGTTGGTGAATCCCCTGCCGTCGTATTTGTCAATACAAACAATACAATCTATGTCGCTAATCGAGAAAACAGCACAATCTTAGTTTGGCACGAAGAGAGTATCGATCCAATAGAAATCAATCATGCCAATCTCACAAATCCTCTTTCTCTTTTCGTTACATTGAATGGAGATATTTTCATTGATGATACATTCGAAGATAAGACAGTACAGAAATGGGAAGCAAATACAAATAGTTTTATCACCGTTATGTACGTTGAGTCACCATGTTCTGCCTTATTTGTCGATAATAATTATACTCTTTATTGTTCAATGAGTGCTATTAATAAAGTAGTGAAGAGATGGTTGAATGATTCAAATCTAACATCGATAATTACTGTTGCTGGAACAGGTTCTAAAGGATCAGCATTGAATGAACTTAGTAATCCTCAGGAAATCTTTGTCGATGTTAACTTCGATTTATATGTAGCTGATAGTAACAATAATCGGGTGCAACTATTTTTATCAGGAGAATCAAATGGCATCATAGTAGCAGGATCGAATTCACCAAATCCAACCATTGATCTTAATTTTCCAAGTGGAATTGTTTTGGACGCTGAGAAAAATTTGTTTGTCGTAGAGTACTGGAACCATCGCATTATTGGCTCGAGTTCAAATGTTTTTCGATGTTTAGTTGGATGTGATGGACAAGGTTCAGAATCCAATAGATTATCTCAGCCTGGTAGTTTGAGTTTTGATCGTTTTGGAAACCTGTTTGTTGCTGATCAATTGAATCATCGAATTCAAAAATTTGAATATTTGGAAAAATCTTGTGGTAAGTTGAAATAAAATCAAACAATAAAATAAATCAATTTGAGATGTCAAAGTTCTAAAGGTACGTTCATGAGAAACAAACTTTGAAAAACAGTGAAAAGACATATTTTGAAATAAACTCATCCATCATTCTATTTGTTATTTAGTTTATAGTTTATTGCCTTATCAAAACACTTATCATTCATCATTAGCGACTGATAATCAAGTATATAGTCGAGATTGTGACAAAAAATACTTTTATTATGAATCTATTCAAGTGAAAGTCAATACGACTGGTTATTATAGCTTTCGTAGTTACAGTGGCTTAGATGTATATGGATTGATTTATAGAAAAAGCTTTAATCCACTTGATCCATCAGAGAATCAATTTTCTGCAGACGATGATAGCGAGTCGAATTTACAGTTTAGACTTAATATTCGTCTTACTGGTGACATGACATATGTATTAGTTGTAACAACAAATCAGATAATACAAAAGAGAGCATTCTCAGTCGTGGCGTTGGGTGATAGTCATGTTACTTTCAAGCCCATCAGTAAGTACATGTATACTTTCGCAATGTAATTTTAAAGATCATATTGATCAGGTACACCAGTAAAAATTCAATATAAATATTCATCACAATTAACTGCTGATAGTCCAACATATTATCGGGATTTTGAAATTCCGAAATGTTATTTTGCAACTTTCGAAATCAAGGTAATTACATCGGGTGAATATGTTATTTGGAGTAAAAGCAATATGAATAATACATATGGTTATATCTACAAAAATGATTTCAATGCCCTGAAACAATTTGAGAATTTACTTTCACAACATGATGGATCTTGTAATGAAGGACAATTCAAATTATTCGTTAATCTTGAAATGAATACTCGATATGTATTAGTTGTAACAACACATCGTCCAAAAACAATTGGAAATTTCTCAATTACTATATCTGGTCAAAGTAATTTTACGTTTAAGCAAATCAGTAAGCATTGATTTCATTTTTCAAATGACTAAAAACCGAAGAAAAACATTTTTGTTTGCAAACTTTGTAGATGTTGGTTATATTAAAAGTATTGGTTTGACTCTTGATGATATTTTACGTGATGAACTGCGTACAAATTTGACAATGAAAGATCAATCAGTTTCAATAAAGATAAGTCTAGTTTTAACAATAATTATGTTCGTTGGAGGAGTAATCAATAGTATTTTTTCTTTGATAACATTTCAAAACAAACAATGTCAACAAGTTGGATGTGGATTGTATCTTTTAGCATCTTCAATAACTTCATTTTTGTCAATCACTATGTTCACCATTAAATTTTGGTTTGTTGTTCTCACACAAATCGATGCTTCGACGAGTTTATCAGTTCTCCAAGGAGGTTGTGTTTCTATGGAAGTAGTTCTTAAATTTTGTCTTTATTTGGATGGTTGGTTGAATGCATGTGTAGCAATCGAACGAGCAACAAATGTTATCCAAGGAGTTACTTTTGATACAAAGAAAAGTCGATTTTATGCGAAACGAACCATTCTTGTTTTACCATTTTGTATTATTGGTACTCTCATTCACGAACTTTTATATCGACGATTACTTGTTTATCCACCAAAGATAGATGAGACGAATGTCGGAATAACAGAACGATACATTTTATGTGTGACTCGTTATACTCCTGCTGTTCAAAATTACAATACAGCTATTCTATTTTTACATCTTTTAGCTCCGTTTGTTATTAATCTTTGTTCGGCTTTAGTTATCGTTTTCGGAGGCGCTCGACAACGATCTGTAGCACGAAAAGATCAATCTTTCAAAGAACATATTCGAGAACAATTCAAAGAACATAAACAATTGATCATTAGTCCCATCATTTTACTTGTTCTATCAATCCCACGCGTTATCATTTCATTACTACCTGATGGAGTCAAAATTTCAGAAAACTTATGGTTATATTTGAGTGCATATTTAATTTCATTCATTCCACCAATGCTGATTTTCATCATCTTTGTTGTTCCTTCAAAATTTTATATGAAAATATTTAAGCTAGCATTTACCTGTACTCGACAACGCAATCCTATTCATAAATGACCTATTCTCAACACTCATTTAATAAATACAAAAAGAAAAAGCTTTATCATTTCTTTTTTGTTGTTCGTACGCTTTTGCTTAAGCCCTTAATATGCTGAGCTTTATTTGCTTCGAATAAAAAAAGTGCAATCAGTTTTTCCTTAATATTTAATTAAATCAAATTAAAAAAATGTCCACTCCTAATATCGATGGATTCTTAGATATTCTTATATATTGAAAAGAGTGAGAATGTACTTCAGATTTTATTCAATTGACAAAACCAGAAACATAGTCCAACATACATGGTCCTTCGTGTATACAACTGCGAGTATTATCACATGCAACTCACTTAGAAAGCCTTTGAACTTCGAGACGATGAGAAGAATTTGTCATACATGTATTGTCACGTCGAGAACCATGGTCAAAATACTGATGCATATCGAAAGCAAAATTGTTGATTGGATCACCATTGAATACACTATCGATTTAATTACGAAGTGTTATAATTGATTCTTGAGCTTGCTGTAGTTTGATCTTTTGATATGAATTCAAATATGAACCATCGATTTTAAATGAAAAAAAACTAGCACTACCGTCCATAATAGCAGAATTTAATTCAATTCGATAGATATCTGAATTATTAAAATTCCTAACTGCATAAATAGGATTCATTTGAAGAATTTCGTAGTTGATCCCAGCCATAGCCTGGATACGTATCTGTTTTGATTTCTTCAGTTAATACTTTAAGAAATAACGCTATGAATAATTGTTTTAAAATATGTTTTCACTTTTTTACTACATACAGACACAAGCACAAAGAAGGGAAATATGTCAGAAAAATGTCTTGATTTATCGGCTGATGAAAGTTATAATAATGAAGCTCTAGTGATCGCACTCAACACGATTTCGAATATGTTGACAAATTTTCCAATATATGAATAAAATATACCAAATCACAGATTTCAATCCGACAGTGAGTCCACCATACAAGCCAAGAATTGTTGTTATTATATATAACGGACTATTTCTTTCACTATAGCTATATCGACATGTTAATGGCGCACAGATTGAATAGTAACTCGAATAATTACTTGAATTTGTCCATGTTTCAATAAATAATTCATCAATCAATGCACCAATAGAGATTGATGACAGTGAATTATTGAGAGGTGCTAAAGTATCATTAATTTCAATAGAATCCGTTAGAATTTTCAAACAAGTAGAATTGTAAAAACATCGAAGTGAAGAAAAACGAAGACCATAGATTGGCAAACATCCAAAGACAATTCCTAGAGAAATCGAAATTATATAAAAAATCGTTTTTGTTTTCCCTTATACCGTCTACTGTTTTGTCAATGAGTCGAGTCTGAAAAGTTGATCTTGTACATGTTGATGAAGTTGCACATGAACACATCTCTCCACTTTCATTATAAAGTCTGGAACGTGTTGATATACTGTAACCATTAGCAGTGTACGATGTCATTAAAATCCAATTTGTAAAAAGTGTATTCTGTAATTGATTTGCATGAAGCATGCCGATGATGAAGTTGAGTGCCTGTTGAAAATCTTGAGGTGTTTGGTTGATAAAATTTTGAATTATTGAATTGACTTGTGTTTGAAACGAAAAACGAGTTAACGGTTCGATGGTAATCAACTTTTGTGAATAGAAAATATCAATCTTTTGATCGATTGCATTTTTTGCAAGAGTACACAACGATGAGAGAGCACGCAATTGAGCACTTAAGACTTTGGCATCGAGATACCAAATATAACCTACTGTTGTGTCCGTTCCCCATATTCGTTTGATGACATCCGAAGAAACAAAATCACTCGAACAAATTTGATGATAAGCTGAAACATTGAGAGAAATAAATTGTGAATATGGAATAGCAATTTGCGAACATGGACAAGATATTGTCGAGGGATATTGAGATTTCAATAATTCAAACGTCGATTCAGTTGGAAATGAAACATTTTTAGAACGGATTTGTCTATTGAGATTAATGAAAATTAAAATAACGATCATGGCTAAACAAAAAGCCAGAACATAGAATCGTGTCGCTTTTTGTTGACGATGAATTAGTAAGATATCTGTTTGTTCATTGTTCAGTTTGGTACGATAGAAATTTAATCGTGGGATATGAAGAATAATTTGCCAATTGTTAGAATATTGACAACGGAATTTGACAAACAATGGAATTATAATTCGAAGGGCAACAGATAAACCACCGATAACACCTAAAATAATTGATATAAGATAAAGAAGATTAAAACGTTCGTTAAAAGTGTATGTGCAGTCCGTTGGTGCACAATGACGATAGTAGTCGATGAAACTAACAGAATCTGTCCAATTTTCGATAAATAATTGTGAAGCTATTTCATCCACAGTCATATTCACCGGAAAACGACTATTGACTGATGAATCAAGCGGAGTTATATTTGCAGCAGTTGATGTATTAATTGTCAGATTTGGAAAGTCAAATAAAAGCCAATCGCAAAGCATTTGAATACAAGAAGCATTGTAGAAACATTCAAGTGACGAGATAAGTACAGAATCCATCGATAAACAACTAATGAATAGACCAGGTATGGTTTGATTTGGCTTTGTTGTCAATGCAGAACAACTAGCTGATCGACAATAGAATCCTTGAGGACGTCTGCAAGAACTATTTGTACCGCATGAACATTGATTATCATAATCATTTGTTGAAGATAAACGCCAGAATAACATATTGGATGATACGATTCCCGTTAATTTAGCATTCGCATTTCCATTAGTATAAAATTGATTTAGTTGAATTGCATTTCGAAGAAGTTGAAACAATTGACGAAAAGAAAGCATAGTTTGATTTTGAAATTGTTCAATCAATGTATTCATTTGTGATTGAAAGATATCTTTTGCTAAGACTTGACTACTAACAAATTGTGTCTGATTGAAAGCAGTCAATTGTTTGGATAGAGTAGCATTTGTCGCTTGACATAACATGTCTAATGTTGCAAACCATGATAAAAAATGCAGACGAAAATCAAACGAATGAACTGCACCAGGAAGTGTTACTTGTTTATAAAATGTTAGAAATTCTCTGATAAAAATTTTCGAACATATTTGATGATAATATGGTTGAATAGTGACGATTTCTGAATGGAAAATTGAAAATTGACTACACGGACAAATAAGTGTTGATGGATATCGAGCAAATAATTGTTCATATTGATCTATCGATGGTTTAAATACTGTCATAGTTCGAATATGAACAGAAATTGAAACGTAAACAACTAAAATGATTATGCCAATAGTTAAGAATAAAATATAAAGACGAGTCGAATAGATTTCATTTTGAATATCAGAAGAATGAGAAAATAAATTCAATGTACGGATTTTTTGATAGATTCCATTTATAAATTCAATACAACGTTCTCGTTTACTTCTCGTCGTACTTGAAGAATGTTTGTTTTGTATTTGTCGTAGAATTTTAACAATTAATGGTGATAAAAGATAGATAATCGTTTTCAAACCACCAAACAGACTAATCAATATTGAAATAATAAAAACTAAACTGAATCGTTGATCATATGAATATGTGCAAATCGATGGCGAACAAACTTGATAATAATTAGTAAAATTACTATGTTCATTCCATGATTCAATCAATAATTCATTCAATAGATTATCTATTGTAGTATTAGGCGCGAAATGAGATGATGCCAGTGGTGTTATCATCGGTAAATGATCGATAATTGTTCGAAATCTCTCAATACATACTTGATCAAACAGACATTCCAATGTAGATTTCAATAATGGATTATACGGTAAACATCCAGCTAACATACCAGGAATGGAGAATAATACTGGTGGATCAGTATCTGTATCACCGAAAATCGTATATAAATTCATTCCATTTCGTCCTGTCGAATTGTAAAAACTAGCTTTATGTACACACATATCTAAGCTATTACATGCGCAAGATCTATTCATATCTGCGTAGACCATTGGACCCATATATAAACTACCACCTGCATTTGGATCGGTTTCGATAACAAAATTTGTACGTAATGAAGACAAAATTCTATTTGTAGCAATAGCAAACCAAACAGTTTCACGCAGATATTGATTATCAGTGATCAGATTTGTTTTTATTTGTTGAAAGAGTGCCAAAACTTGACTTTCAAAAACATCACGAAATAAAAGATGATTATTAACAATCTGTTTTGTAGCAAATTCATTCAATTTGCTTGATATTGTTTGTTGAATGGATTGACAAAAGAGAGCAAGTATTTGAAAATGAGATGCAAGCATAACTCGATGATCTAATGGCCAATATTCACTCATATTTGGATCGAATAGAAACAAAGAAATAAATGATGAATTAGTCAATTGACTTGAACATATCGGATGATAATGAGGATTCAATGAAATGAAATTGCTTTGTGAAATTGATGTTTGTTGACATGGACATAAGAGAGTAGTTCGATAATGAAGAGATAGATCATTGAAAAGAGCTTCCGATGGCGATTCAACTGTTTTACTATGTGTTTGAACACTAACTGCACCAAAAAACGTAATGATACAAAGAGAAGTGGTTAAGGAGAGAAGAAAAATTCGCGTCGA
>ERZ781398.4278-NODE-4278-length-10538-cov-4.016789_pt1 | contig 10538 bp, 11 predicted proteins | sample MGYA00433077_ERZ781398 | MGnify/ENA primary metagenome ERZ781398 (study PRJEB29847, sample SAMN06458254) | wastewater metagenome | isolation source: Wastewater bioreactor | place: South Africa: Cape Town | study: EMG produced TPA metagenomics assembly of the... | reverse complement strand
TAGTAAACGATTCGGTTTAGTTTTTTTGTTTTATATAATAGAACTCAGTGATATTGTATAATACTCATCAATGATTTTCTCGCCATTCTATATATGGAAATGTCGTTGCTATAATCTATCAATGCAACAATTTATTTGCCATTAACTTACCAACTGAACTTGAATAGTCGTAGATGCCTCGATATTCCGTTGTTTTAAATTGTCTTAATAGAGAACATTTGCCTGTTCCACTCATGCCAAGTAAATAAACTTGATAGATACGAATATTTTGTACGCGTCCATCAGCCGTTTCAACACGTTCAACAATAGCTTCATCATCGTCATCGACATTTTCTCCTTCGCCATCAACATCATCATCATCATCATTATTATTATTATTGCTATTATCATCGTTTATTTTCGATGATAGAATTGTATTGTCATTTGTTGTATCAAGAAAATTCTTATCAAGTATTCCATGGAGATTAGGTCCGGCTGATGTTAAATTAGAATTTGTTAGAGAATTTGTACTCGTACGTGTTTCGATATTTAATTTTTCTTGTGATGGTGTAAGATCACTTTTTCTTATTGAACTTCGTCGACTAACTGAACCATTTCGTTTAAATGAACGTTTAAACGAATCACTAGAATTTTATCGAATGAAATTTGAGAATTTCAAAATGAATTTTTCTTACCCTCGATTGACAAAACCTTTCGATGTCGTATGAAATTGTCGAACACGATAGATTTCTTCATCAGCATCGAGAGGAATTTGTAATTGATCAAGCGGTAATGAACCTATCGAAGAATCAAAGAATCGTTTATTTGCCATGAATATCTATGCCGATGTCTCTTGTTGCACAATTCGAATGAAAAAGATTGTTGACATATATTGGATGTCTACAATCTTGAGGGCGTCCTAGTCTCCTTCTTCTTCTTCTTCTTCTTCTTTTATTTTTTTCCTTTTGATTTATCGATAAAGAAATAAATCTATCTTATTTGCTGGTCTCTTACCAACTCGAGCTGATCGATGTGCTTTGGGATTTGACCATTGATCATATGGATCGTCGTTTGCCATGAGATCGGTCGCAGATATTCTCGATGTTGCACCACTAATCGATTTGCGTGCCGAATCGGAAACGACCGTGTGAAGAATATTATTGTTATATGTGCTATATTTCCGTGACGAGAAAGATTCTTTCTGTTCTTTTTCTTTTTCTTTGCCTCGTTTTTGTTGTCGATATTTTTTTATCGATTGTGGACGTTTATAGGAGCATGAGCGTGCTAATGGTTCGCTTTGAGAATTTGTCGATTGAAGAAATGTTTGAGCAGCATGAGTTATTGAAAATGTTTGTCGTTTCATTTGAGCAGAATTATTTGATAATGATGAACTTGATTGAGGACTTTTATTTGATGATAATGTTGATGAACGACGGACTTGCTTACTTAATTGCTGTTGAAGTTGTCGAAGTTTAGCTGAACGAGAAGAAGAAGATGATGATGAAGATAAATGTGGCTGTGATTTGGCATGAGTATGTGTTGATGTTGGACTAACAATTTGAAATGGTGCTGTGGAAGGCGAGCATGAACTGTAGCAACGAGGATGCGGTGAAGGTGGTGGTGAAGCATTCGAACGTGCAAACAAAGCATCAAACTGGGCCGATTCAGTGTTTATTTGTTGTTTCATATTCATATCATCACATTCTTGTTCATCGTTTGGTTGCTGATGCATACTTTTAACTGATAAATCATCATTATCAATAGGGCTCTTTTCATTTATTAGATTATTATCATCGGATTGTCGTTGTTGATGATGTGGTTCATACATTCTATATTGAAAAAAAAAAGAAAACATAATAAATAACTCAGCGACGTGATCTTTAGTCATATGTCAAAAATATCATTAGTTATTCGTACTCGTATTTTATTGCTTTCTTTTGAGATTTAAAAATAGGAAAAAATCGAGTCTTCAAGGAATTTGTCTTTCAACACATACTATAAAACATCGGTTGTTTGTCAATTTAATACAAACAGAAGTTAGAAAGCCATTAAGGCAATAACAACAAAAAAAGAAAAACTTTTTTTTCTTCATCAATCGATAAGAAGCAAATAAGTGTACTTATTGTTGAAAATAACCGGATATTTATATCGAGTTATGTCTATGTCGAAGTCTTATAACAAAATCATAGTCAATAGGACAAAAAAAAGGAATAAGAAAATACGTATGATTTATGCCCTTAATTTTAGTTTGAAAAAACATACGCAAATACTATAATCATGAATGAAAAAATACCTAAGGACGAGATAATTATTAGTTTGACACTAAGTCAAACTTCCGGAATTTGTCATTCGTGTTAAACTTATTCTCAATGAACAGATCGAAGTTTTACTTTCTTTTTTTTTATTAAAAAATCGTTTTTCTTTTACCTGGTAAATTGAACTTTTTTACGAATGGTTGATTGCCGACGAAGTAACGATGATACTGGCGATGCTGCCATTATCATCATTCAATGAATGTATACGCGAATGTCGACTTAGTTTTTCTTTTTCAAACAATATTCATCGTATACAGATAGACGAGAAAATAACAAAGGCCGAACGAGTGAATCGATTTTTTCGTTGATTAAACATGAAAAACGTAACAATAGGAAAAGACCGAGTATAGAAAAAAAATAATCTGTCTGATCGTGTAATGTATGTGTTTTGTGTGTGTGTGTGTGTGTGTGTGTGTGTGTGTTGTTTCTCTCTCTCTCTCTCTATGGTTTTCAAGAACTGTGACTTCACCAACATGCTTATTAAAGCAAAGACGGAGAGAAAAAAATAGAAAAATGATGAGCACGGAAGGAAGAGACGCGAGTAGATTGAATAGAGAGAGAGAGTAAAAGTGATAGATACGAGCATTCTTTTGAATGACGGAAAACAGTAAAAAAAGATTGAGCGAACAACAAGTCTCACTTGAGCTGCGTAGGTAGTATAGATTAGATCTTTGCTGTTTTGTTTTTTTTCTTTATATCTCAGTTAATTCTCAGATTAGGCATGATTATTTAAAGAATGCTTTGATGTTTGATGTATGCGAGTCCCTTATGCAAACATAAATGATTATTTCACATGAACAGATTTTTTATTTGCCATGATGAATAATTACAAGTTGCCTTTGACATATTATTTTATTTATGAAAATGAGTGAGCTAATAATTTAATGTGTTTTTGAATATGACTAAGAATATCTAGTCAGTATTCTCTCGAGAATTTGATTATAAAATGTAATCAGAATGTTCGACAAAAAAAACTGTCAAATTCCAGAAAAGAAAAAGAATGTATCGAATGAAGATTTGATATATCGATTGAAATAACTGTCAAATCGAATCTTTTCTCTATATTAATGATTGAATATTCAGTCTATTGAGTGGAGAAAAAGATAGAAATCAGTCAATGAGGGTTTATTCATAATGTACCCATCGTCTAATGGAAAAGCTTTTTATTCAACGAGATGTGTGAATTCCGACTAGGCATTGATTATACGATTTTAATTCATTTCTCACCAACAGCGTTTTGTCGGCATAGTAAATGTGTGTACGCAGTCATAGTCTTAAGAATTTCATTAACCATAAATAATTATAGTCATGACATAGTTTTAAAAGAAAAGGAAAAGAAGAAAAAGATAACTAATTAGAATAGTAGAATATACTCGTCTTCTTGTTTTGAAAGAAGAAAAGAAAAAAAAACGAGGGCTTTGTTTGTCAATTCAAGTTTAATATCTTTCCAGCTGTTATGCTAGAAAGTTTACACGCTAACATGAATTCCATTAAACAATTGCATATTTTGTTGAATACTTGTTTTTTTTTCTTTCTTACTTTTAATTGAAAAAAAAACAAACAAAACTATTGGATTCATTGGTTTCTCTCACGACTTTGTCTGCTTATTACAATTAAAACCGACCTAAACTCGGTTTGTATCGCCGTTGGATAGATTTGTGATGTCAATCACAAGAGACATACGGAATCAAACTTCCGTATGTCGAAATTGTCAATCTGATAGAAAGAAAACTGATAATCATTTTCTTCTGACATTGCCGAAAGGAATCTAGCTTTTTTGGTACAGAATTCGAGAAGACAAAAAAAAAGAAAGAAAGAAAGAAAGAAAACTCCATCACATATTTAATAATACTGAACAAAAATAACTCACATGATTTGTTCAACGAACAATATTTAATTGAATAATGGTATATTGTTGATATAAATAAGCAGTGAATATGAAGAAAAATGAGATCGTCGAGTTGTGCGTATGTGTCTGCAAAGTGACACACTCAGTTTTAACCTTTTGTCTTGTATAGAAAGACAGAGAGAGAGAGAGGGAGAGATGGAGAGAGCAAAAGGAAAACCCGAGGCAAAGAAAAAGAAGGGAGGACAAAAAAAGAGCTAATGCGAAGAAAAAAACGATGTGAGTACAAGGAATAGAAAAGAAGCCAAAAAAAATGCCATTATTAAGTATCGTGCTATGTGTTTTTTTTCTCTCTTTTTTTTCTTTTTCTGTCAGCCGAACTACTAGTCATGGTAGTTGTTGTTGTTCATCTAAATTCTGTAATTTGTTCGGTTTGAATTTTTGTTTCGATTAATCAGGAAATTGTTGCCGAGAAAAAGAAAAAAAGAGAGAGAAAGAAAATATAAAGAATGTTAATGTAATCTGTTCAAGGATTGATTTCGTCTCGGATGATATAAAAAAAAGAAAACATTTCTTCTTTCAAAGATCGTTAATATCAACAACACAGTAACAGCTGCCTGTCAATGATGAAAAAGACTTATAATGTCGAATGACTTTTAACAAGGTCTTTAGATTGAGTGATTAATGTCGATATTTGTGTTGGTCTCTTTTCCCATGGATCATAATGAACAACAACCAGCGGTTTCGTTCGTTCTCCATAAATCTTTCGAATATGTTGCCGTAATTTCGAAAATGGTATCGTTCCATCTGGTGCCATGATAAATCGTTGTTGAAGAAGATATTTATCATGTGAATCGATTTGATCACGTCGCCAATTTTGCAGAATATAATCCGAAGGTTGTAGACTCGTTGCCATTTATGAAATCAAATATTCGTTTAAAGAAAAAAAAAGAAAAAATCTGCATCATCGATATTTGAAATGGTTTCCGTGTGCAAACAAAGCAAAAAAATCGTCAGTTTTTTTTTATATTTATTTTCGACAAACAAGACGTGTTATCATTTCTGTGATCAAGGATGAATAGATGTTTTTCCCATAGATTAGATTAATTACAACTAAATGCAAATGTCACATGCACAAAAAGAAACGAGACAACAATTTCTTTTTTCCTCTCAGTCTCATCATTATTTCGTAATCAATAAGAGGAAAAGTTGATGTATTTGTTTTCACTTAGAATTAAAGAGAGAGGAAACCCTTGATAGTCAACATTTTTCATTCTCTGTCAAAATAGATGTCGTGCAATTTAACAATCAATTGGTGTTTTCCAGTTCTGCTAACTTTTACCAAATTGCCAATGGAATTTTGCTAGAATTATCCAGAAAATCTATTTCATGATTCATCGATCTATTTATATATATATTTATATTTACATAGATAGACAAATACGACGGCTAGTTAAAAAGATGCACGATTATAAATCTCTTCAATCAGATGACGAGGATACTTCAAAATATTTCATTAATTATATTAATGATGAGACTGAGGCTGAATTCGAATCAAGCTCGAATAATGACATAGATTCGCCTGATCATAATAATGATGAAATCGATGTTTCGAAATTACCCAATGATTTAATCATTACACCTGTATCCCAAGAATTATTTGCTGATCAACAATTAAAAGTAAACGAATACAAACGAAAGTATTTCATTTTTGACATTTGTTCGATTTTAGAATGAATTCGAAGAATTATTTCGTACTTATGATCCGCAAATAATTGTACTTTATTTGAAATTTTTTCAACGTATTCGTATAACATTTACATCATCGGTAAATGCATTCAAAGCACGATTAAATCTTCATGAACATCCATTTCATGGAACAACAATTAAAGCTTATTTTGCTTGTGTAAGTTGAAATTCGAATTTATTCAAGAGAATCAAGTCTTCTTTGTTTTTCACTCCAGCCAATTATATTTCGTGGAGCCAATCCTGAAACCTATTTAAAACCACCTGAACCTAATAAATTATTTCTGATATCTCCACCAGCTAGTCCACCGATTGGTTGGGAACAAAAAGCCGAAGATCCACCGGTCGTCGATCTCAATCTCATTGCTGCTATTGCACAATTACGACCAAGTATATAACGAACTTTTTTTGCTTTACATTTTTTGAAAATAATTTTCAATTTATTTTTCAAGATGAAATGCATGAACTTTTGCCAAGTGAACTCGGTTCAAAAGCTCCAGCTATTGTTATTCATACGTGCGACGATTTAGAAGAACAAAAAAATAAAGATTTCAAACCGATGCTTGTACAAACAAAACGACCTCACGAGAGAGATCTTAATTAGCTTTCGTTTTCTTTTGTTTTTGTTCGTATATTTAAATAATATTTTCCGCTACATCAACTTTAATAAATGGATTATAAAATGTTAAATATGCTTGTAGAATTTTCGAGATTGTATTCAATTTGACGATATCATTCGGATAGTTTCGAATCTTTTGTTTGATTTGTTTTCGACAGATTGACTTTAATGTTAATGTTTTCGTACGTAAATCGAGTAGTTTAAGTTTAATTTGTGTCATATTCAAAAGAGATTTTTGAAGATCAGTGAGAATTTGTTCGTTTGTATTCGATTGTCGAAATATATATTCATCTAAACGAATATCATCATTTTCAATCATTGAGATTAGATATCTTTCTAAACGTTGTTGACTTTGAATTTGTTCGGTAAAACTTGTTTGATATTTATTACAAGCACGTAGAACATCATAGAAGAGAAATATACATTTGGCTAATGAACTTATCGATGGATCGAAAATATCATTTAAACGATATTTAAATAGAAATTCTTTACACGATATAACATCGTAGAGTAGATGTTGTTTTCGAAAAAGATTCGGCTCACGCATAGCATAACGTGTTAGATAACTCGATTTGCGTGATAACAGAACATGTAAACGACGCATTCGAGAAGTATTTGCTTGCTCGTATGTTGATAAGAAAATGAGATCAACGGGTGTAGCACCAGCTTGATTGGAAATGCTCAAGCAAGGATCGGGTGCTTGTTCAATAATATAATCAAAAATTGGATCAGTTACTGACGGTTGACAAACATGATGAATACATGTTTGACCTTGATTGTCTTGCGAATCAAAATGAGCTCCATTTTTAATCAAAGTTTCTAACATAGTGATTGAGTAATGTTTATTTATAAATATTGATAATGGTGTTTGATTATTGTATTTATTTATGCGTTCATTGAGATCAAAACCATATTGACACATTAATTGCAATTCTTTCATATGAATAGGCTCGTAAAAATGAAGATCTAACAACAACATCCTCAAACTTGATGATAAAATCATCATTTTAAATATATAACCTACTGAGTGTTGCACCCATTTCAACGAGTTTCTCTAAGATATGTTCTGTTTGTGAGGCGACACTGCAATGTATATGTTTGCCAGTGATTAGTAAATATTCAGCTTTAAGATTTCGTTTCAAACGATTGTATAATTGTCGGCAATCGCCTGTTTGTAAACTTTTCATGAGAAGTCGATCTAAACCCGGATAGAGTTCATCAACATTTCGAGCATTTATTGTTCGACCATCGATACGAAATTTAAGCAATTGATTAATGAGAATTCTATCATGAGTTGAATGTTTCAAACGTAGAGATCTCGCTTGTGCCATTCGTGTGTTTACTCTTTCTGTTTTGATTCAATCAAATGGCATTATATTTCGTTGCGTGTTTTTTGCAAAAGAAACAACAAAAAAAAAAGGAGTTAAAATTAGAATAACTCGAACTTTTCACTTTCTGCTATTGTGAATATCAATAAATGTCATTGGCTATAATCATTTATTCAAAGATTTTTAAAATTTGTTCGTCGAATTTTTAATAAATAACGAAAGAGAAAAGAACGAACGAAAGGAATAAGAAGAAGAAAAAGAAGAAGAAGGAAAAAATATATATGAAGAACACCGAAGACACACGAAGAAAACGTTTTTCTTTGTCTAATAGATTTACGAACAAATGGTATGTTGAATAAATGTTCCAAAGAAGAGTACACACACAACGACAATAAAGAAAAAACGAAAGGAATACAGAATTATGGAAAGAAGAAAAAGAACTATCCGCGCCTCATATTATTAACGTAGTTTTTTAGCAGCCCGGTTGATTTTTCGTTGTCATGATTAAAGCAACGATTAAACCGTATAGACCAAGTACTTCAGCGAAAATTAGAATTAAAATCATACCAACGTATAATCTAAACAAATAATAAAACAAATATTTAATCAACCGACTTTATTCTTATTGTCCTTATCTCGCGTTTTCTTTTTGTTCTAATGACGAAAATGCAAACAAAAAAAGAAAACTAACCGTGGTTGTTGTGCTGTTCCTCGAACACCGGCGTCACCAACAATACCAACAGCAAATCCAGCTGCTAGACCACTAAGACCGACAGATAGACCAGCTCCCAATTGAAGAAAGGCTCTAAAAAACAACAAACAAAGTTAAATATATTATTTCAATGCAACATCTTTTTTTTTTCGTCGTTTTTACTTGTAAAGACCATAACCTTGTGGATCGATATTGTTTGCAATAAGTACAGCAACGACGAGACCATAAATAGCAATGATACCAGCCATGACAACTGGAATAACACTTTTCATGATGAATTCAGGTCTCATCACGGCCATAGCAGAGATACCACAACCGGATTTGGCTGTACCATAAGCGGCACCCAATGCTAAAGGACAAGAAAATTGTTTTTTTTTTGTAAAAAAAAGCACTTAAATATACTTCATACCACTAAAGACAACGGCAGAAGTAGCGCCCATAGCGCCAAAAAATGGTGAATATGCGGGACATAACTCGGTTGGTCCTTTTGACATTGTAGTGCTAGAGAGTGTTAGTAAAATAAATTAATGATCTAAAAGGACAAAGCCGAAAAACAGTTCGAGTACAAAGAAGAAGAATAAAAGTAGTTTTCGAACGAAGTGAAAAGAATAACGAAGATCGAAACGACTACCTGTCTCTGTATTTGCACGAGAAAGAATATGCATCTTCTCACCTTAAACTTTTTTTTTCTTCTTCAGTTTTTTGTAACTGATGACGAAAGATAAATATCATATTTATATCGCTTATCAAGTTCTTTGCCTTTCGGCTCTTTTACACAACAATTGTTTATATTATTTTGCCAAAAAAGGGCGAACTTATCAGATAATAAACAAGCGAAAAAGAAAAATCTTTTGAATCTTCAAAATCAATGAAAGAATGAGTCAGGAAATCATTTGTCGACGAACGACGTTGTCTTTTTTCATTATTAATAATCTGTTTACTGAAATTTACCACTCAGAATTTTCTGTCTCAAATTAAATCTATCAATAAAAAAAATAAAAGATCTTTCAACATCTAAATATTTATCTGATGCTGTTATTATATTTCTTTTAATTCAATTAATGGTTTCTGTTTTGTAACTAGCATCGAGGACCAAAGAACGATTTTCATTGGTCGATCTACAGACCGTTGACATCGTCGAGATGTCTTGGAGCTATTGATTCATTGGTGATAGATTTTGAAGTTATCTCATTAAATATTGGATTTCTATCTTCATTCTTACATATATTAATGATTTTTTTGATTAATGACGAAGAAAAAACAAAGTACTTCATTGATTTTCACTAAAATATGTCACATTTTACGTTGTGCTAATTCGAATTGTACAAATTCTTGTCTGGGCAACTGTTCTCTCAAGAACGACGGGTACGCTGCTACTCGGTCGTATATAATTATTTAAACTTTTCATGTGAATATCGAGAAAATCAATTCTTCTAATGAATAAATTCTAATTATTAAACTAAAGAGAGAAGAATTTATGTATGTTATCAACTGTGTACTGAAATTATCTAAACATAAGAAGAGTTCTTATCGATCGTATATATAAATGCTTATTCTATACTTCAGAAAAAAAAACCTCTGATGAAGTTTTTACCGCTTCTATGTGTGCTATTTTGTGTATTCGTATATGCGAATGCAAAATCATTAACTTATGAAGATGTTCGAGGTACACCTTACAAAGTTGGCTATGACCATCGAGCAATAACAATTAATGGCAATCGAACAATGCTCATATCAGGTGTAATTCATTATCCACGTTCAACACCAGGCATGTGGCCATATTTAATGAACATGGCTAAAAAGAACGGTTTGAATACAATTCAAACGTATGTTTTCTGGAATTTACATGAACCTACACCGAATACAACAAATTACGAGGGTCGTGCAAATCTTAATCAATTTCTTCAAGCAGCTGCCAATGCTGGCCTATTTGTTAATCTACGTATTGGCCCGTATATATGTGCTGAATGGAATTATGGTGGTTTGCCTGTTT
>ERZ781398.4273-NODE-4273-length-10552-cov-4.532057_pt1 | contig 10552 bp, 13 predicted proteins | sample MGYA00433077_ERZ781398 | MGnify/ENA primary metagenome ERZ781398 (study PRJEB29847, sample SAMN06458254) | wastewater metagenome | isolation source: Wastewater bioreactor | place: South Africa: Cape Town | study: EMG produced TPA metagenomics assembly of the... | reverse complement strand
CGATCCTATGTCTATCGATTGGTAAACTTTGTTTTTCAGGTGGTAATGAAAACACAAAAGTCGGTGTTGCAGGTGATAGTGCTGGTGGTTTAATCGCCGCATCTGTTTGTCATACAGTGAAAAATCTTGATTTTCAAGTATTGATTCTTTCAAAAGAGATTAACTGATCGTTTTCGTTCGAATGTTAATAGATTCTTGTTTATGGTGCATTCGATTTCGCGGGTAATTCCGATTCTTATAAGGAATTTACAGCACCTCAATATATTCTAACACCACCGATCATCCAATGGTAGATTTAGATTTTGATTGAAATTTTCTTTGTATTTTTAATTGAAAAGGTTTTCTCAAAATGCTTTACGTGATGAGAATGACAAGACAAATCCTCGAGCATCAGTTCTCTTGTATGATTCATTCGAAGGTATACCACCATGTTTATTTATCGTTGCTGAATTAGATCCGATTCGAGATGATAGTTATCGTAAGATCGAAAAAATAAAATCATTCACACTCAATTTTCATTTTGTCTTTGTTAGTTTATCAAAAGAAACTCGAAGCAGCTGGTATTAAAACAAAATTAGTATTAGTCAAAGGTGTTATGCATTCGTTTTTCAGTTTACCCGGTAAATATCTATTCGTTACAGGTCTCGGATTATTTTTCTTTTCGAAGGTATCTATCCAAATGCAAGTGAACAAGCTGTTTCAGCTGTCAAAGAATTTCTAAACGAACTTTAAGAAAAAGAAAACACCGATCTATATTTTTGTTTATTCTCCAATTGATTAAATTTGGTATTGTTTTTTTTTCGTCAATACCCCAAAAGATCCATCACGGAAAATATCTGAATACATACAAAAAAAAGCAAAAGAAGAACACAGACAAAGAAAGAGAAAATTTTTACACAAATAGAGAAGGTTTTGTATGTGTTTTGTTGTCTCTTTCTTAATCGTATTTTGAATACACATACAAAACATTTTCTGACGAAGAAACTAATCTAAGGACTAAAAAAAAACAATTTGAATTGATGAGAAAAATGTCTTCTCTGTGTGTTTTGTTTTATTTTTTTTTCTTGAACAAAAAAAAAATGGTCACAGGGCGAGAGAGAAAAGAAAAGAAACAGAAAGACATAATAACAACAACTCGATGATATTCTAAAGACAAAAAGAAAAAAAAAAAGAAAATCTTCTTTTGAAAAAAAGAGATCTCGTTTTTTTTTTGTTTATTAAGTTTAGTTTTCGAACAACAAGAAAAGAAAGAAAAAAAAAGAAAAATGAATTTACAAAATAAACATCGATTAATTCAGTGAGCCACGACATGTTGGTGTGCCACAACGACAAGGTATCTTTTGATCTTCTAAGGGAAATTTATAATCATAGGTAATTTCTTCGCCGAGACGTATGTCACGTCTTGAATAGATCACTATTTTCTTTTGTGATTCGACTGGGATGATTTTCGCGTAACAATTTGGCTAGATGAATGAAGAAAAAAGAAATCATCAACTATTCGACGATATTTGAAATGTCTTACATCACAACTATGATTGATAAATCGCGCTAGATTGCCGCATTTTGTCGCGTCGACAATCGTATCCGAATCGACTCGAAACATATAATTCGAATTGATACCTTCGAGTTCATATTGTTTCTCTCGTAGATCGCCGACACTTTGCCGAATCGTTTCGCCAACATATTCAATAACCATATCTTCCATAGCGATAGGTTCACATGCAAATAAACCCCACGAATGAATGCTCGATTTCGCATACCGAAGACGTTTCTTTCGTAACTAAAACATTGTCGAATGAGAGAATGTTTCTTTTTTCTTGAGATTGAAAATGAACTTTTGTTTTACTTTTAATTGACTAAATTTAAAATGATCTGCGAATTCTGCATCGCCCAATGCGAGGAGATTGCGTCGATGTTCACTGCGCAATTCACGCGACATCTGAGCACCTGTCGTACGATTTGTGTCGAGAGCTTGTGGAAGTACGGACGTATGTTGAGTACCATCGGCAGTCTTCATTGGCGTGATGATTTCTTCTTTGATTATTTTATAATAACCTTCAGTTCGCGCACAACCTTTACGAATAGAAGAAAGTCAAAACTGATAGATGTTCACTTTCGAAGAGAGGAAGGAATACCGGTTCGATGTTTGTGAACGGATTGTTTGACGAAAGGTGAATCTCGAGTTGCAGGATGATCGACCCATCGAGTTTTCGTTGCACTTGAATGGCCTTCTTCGGACAATCTTTTTGTTTATTTCAAAAGAAAAATTTCAAAATCGTTGTTTTTTTTTCGTTTGTCGACAAAAATTATTCGAAATACTTTTGAAAACTTTGCTTGAGATACAACATATCTTCGTCATCGACGCCTTGATTGATTTCATACATGATTTTCATTTCAGCGTCATGTTCTCGAGCGGGAAATTTCGGTTTAGGGACGACTATGATTGGCGCTTGAACGCCCATATCTTGCAAACCATCGATTGTCAATCGTTTAGCTACAGGCACAGGTTGTTTAGCCCAAAGAGCGTAATCATGTTCGATTTCAATATACGAATATCGATTGTACGACTTAGCTATCGATTGAACGGGTGGAGTCGAAGTTTCATTCGTTATTTGTTGAAGATTAGTTGTACTAGAAAATATTCATCGAAATTCGAATAGAGAGAAAGAAGTTTTTTTCTGCATACTTTTTCTTTCGTTTAGCTAATGTACTATTATCGAGATCATCCTGTTCCGATGACAGTGGCTCGGTTTTAATCTGCTCGATTTTTCGTTTTTTGGGTGATGTCGGTTTTTTCGGTGTTTTCTTTGTCGTCGTCGTTGATGGTGGTGGTGGTGGTGGAGGAAGAGGAGGAGTAACAGGTCGTAATTTTGTTTCTTCTTCTTCTTCTTCTTCGTCATCTCGAATTTCGCCTTCTTCTTCTTCGGGTGTTGTTGGTTCGATGGGAGTTTTAGCTGTTATTTTACTATCTGATGATGAAATATCTTCGATTGTATTCGAAATCGAATCTCGACTCTGACTATCGTCATTCGATGGTGATCTCTCCGATTCGCTACTACTCGATTTAAGACGTTTGCGAGATATTTTTCGTGTTGGAATCGATTTTTGTACTTCTTTCTTTTCGACAGATGTCGAAGATTTCTGTGAAATAACCGGTTTTTCATCTGGAATGGTTCGTTTCTTAAAAAAAGAACGATTGATTTTTATTCGATACTACGATGAACTTACTTTGAATGTCGGAATTTTGGGCATTTGTGGTCGTACGATTGCACCTGAGTTATCTCTCAATTGTTCGAAATAAGTCGAAGTTGTCGATGTCGAAGGTAAAACAGGCGCTGTTTGTGGTGTTATTGGAGTTGATGTTGTTTCATCGGGTGTTCGTTCAGCGAGAGGATTCGATAGTGAATGTTGAATCGTTGTATTTGACTGTTCATGAGAAATGTTCGTTTGTTCATTAGTTGTAGTTTCCGCTGATTTTATCTTTCGAATTTTTTCTTTTCGTTCTTCGCTGTCGTACCACGTTTCAATCGATTTATAAACTAATGTTTCGATTAATTTCTTGGCCAGATCACGTCGAAGAATTTCAATTAATTCACTCGAAACAACATTGGTTACTGTTGATGTTAGTTCTTGAGTTTTCTTTTCTCGTTCATCGTGTGCAAACGGTTGAAAACCATTGAGAGAATTATTAATCGTTGTCGTTGTTGTTGTTATTGTCGTTGACGATGATGATGAGGGTGTTGGCGGTGGTTGTTTGAACATATCTTGCCAACTTGTTCCGCCAGCTGAATTTAAAAATGACGCAGGTGGAAATGAATTGCCGAAGAAATTGAAATTATTCACGACACCATAGGATTGCTGATGGTGATGATGACCACTGACATTAGTCAGAGAATTGGGTAGAGGAGGAGGTGGATAAGAAAACATATTCGACGGAGGAACATCGTTCGATGATGGACGATGATGAGATTTCGATGAAAGTGACGATGATGATGATGTTGTTTGTTGAGGATGTTGTTGGAAAAGAGCAGCTATACGATCGTCGAGACTTGGCCGTTGGATTTCTTCGTCTTTTTGTTGTCTGGAATTTTTAGTTCGCGAATCGTACGATGATTTCCGTCGTCGACTATGTGTCGATGAATAACTTGATCTCGACGAGGTCGATGACGATGAACGAGAATAAGATTTCGATGTTTTACTTGAATTTGATGTCGATGAAGACGAAGACGATGACGACGACGATGATGATGAGCGTGATGATGATGATGATGTTCTCGAACTTGTACTTGGCTTTCGTCGTCGACGGTATTGTGAGGAATGTGATTGTTGATATCGTGAATGATGATGAGATCGACGTGATGATGATGATTTGTGATTGTTACTATTATGACCGAATGATCCGTAAGGATTGAATGAAAATTGTTCGGAATTCTCATGATGATTTCGAGATGATGTCGAATGATCTAAATAGATTTCGATTAGTTCAATATTCGAATAGAAGAAAGAAAGAAAGAAAGAAACGATTCGAGCGAGCACGAGAGCATATTTAGTAGTTACATCTTCGTTTCGATTTTAAATTTAATTTTTTAGATAAATATGCTGAAAACAGAGAGATTTGTTTTTTTTGGTTTCTATACGAACATTTTGATGATTGCGAATAACTACTATTATTATTATTGTTATTATTATTGATTTTGTAATTATTTGAGTAATGAGAACGATCGGATTGTTTAAGATAATTGGAATCATTGAGCGATGATGATGATGATGTTTGTGGTGGTGGCGGCGGTGGAGATGCAGCTGCTGATGCAGCGAGAGCTTTTTCTTGTGCAGCTTTTTCTTGTTCTTGTGCGCGAATTAATGTTGCATATTGTTTCGTACGTTCTTGACCCGATGTTTCCAATGAAACTGATATTGTACTACCCATTTTCGTCGTCATATTCAATGCATTGACACATTCTCGAGCAGCTTTCGTACTTTTAAAAATTACCTTTTTTTAAATGAAACAAAAAAAGAAAAACTACAGTCGAAACAAGTCGAATTTGAATTTACTGTTCCTAATCCTAAATGTTTTTTCGTTTGTCGATCATAGTAGATTTTACAATCATCGATATCACCGAAACGTTTGCACATATCGGTTAGAAATGTTTTGGTTATATTATCATTTAAATTTCGAAATGTCACTTCTTTAGCTGGAATAACACCAACCCAAGAACGATCAAGCTAAAAAGAAAGCAATTATTCCAATTTTATTTATTCAAAACAAAAAAGCGAATACCTTAAATTTCGGTACGGGTAAATCAAAATATGCTCGATCAGTACGAGTTACGTCACGTGGATCTGGACAACCAGAGACATGCAATGGAGTCTACGGAAAAAGATTTCGATAAAGTAACAAGAATAACTTTCGTCTTACTCCTTCGAAATCGCCATTTGCATACAGACGTTTATCAGCTGGATGAATAGCTCTAAATAGAATTTGTAAAATAGAAAAGTTAATTTAAAAATGTCGATCTCATACGGATCTCCAGCATAGAATCGATAATTTCTTCGTTTTTCATTGACTGCCGTTTGAGACATAGGACGTTGTAGTGAATCTTTGTTTGCAGATGTTGATGATGAAGAAGAAGTAACTGAATTGAAATAAACAAACGAAAGATTTGATTTTCAAAATTAAAACATTGACTTTTTTTTCTTCTTCTTACCATCGAACATATCGATCGAATGTTGACTGTTTATTCTTCATTCACAATAAACAAAGTTAAATCAAATAGAAACTCGACTAAATCGATAGTTTAGCAAAAGATCTTCACTGAAAATGTCTCCATGAAGATAATTGCAACAAATAAACAATGAAGATATGTTTTGGAATATTTTTTTTTCTTTTAATTTTCTTCTTGTTCTCGTTTTTTTTTCGACACACAACAAAAGCTATTGGACATCATTCAATTGGCCAATATCATTTCAACATGTCTATGCATACAAATTCGACATCTATCGAACGTTCTACATGATTCATATTACCGATCTTGAATGAATGAATAAATAAATAATGAATATGTCATTTTGAAAGAAATATGGAACTAAACTAATATAATTATATTTTTTTTTGTACGTAGAAAAATAGTTTCAAACTAAAATCGTAACAAGTTCGTGTAGATATTCGTTCGTTGTTTAATGATACCAAATAATTTAAACAAACGTTTGGAACAACGTTTAAGAGAACATGAAGATGAATATTTAACTTACAAACAATTTCCCATTTTTGTTGGCACATTTAATGTTAATAATCGACAAGCACCTACGAATACATTACTTGAAGAATGGTTTTATTCAGGCGAAAGAAAAGATATTATACCCGAAATAATCGCAGTCGGTTTTCAAGAAATTGATACAAGTGGTGGAGCATATATTTATGATGATAAGAAAAAAGAAGATGAATGGGAATCCATCGTACGAAAAACGATACAAGTATGCTATCCAGCTAAAACAGACGATGACAAATATAAATTACTTAATCGTGTTCGACTCATGGGTAAACAAATTTAAAAGTTTCAATCAATGAATTTGAAAATCTGATTTAGGCATTTTATTATTTGTCTATGTTCGTTCGCCACATATGTCAAATTGTACTTCGATTTCACGTTCATCTGTGCCAACAGGTTTCATGGGCATGGCAGGAAATAAAGGCGGCGTCGGGATACGTTTTCGTTTCTATGATAGTGATCTATGTTTTATTAATTGTCATTTTGCATCCGGTGATGGACAAACACAAAAACGTAACGAAGATTATCAGACAATTGAATCACGAATGACATTTACGGATACGCCGACTCCTTCATTAAAAGATTATATTTGGTATGCGCCTGCTGTAGGTAATAGTTCAACCGCGAATAACCAAACATCAACACCAACGCGATGGTTCGAAGAGAAAAAAAAACGCAATTTTTTTGTTCATTTTGTCTTTGTTTTAGGTGGAAAATTAATGGTCATGACATTGTGTTTTGGTTTGGCGATATGAACTATCGAATATCTCATGTTAACGAACAAGTTCGAAAAGCTCTCGATGAACTTTCGATTGTTCCCTTGTATGAAAAAGATCAATTACGTTGTGAAATGAAATCGAAACGTGTTTTTAAAAATTACTCCGAGCCTGATATCAACTTTTTGCCAACGTATAAATTCGATCCTAATACAGATACGTATGATAGTAGTGAAAAAAATCGAACACCATCGTGGACAGACAGAATTTTATATCATACAAAAATTCATCATCAAAATCAAATCGAACCATTGTGTTATAATTGTGCGAGAACGATTCGATTTAGTGATCATCGACCAGTGAGCGGTTTCTATTTGATATCAATTAAATATCAATGTGATGAGAAACGTTTGAATGCATTAAAAGAAAAATTAATTCGTGATTTGGATCGTGAAGATAACGATTCAATACCGACGATTAAAGTCGAACCACGTGTACCTGCAATTGTCTTTCATAATATCAGATATTTAGATCAAATGAATTATACATTAACAATAAAAAATATTGGTGAATGTTCATGTACATGTACAATATGTCCATCGGCTATGTTCAAACCCAATCAACCGATTAATGTTAAACAATTAGTTGACGAACCATTTTTCGATTGTTTAAATTTTACACCCAATTCACCCTATTTTCTTGAGACAAACGATGAACAATCGATTGATATTAGTTTTCAAATGAAAAGTCGATATGCATGGTTATTTGGCAAACAAATCAATGAAATACTGATACTTCATGTCGAAAATGGTGCTGATACATTTATTACATTAGATATTACATTAGATATGGGACCATTTGGTTTAAGTTTGAGTCAACTTCCTTCACCTCTTTATAATACCGAATCGAAACAATATATTTATTCTTCTGAAACGAGTCCACCGTCTTCTCATGGTAATTGTATTGAAATGAAAAACGACCCACCTGCTCTCTATATTCTTCTTATTGATACTTTAAAAATCCGTGATGATTTAAATGTTTTAAATATTTTTAATAATGACATTCAAGATACAATTGATTTAATACCTATACGTGATCAAATCTATGAGCATAATTATAATTTTCAACAATGTAAAACAATTGATTTGTTCATGATACTTTTACATCTTTTTCGATCGTTACCTGAACCATTAATCTCTCGTGATATTCAAAATCGAATATTTCTCTCATCAAATTCAATATCATCGAATCGTTCCTATCATTTACCATCAGGTACATCCATACAATCTCATATACCCAATGATTTAAATCCATCCAATGAAATGTCCAAAGCTGTTTCGATTATAATCGAACTATTAAAAGCTAAAGACCGTAATCTTTTCTTTCGATTTCTTTTATTACTTCAAAAATCTTGGCCAACAAATGAACAAATGAAAAAAATCGATTACAATCAACGACATACATTAAATGCAGCCATAGACGTCCTATCATTTGCACTTCTACATGATCATGCAAGTCAAAAACATCGACATGAATTTCTCCTCGCATGTCTCAATGAAGAAAAGAAAAAATCTTCGAAATAAAACGCATATATGCCAATTATTTAATTTACAATTATTTAGTAGTATTTAACATTCCGAAAGCTAACATTTTTTATTATTATTATTATTATTTTTTTTTTCGCAATGTTATACATTCTTTTTTTTATTTAAACCAAAAAAAAATGATTTCTTTTCATGACATTGATTTAGTTTTGTTTGTTTCTCTCTCTCTCTCTGTTTTTTTTCAAAGGAAAAATCTTTCGAATTTCACTGTTACACAAAAAGATAAGACGAGTTTTTTTTTTTCGTTTAAGACGAACGACTTTTACGTTTGATTGCTGTGCGACAAGTCGTCGTAGGAATATTTTTATTCGACGAACTTGTTGTTGTTGTTGTCAACCAAGAATGTGAACTCACTTGATGAATATTCGGTCGTTTTTGCCAATCATAAGTGAATATATTTAAGATGAGATTTCGAGCGGAATGTTCATCATCAGCATCATTTGGCCAATGGAGTTGCAGTTTTTGATGCTAAATATCAACAATCGAATCTCCTTTCCTTTTTTATCAACGAAATTATCAAACTTGTTTTAAGATTAATTGATTGTTTTTATCTTCTTTAAATGGCATCTGAATTCAATGGAAAATGTTTCGTTTTTTTTAAATCTTGTTTTCAAATGCTTACAACGCCAGTCACGAATATGTACAAAATAACTCCTATTGCCCAGATGTCAGCTTTTTTTGCATCATACGGCAAACCAAGTAGAATCTCAGGTGAAACATAGGCTCGTGAACCACAGTAGGTTTTACTGAGATATTCTTTACATTTGAGTACATCTTTTGCAAAACCGAAATCACATAATTTCATATTATCTAAAACGAAAAGATCATGATTTTGAATTAACAAATGAATTTTACCATTATTATCCAGTAAGAGATTTTCTAATTTTAAATCTCGATGAACAAGTTCAAGTTCATGAAGATATTTAACAGCATCACATAATTGATACGACCAAAGCGTACGTTTTTGTTCCGGTATGGCACCGACACGTTGAACGTAAGTTAATAAATCACCTTGAGAAGCAAATTCAAGAATCTAATTAAGCAAAAACTTGAGTACTGTCGATGAACATATGTTTTCCTACCATGAAAATTTTTCCACAATCAATAAAATGATCGTAGATTTTAATGATATTTTCATGATTAACACGTGGCCAAATGTCTAATTCTCTCGGCAGAAATTTCTCTTGAAAATCTTTCGATGCACGTTGCGTATCGACAATCTAATCAAATCAAACAACAAATTTTCTAGTTTTGTTCTTTTTCATTATCATCGAATCGATTCGAATACTTTAATTGCAACTTTATGTTGATGAAATAGATCGAAACCTTCTCTCACCGATGAAAATGAACCTTCGCCTAATTTTTTTCGTAAGAAAATCTTTCGTTGTGCAAGTAGCGCACGTTCAGTCGATTGACGATATTGTCGAATGTTTCCATTCGAATCAACGTACGATTTCGTTTCGGTTTCTTGTGAATATTTCAATAGTTTATTTAAATGTTGATTGACTGTCGACGAAAGTGATTCAATCATTGAAGATTTCTTATCTGTTAAAGCCATGCTTAAACCGAAATATTCTTCATGTTCGAAATATAGTTGAATCGTGTTGGTGCGGAAACGTTTGTTTTTGGCGCGTAGAAAAACAAAATATACAGAAATCGATTTCGTACTTTCAATAGCACGTAAAAAACATGAAATATCGTTTAGATTCTAATCAGATGATCAATCATCTGATGCGCGGGTTTAGTTAATTGATTCTTTTGCTTTCTGACCGATTGATTTATTTGAAGAAAAATAAATAAATATTGTGAGTTTTTGTTTTCTTTTGTTGTTCAAACGAGAAAAATAATAAATATTAGAAAGAAAACAATTAAAATCGCAAACACTTTGATCATAAGCCAACGATTAGATGTAACTGTACGAAGATACTTCAATAATTCTCCATGTGCAGCTTCAATATGAACATTT
>ERZ781398.4262-NODE-4262-length-10571-cov-3.383226_pt1 | contig 10571 bp, 9 predicted proteins | sample MGYA00433077_ERZ781398 | MGnify/ENA primary metagenome ERZ781398 (study PRJEB29847, sample SAMN06458254) | wastewater metagenome | isolation source: Wastewater bioreactor | place: South Africa: Cape Town | study: EMG produced TPA metagenomics assembly of the... | reverse complement strand
GTTTTGTTTTATTTTCAATCACAGATGTATGAATATTAAATAGTTTGCTCGAGGCATACTCGCACTAGCGTGACAATAATCTAGGGATAATAAATATATTTCGTTTTATTTAATTGTTTCAGCGCAAGTAACAAAGACGGAAATGATTGTCGGTTTGCCTTGAGCGAATGTCGATCGTTTCTCTTCTTCTTCTTCTTCTTTTTTATTTTATTTTATGAGTTTTACTGGCTTTTATCCAATATGCGGAATAAGATAAGACGCTAATCTTTGAGCTGTTGTTTTTAACAATATAAGCAGCATATTAAAATGCAGAACGGAAAAGATTGCTTTTCATTTTCTTAGAAGATGAAAATGACCAGGTGAGAAAATCTTTTAATACATAAGCCGTTCGATGTGTTTTTTTTTCTTCTAAATTCATTGTTATTTCCTCTATTATGATGTAATTCAATAGATACGTTCGAATGCAAATGATCAATGGTCCATCGACGTCATTCTCGTTCGTTTCGGTGCGTGAATCAATAATGATATGTGACGTTAGATGTACATAGTTAATACAATACACACACCAAACAAACAGCAAATGAAAGAACTAAATTAAATGAATTCTTTCTTTTTCTCTAACACATCGAAAGGTCTCCCTGATGAAATAATGTAACTATTTCGTAACTGAATGAATAGAATTCGATAGGCATGATCGAACGTGAAACTATCCATTAAAACAGTTGGTCAAACAAACCGAATGGAAGAAATGATTTCCATGAGGATTTACACTTAACAATCTATACGTTGTTATATGGATATGTGTGAAGAGTGTCAATGGTACAAGTTCGTGTTAATCTATGTACAATGAAATGATGGCGTGAAGAGATGATGTGAAGACAAAAGAAAAGAGAATCTGGACTGTTATTGTCACTCATTCATATTCTTCAACAAATCTCAACGTCTGTATGTACGTATATGCGTGTCTGACTCTATTCGTCAACTTAGTCGTTCACACTTTCTATCTCTCTATCAGTCAACTAATCATCTTTAATTGCTCGTTAGTCGATCGCACATGCGTGTGTGTGTGAGAGACATTGGGCAAGCCAAAAAAAAGAAATGAAAATGTCTATTTATTCCATTCTTCTCTTTCTTGAGGTTCATTTCAATTTATATATACAGACTACACTACAATAGTATGGGATCAGTCGATTCATTGTGTTATATTCTCTTGAGCAAACAAAACATGACAATGACCTTTATATATATATACGCATACAGTATATAGTCTACGAATTGAATGAATATTGTTTTCAGTCGTCGAACATCTGTAAATTGTCATGATCATGGTAAGCATTGTTCCTTAAGCCGATTAACGATCCAGATGCACGAGTCTATTTATATACTTAAGTACTGCAAGGTTAGATTCCATTCTTCCCATCGATTTGATTAGTATTCGATTAATTGTATATGAAATAGTGCAAACTAAGACTTATTTCTTGTTATCAATTTTTGGGTGGAATTCATTTTTAGATATGTTTGTGTAGTATATTTAAACGAGATAGACAGTAACCGATCGAATTTAATCAGAAGACAAAATGAAAATCAACGTAATCTGATCTTTGACATATTTTTATCTCTACCATATTCATATAAACTATCGTTAACAGAAATCAAAAATTCGTATGTATGTATATCAATCTTGTGTAACGTTTTTTTCTTTACATTTTTGACTACGATCTATCTCTAAAGGGACTACTGGGCTCGATTATGTATTGGTTATGACAATCACTTGACATTCTATAGTCGACTTCGAACATTTGTCTATTCTTTGTGAATAGAATGCAAATTGTTCCGATTTTATTTCTTCGAACGATAGAATCATGCCGATCGTACAGTGAATTAATTGTTCGATCGGTTTTTTCCTTTTGACCGAAAAAGAAAATGACAAGTTATTTCATTACCGGCTCGATTGTATATAAAACTAGATGCGTGCTAGATTCTTGAAGTATCGGTCAAGCGAGACATTTTTCTCTTTTTCTTTCTCTTTCTTTCTTTTGTTACTTGCTTTTGTTCTATATTGTTGATTATGAAATCATACGAGAAGCCATTAGCAGGTTGAAAGAAAATTTAAATAAGAACAAAAGTTCTGTAATACGTAAAGAGAAAAACAGTAGAAGTGATTTACTACTGTTCGATGAGAGATGATGAAAAGAATTATTACATCATATTGCAAAAAGAAGAAGTTCTAATGTCATTTTTATTCAATTGTTTTCTTTTCTCTCCTTTCGAAGAAATATTTTTATTGTATCTCGTTTGAATTTGTTAACTTTACATGCGTATATTTCACATACTTAAAGTGAATTGATTGATGTCTTATGTAACCGATCAAGGACTCGTTGATGAACATCATCATCATCATCATCATCATCTCGTTTTGAGCGTCACCTGTTTTTTGTTCCGTATCCAACTGAGGATAAACAATTAGAATATTGATTATCTTCAATGCATCTTTCGATATCAATAGCTAGTCAGGTAGTCAAGATTGATGACTGATTGAATAGAAAAAAGTGACGCATTCAACCTTAAACAACAAACAACAGAATGTCGGCATCAGCTTGTTGTATTCGAATTCATATTAATGATTGTGTAGAATGTCTTTTCATCATCTCAGCATGTATTGTGTCTCCACCGAAAAAAAATCCATAGAGAAGAGAGATTTTTTTTGTCCACCTCCCCCCATTCATCTCGCTCTCTCGCTCTTTTTCTCTGTTCTTTTCTTCCTCATATTCAATCTACCACCGATGACATAATTATAATAGCCTATAGGCATCATTTTAAAACATACTCCGTTTACACTGACCAGAGAAAGAAATACTTCCTCTTCCTACTGTCAGATATTGTTGGTCAATCACGATGAAATTCACGAAATAAAAGAGAAGAAAATGACTAGAATCAAGTACGGAAGTATGCTATCTCGGACAACACTTTCTCTTCTTTTTTCTTTTCTTTTTTGTCTTACAGTTTTTATATTACCAATCCTAAAAAGTAAGTCCTTGATAAAGTGTGTACAATGACTTTTTTCTCTACTTTCTTTCTTTCTGTATTACAATTCAAGATTTAAACTTCTTGATAGAAAAAAGATATCATTTAGATTGAAATTCCACTCGTTTATTAAGATGATGAAACGAGTCTAATAAACTCCCCAGATTACATCGATATGTTTCTTTTTCTTCTTCTTAGTGAGATTTCATTCATTTTGAAATAATGTCTATTTGCGTGCACAACGAGTCGATTTCATAATGGTCTGTTTTATTCATATACTGCTACAAAACTATCGTGAGCACGAAGTAAAGTTCAACCACCCCTTCACGATTATCATTTTCTGCCTACTTGCCTGCCCGCCTACTACCAATCGCACACACACACACATACATTTATATATATACATTGATTCACGTTCCCTTTTTTTATTGTTATTGTTATAGTCTTCCTTATTCAGAATTTGAGCAGTGCCTTGCCCTCTATCTTGTTCACAAAGTAAATAACTGTAAGGATTGAATGAGGAAGAGAAAGAGAGAGAGCGAGACTAGACGCAGAAAGAAAAGAGCAAGCAAGCAATACAATCTAGTGGTCTGTTGATTATTCAAATATAAATGGAAAATTGATAGGATCAATGTTCGATCAATGAAGGGTAAGAACTTTGTAAATGATCGATTGTACTTCTAATAAAAAATAAATGAATTCTGTTTCTTCTTTTTCTCTTGAGTCATTTTTTCTTCTCGTCTCAAAAAAGTATATTTTATCAAATTAGAACGAACAACACCTGTAAGGTTTAGTTCAATTTTGTTTGATCTTTTAAATTGAGAAAAAGAAAAAGATGAAATGACGACCATATTTTTCCTGTGCACCCACTTGAAAAAGAAATCTGTTGTTTTAAGGAATGACAATACAATTGGTCGCCGCACGTGTATCTGTCCACTTGAAACAGCCTTGAAGTCGACTAATTTTCCTTTCTTTCATTCTTTCTTTCGATGTCATTTGTGTGTGCATGTGTAAATCGATATCATATGTACAACTAAAGGTATGAGAAAACGACAGATTCTCATTTTAACAGCTGAACTTTTTTTTCATCATTATATCTAGTGAGTTCTATTTTTTTTCACATTTCGACCTATCGGCAGGAGGGCATATACACAAACTGTCCTGTTGTTTTTTCATAACAAAATGAAAACAACCTTGAATAGCGCATCTTGTATGCGTTAGAAACTTTCAAGATATTTATTTATGAGCAAATGCATCGTTTATTTGTTTATTTGCACAAATCTTTCTCGTTGGATTAAACTATACTCATATCTATTCTCTTCCGTTCGTCGTCGTTATCTTACGTCATAAACACATACATAAATAGCGCTCATCCGATTATCCATATGTGTGAAACATCAGGCATAGCCAGGTTTTTTATTCATATACACACATACGTTCGTACATTTCAATTGACAACTTACATCATTCATTTTAACTAACCACAATTTTTAATAATCATTCGTTACCTTTTTTTTTTTGACATGACACAATCTTCTATTTCCTTTGATTTTTTTTAGTTCAATACATAGAAAGAGAGAGAAAGAGAAAGAAAGAATGGTGACATTTGCGCTCAAATAGGAAATTCCTCTTTTTTTGTTCTTCATCTCGTTTTATCGAGGGGAGACGCTGAACGGATGGTTGAGAATAAGGGCATACCACCAGTTAGCCACTAAGCATTTTGTTCGATTATGCAATGATACCTTTCATTTTAGATTTGTATGCATGTCAATTTTTTTGTTTTTCTTTTCGATTAAATTGGCAAAAAACACAATAAATCTGTTAGACAGAATATGTTAAAAGTTTCTTTTTTTCGCTATGAACAAATCGTTTTTCACACCAAATGTAAACGTGTGAATAAAATTGCCAATAGATACACATAGACATTTCGTTAAATATGTATATATGTGTCAATATATATACACATGTATTTATTCTTAAAACCTTGAATGTAACAAAAGTAAGTGGCATTGCGAGAAGTAAGAATACAAAAAAAAAGTTTAATCATGCTCAAGGAAATCGTCAACATATCGTATGTATTACATTTTTTTTATAATTACGATCATTTAAGAAGATTTCTTCTTCGTCTTTAGTTTTTTTTGCAATTTAACTATTTTATGAATCGATAGTGACTTTGTTCTCGTTCTATGTGTGCTTTTATGGTATGTGTTAGCTAGCTCGATGTAGAAGTGCAGAGAAAAAGAGAGAGAGAGTAAGCGAGAAAAAAGTGACGACGATGAGATAAGCCACTGTCGATCGATTGATCGATCTCATGGCAATAGGGAATGAAGAACACTGTTCCTTTTTTTGCTGTTCAGTTCTTTCGCTTCGTCTGTAGATAGTCTTTCTATGTGTTCAATCATACGTGCGGAAGCAACACTGATCGGAGAGCGAGAGAGTGAATGAATGATTCTTCTTCGTCTTCGTCTTCTTCTTTTTTCTTCTCGTCGATTTCTGTCAGTACATCGTCAAAACAGGTCAATGCACACACATCAAGAGACGAAGGACTTGTTCATCATCATCGTCATTTTCTCTTTTCTTCGTCTTTGCCAGCTGTACCAACGACTACATGTCGATTTCAATAAAACCATCGCTGTGTCCACTCAATTGACGGGAGACTGCAACGCTTTTTCTTCTTCTTCTTCTGTCTATCGTCTAATGGCTACTTTCTGTTCATATTGATTGAAGGCGGTGGTCAACAACAACGAGTAGTAGTTTCGATTGCGACATGCACACAACAAAGTAATAGTAGTAAAAGTAGTGCATCAAATATACGTCTAGTGATCAACCGATCGATCGATCGCGCAATTTGCTCATGATTATGTATTATCATCCTCATCATCATCATCATCATCGTTATTATTATTATGATCAGATTGGAAAAAAAAGACAAACATATGTTCGATTTGAGAAGATAGAAATCTCAATCTAAATGAAAAAAAATAAGTGAGTGAGTATCTATCATTCTAAACAAACTAACGAATAGAATACATTGAATATTGTTGATTACACTCTTCCATTTATCTATCTCGTGTTCACATACACAACAGATTTATATACATACGCCTATAAAAGATGAGTCTTGTAGAAGAATAACGAGAAGTAGTCGATTATATTATTGATAACATGAAGGTCACTAGCCATTATCTTTAACGAGCGGATGTGCGTGTGTTTAAGCTTAGAAAAAGTTTATCAAATTGGATAGAACATATCAATTCTTCTTCTTCTTCTTCGGATAATTCTTTAGAAAAACACAACGATTTCTTTTTCAATCAAATCACTTTCGCAGATTTTAATGTCCATTTAATAGTAGAAAGAAAAAAATCGAATATTTTCTGTCGGGAAACTGTTTGAACTGTTTGTTTTCTTTTCCCTTCCCTCTTCTTTGCTGATATATGAGACCGCTAACATAGCAATTGACTATAAAGCACATCTGATTTTTTTTGAATATATATGAACTGTTCAATTGCATGTCTATTGAAGATTTGATAGTAATCTTAGCAAATATTCATACATACATATATTTCATTTAAAGCATGAGAAGTGATCGCATCTCGTTTTTTTTTGTTTCTGTGTTTTCTATCCGATGTATGCGTATGTATATGTATGTGTACAAAGAGATGAAGATCGTTGGCGGCAAGGATGATTTATTTGCCTTGAAAGTTCATTCATTTGAGGTGTTTACTATGGCGACTTTCATGTATCTACTCAAAAAGAGTTTATTTGTCCATCTTATTTCGAGATGAAGAAAAGAAAAATAATAAAAACGAAGATGAAGATAGAAAGAAGAAGTGTGAACCATTTTTTTTTTTTTTTTATTTCTCTAATTTTATTGATCGTTGTTGAAACGCTCTCTCTTTTTTGCTTAGTTATTCATAAGGCATATTCAGCCGAGACATTGACACGTAATTCCCTGTTGACGTTTTTTCTTGTGTCGTCCTCGTTTTTTTCCGCTACTACTTTCTTTCTTCTTTTTCTTTTTTCTTGTAAACGTGTCGTATCCGAACTAAAAATACTGCTGCTGCTGCTGTGACGATAGGGGAGGAGTTACTATTTTTGTTCACCTTTGCATGTTCTCGATAGAAATAAGACAAGCAAAAGGATATATGCGGAAATGCTAAAACAAATTGTACGAGAGAGAGAGATAGAGAGAAGAAAGAGGAAAGCAAGCGACGTTTGCTGACAGATGAACAGTCTTTGAGTAGAAAGAGAGAGAGAGAGAAAGAGAGAAAAGAAAAAAAATATGAGAATGAATGAGTGAATGAATGCATTGCAAAGAAAAATGATGATGACTTATTGAATTCTTTCTTTCTTCTTTCTCTCTCTCGCTCGCTCTTGCTTTATGCTTTCATATTTGAACAATGTTGAATATGAGTACCTTTATTCTTTTGTTACTTAAAGATGTTTCCACCATGTTGTTGTTGATGATGGTGATCATCATCATCATCGCCATTGTCTACTAGCTGTACTCCTGTAATTACACACGAAAGATGTCCGACGATCAACAATAACACCCCTCATCTCCTTTTACACGCTGTCTATGTCTTTTTCTTTCTCCTGTATGTACATACACCATTACAAAAAAACTCAATGAATGAACAGCTGACGGTAGGCGGTCAATATTCGTTCAACCTGATCTCATTAAAACTAAGGATAGGCATAGTAATGTTAGTGTTGTTATTATTCTTCGTCTTCTTACTGTTTGGATGCTCATTTGTATGAACAATTGATGCGTCCATGTGTATTAATGAAGATTTCTTCATCATCATCATCATTATTTTCGTTTCGTTTCTTTTTTTATTCTTCTTTTCATTGCATCATATGGTTTCATTAATTGTAGATGTCTTTGTTTTTGTTTTATTTCTTCATAATGTAATATACAAGATGAACTTAATCTATTTCTTCGTATTATTCTTTTATTTAAACACAGTTGGTACGTATATAACAAAAAAGAAGAAAAAATTACAAATCGATAATTGATTTTTTTTATCAAAATTTAGATGGTCTACCACAAGTTCGTGTACGTCCATCAACTGCAGTTATACTTTCTTCTTCCGAAACACGTTTACTATGTGAAAGTAATGATACACCATTTCTTTCCGTTGCCTATTGGACTCATGCTGGACAACGTATTGAATTGAACCCATCGATAATTGAAATGCATGATAATGAATTACATATATTTCAATTTGGTGATACTGCTTATACACAACCAGGCGCCTATGCTTGTGTTGTTTCGACTCGTTATGGTCTTCTTGAAAGTGAACCAGCGATGTTAAGTCTACCAAGTAAGCTTTTAAAAATCTAAATCTTCGACAACTTGTCGCATCACTGTCAAAATATGTGAATGTACGATGTAGACACATATGTTCAAATGAGACCTGTCACAATAGCTCATTAAAAGATACGAAGGTGATGTGTCTTTTCTTCTTCTGCCGCCGCCACTTTTAATTGTCTCAATCGAATATAATCTAAGTCGTATCTCGACAAATGGTACCCTACTGAATAGTCTACTGGTCTTTTCTTATCGTTTTTTGATATAATTTTAAATGGTTCATTAAACGTTCGTATGAATAGGTGTGAGACTTTTCTCTAATTATTATTTGATTTGGTCTTCGCTCTAGCTAATGATCAACAGTATTATTGTGCTCTCGCCACTAGCACTTTTCATGAATCATTTATGAACGAAAGAAAAAGAAAGAAAGGTCTATCCTTCCTCAGGTTAAAACGATAGTGATATCGGCTACTATAGTTAATTTGATTCCAATGCCTGTCGTTTTGTTTTTTTTTCGTTCTTTCTTTCATTCATTTATGTATTGTTAGTCGATTGTCTGCATAGTACAACAAACGATAGCCGCGATGACCTGTCCAGTAGGAATAGTAAACGTATAGTTTGATTATTAATATCAAATAGCCTGAGTGTATGTTGTATGCTTTGATGCTGTCAAGTGTATAATCGTAGGCGATTCAATCGGATCGAAGCACTATTTTTATTTGCTTTTTTCGTACTCTAGACACAATGTAGACATACGTGCATACAACATTGACAAATAGATGATAAAAAAAAACAGGAAGAAGAAGAAGAAAGGGAAAAGATTTTTGCCTAGAGAAATGTTCGTCGTTCTTTTTTCTTTTTGACAAGTAACTCGTGTAGATAATCAAGAGTCTGAGCATTTGTCTAAATAGACCATCTTCGTTGAAATAAAAAGTGAATCAATGAATACAAGAGATCTCAAAATATGATGTATGAATGTGTAAACAGTTCTACATTGAGAATCAAGACATATGTCTTCATCTTCCTTTCCATTTTTCTTCTCTCTCTCTCTTTCCCTCCCAATTAGAACGATTTTTTTATTTGCTTGCTCAATCTTACGCAACTTATTATTCATACCATCGGAAGTTCATTTCTTGACTTGTATCGCATACACAATAGATCATCATCAGCGTCTTGTCTATCTTGACTTGTGAATAATATATGTTAAACAGATAGGTTATGTATCCATAATCTTCGGCAAAATGTCACCCTCATATGCATACAACAAATACTAGCTGTAGGAATGACTGGCTATGACCAGAAGATGAAGAAGAACAAAAAAGGAAGCAAATTTCCCACGAGTAAAAATTCTGTCATCATTGTTTTGTCTTGATGAAATCATTGCACAAAAAAAAGCGAAGAAGAAAAATGATGAAAAAAGGTCAAGATGAGCCGTAGGGCTATCTCTCGATTGAAATGAATGGAACGGTACATAGTAAAAGATAAGTAGTGACCAGTTGAGAGGTTACTTTCTATCTTCAAAAATGATCATTAATTTTATGCATTGATATATATGTAGTATCTAGGTCTTCTCGTTCATAGATATTCTTTTCATGTTAAAAAGAATTAAAAGGCGGAGAGTAAAACACGAATAGTCGTTTTTTTTGTCTTCTTCTGCTAATATCATTACGGCAATTTTCTACTAAGTCGGCAACATAAGTTAGACGATTGTATTGACTGAATATCTATGTAATAACTATCATCATCATTATCAACATTTTTTCGCAGACAATATCGTTACGACATAAAGATGATAAATGTTGTTTCATTGTTTCTATCATTAATTATTTAATGAATCATAGTAAAACTCGGACATGAGTAATGACCTACTGATGTTCTTTGTTTGTTGTTTAAAAGGGCTGAATGTAATAAGATAAACTTTTGCTTCTCGACTTGAACATATGCAATTATCAGTCATGCACATATTAAACCGGATATTATTTTATCTCTAATTCACTTAGCACAAGAAGGAAAGGCTATTTTGTCGTTGGTCATCCTATCTGTTTCTCGGAAATTGTGGTCTATATAAAAATAATGATGATGATGACCGGCGCCTCTCGTTCACAAACATCCGAGTTGATTCTAGGCGTCACATCTTCACCACAGGAGGCGCATACACAAGCCAATGCAATGCAATGCACAAATTTATGTGTACGCCCTATTCTATTTGTTCAATAGCTAATCATAGATGTGA
>ERZ781398.4258-NODE-4258-length-10573-cov-3.861761_pt1 | contig 10573 bp, 14 predicted proteins | sample MGYA00433077_ERZ781398 | MGnify/ENA primary metagenome ERZ781398 (study PRJEB29847, sample SAMN06458254) | wastewater metagenome | isolation source: Wastewater bioreactor | place: South Africa: Cape Town | study: EMG produced TPA metagenomics assembly of the... | reverse complement strand
AAACCGCCATATCCTGCGTCTCGTGTCACAACAGTAAATTCATTGGTTTGATTAGCATAACCGTCTTGTAAACCACGTCCAAAGACTTTCACTTTACTTGCATCGCCGATTTCCGATGTGCCAACATAAACTCGAAATGGACTATTTTTAATATGTTTACCATCTCGATAGACATTAACAAGATGATCGCCGATTTCTTTCGGAATAAACGATATGCCTAAACTTCCGTTAGCTAATTTTTTCAATAGACATGGATCTTCTAAACCACTTGGCGAACGTATTGTAGCTGTTAAATCATGAATATCCATTTCCATAATACGAAGACTGATTTCACTTTCATTTCCGACCATTAATTGCGAACGTTTCTGTTGTTCAATTGCAATAGGTAAGCCTGTGATCTTAGCAGTAAATGGTGAACCAACAATATGTTTATCAGCGAATTTCACTGTGATTGTATATTCGCCCGGTGCTGTTGGCCAATAGATGACATCGCATGTACCGTCTTTGTTGTCTTTACATTGAATTTCTGCTTTCGAACTGCCTTCGACTGCAACCGAAAGACCGCCCGAACCAGCGTCTTTAGTAACAATACGAAAATTAGCAGATTCATTGCAAACACCATGAGTTAAACCAGGACCATAGGCGGTGACATAGCCTGTTTGAATTTGATCGACATGAAATTTAAATGGTGAACCAGCAATTGGCTGTCCTTGATAGAAAACATCGAGTTCATGTAATCCAACTTCAGCTGGTTGATATTTGATTGAAACAGTACCATCTTGATTATCATCAATAATTGGAGTATGTAATTTCGACGTCGGCGTTCGAATTATAGCTTAAAATAAGAAGAAAAAAACCGTACGTTATTGACTGTTTGAGTTCTTTTTTTTGTTCAATAAATTTCGAACGAAGTCAACATATTTCATACCTTTAAAATCCATCTCATTCTTCTGATAAAAGAAATAAATACATACATACACATGGGTGTATGCTAAGCTCAATCAAATACACATAACAATTGCTTTCCCTTCGGCTATTTACCTGTGAATAGTGCTCATCGGATCACCGTTCACTATAACGTAATTCGATCTTTCTCTCTCTCTCTCTCTCTTATTTTTTTTGTTCTGTATAAAACAACGAGCACCGGAAGCATATACTTTTTCATTCTTATCAATACATAACATATATACGAAGAGAAAAGAATGACTTTCTCTCGTTTGACGTTTTTTTTTTATGATCAATTTAGTGCAATCGAATATTTTTATATCATACCAGTAATATCATTGATTTGACCGCCACCAACTGGCAAACGAAAATCAACAGGTCGATATTGACTTGATGTTATGGTTTCACTTGTTTGTGTTCGAGTGTATTGTTGAGTATTGCTACTATCGCCAGCCTATGGGAACGAATGAAAAAGAGAAACATTTTAACAATCGATTTGTTTGTAATCGGAAAGCCAACAAAAAAAACCGACAAAACAAATTTACAAGAACGACAAGGAGAAGGAGCAGAAGAACAACAATAACATCAACTAATAGCAGCAGCAACAGAATACAGATTTGACAATGACTAAGATAATAGCAAATTTGATGTCGAAATCATATCCAGATATGATATATGAATTCGATTTATCCTTTTATTATTATTATTCTTTTCATCGAGAATTTCGAACGAACGATTTCTTTCTCAATTATTTTGACATATATGTGAGATAATTAGATTTCAAACATGAGCATACCCTGCGATTTTTTGTACCCTATAAGAAGAAGAAGAAGTGGCGAAATAAAACAAAACCATATATGTATATATGTAATAAAGAAGTTTGATTGTAAATAAATATTTTCTTTTTTTTTCGATAAATAGAAAGAAAGAGCAAACGAAATGTCTGAATGAGGATGTTAAATTGATCGAAAAAAAAAGTCGAGATTAGTAAATAGAATGATAAGACGAAGAAAAAAACTGCAGATAGGCTTTTTGTTGTTACATACCGTCACAACGAAATCACCACCTGGGATATCTTGACCGCCAAATTTAATTTTAATAACATAATTTCCGGGATTATGTGGTGTGTAGTAGAGATTGAATGTTCCATCTTCATTATCGACAATATCGAGATCAATATCATTGCCAAGTGTCGAACGAATACGGCCAGTGACTGAACCAGGACCAGCTCCGTGTGTATCAATATTAATCGTATATTCTTCGCCGACTTTAAGATTAGGATTAATACCATTGCCTAGCAAACGATAACAATATGCGTATTTATGAGCATGAGAAGAAAAATAAACGTTTTCTTTACCAGTAATATGGCATTTCGTTGGATCTCCGGTCGGTTCCACTTTCACGCTGAATGGAGAATTATTAACCGGAATACCACCATATGTAACATTGATTAAATAACGGCCAACATCAGTCGGTTTGTAGATTACTTTGTATGTTCCATCTTTATTATCGACAATTTTTGATGAGATTAAAAGACCTTCGGGATTCTTAATAAGAGAGAGAAATTCAAAGTTCGATGTTTATTTTGTCATCTCTTCAAATGAAAATATTTACTTTAATTAAAACGTCTGGTTGTTCAAAACCAGCTTCACGTGTATCAATACGAAACGATGTTTCAAGTGATGCAGGTATACCGTTACGAATACCAGGACCGTCGACAACGACTTTATTCGGTTCGAAATTAGGAAGAACGTGAACGTTAAATGGACTAGTTAAATAGGAAAAAAAAACATTTGTCATGAGGATCGAAAAAAAGACCGGAGAACTGAAACAGTTGATTATACCTTTGGCGTACGGGTTGATCACTCCACTTGACGTCGATACGATGTGAACCTTCAACTTGTGGCGTAAATTCTGCAGCGTAAACGCCTTCTCCTCTTGGTCGAATACTAGCCGGTTTACGACGACCTATATTATGAGAATAAAAAATGAGATGAAGACGAAATGTGTTTGTGGTTGGGGTGCTTATTTCGAGTAGTCGTGTAAGGGGAATGAAGCGAAAGGAAAGAGAAAAAGAAGAAGAAAAAAAACTCGAAGAAAGATGTTGTGTTTGTGGCATAGATCGAAAAATCAAATTTCTATGCGAAAATGAAAGAGAAAAGAAGAGGAAAAAAAGAGCTCCACACGATACTGTTCATTTTAATCGAAAGAAGAGATGAAGAACGAGGAATTTAAGCTTCTCAAGTTGTGCTCATGTGTCGAATTGCCTTATCAGAAATAAAAAAGTGAGTAGGAGAACGAGAATGATCTATCGACTTTTTGTCGATTGAACACAATTGGCGAAGGTCGAAAAATCTTTTGACACGCGCTCACGTATTTTATATTATAAATAATATATTAAAAAATGATAAAAAAAAAAGAAAAATGAAAGGCAAAAGGTTAATGAAATACGATTAGATTGCGGTTATGGCACTGTACACGTCCTTCAATGCCATGTTATTGCTCTCTTTCTTTTTCTAACTTCTTCAACGTACATAAATGTTCTTCACGTTATTCATCTTTACCTTTCAATCGACGAGTCGAACAATGTTGTTTTCCTTCATCGTCCTCGACGTCTTACTACTCTCAATTTTTTTCTTCTTCGTCTCTCTTCTCTTTTCTTTTTAATTCGAAATCGATGAAGAAGAAAAGAAAAGGGCATACTTCGCATTCAATAGCTCTATTCTCCGTAAATAAATACATTTTAAATAAATATACACATACATTAATGATTGTTATTGAACAAGGTAAATTATAGGGCTTCCTCTATTCCCAAACGAAGGTGGCATAGAGACTGAAAGAAAATCTCACCGTGCGCATCTGTTATATCAACTGATGGATTGCCTGGACCAGCTGTTTGACCATCGACGATGATTTCTTGTAGAACATTCGTGCGCATCGTAGTTGAATTCATTCTAACGTTTACACGACTAGCATCGAGTCGATCGGCAACATTAACATGAAATGGTGAACCTTGATAAATTTCGTTTTTAAATAAGAAAAAAACGATACTAATTTTGAATTCAGAAATCTACCTGGTACATGTTGATCAGCGAATTTAATTGAGATATCATATTGACCAGCTTTCGTCTAGAAAAAAAAACCTCAAGGATAAATGTTTGTTGTTACGTTTTTTTTTCGTGTTCTTACAGGTAAATATTCCATGATACAAGTACCATCTTGATTGTCTTTACAGATCATTTTGGCTTCGGAAGGTCCTTCGATTGCTAGGCCAAGACTACCTTGTCCAGCACCTTTGGTTTCAATTGTGAATGTGGTTGGTTCGTTTGTTGTTCCGCTTTCAAGACCAGGACCATAGGCACGTACACGTTTCGAATCAGAACCTGGTTTTGCATCGATACGGAATGGACTGCCTGGTACGGGAATATTTTCATATGTAACATCTAGTTTTTGCACACCTGAACAAAAGAAATGAGATTTGATAATTAATAATCGAAGAAACAAACCTTGCTCGTATGGTGCATATTGAACTTGATAAGTTCCATTGGCCATGTTTTTAACAGGACATCGAGCAGATCGACCACTTGGTGCTGTTAGTATACATTCAACATTGCCTGTACCACTACTAGTTACGGATTTGGCATCAACAGTAAAGTCTGTTGGACTATCAAGAAAAACTCCTATGGAAATAAAAAAAACGAACAAATGTCAAAATTGGTTATGAAAAATAAATAGAAAGTCAAAGCATTCCACCATGCGCTCCGTCATTTCCCAAAAAAAAAACAAAAAGCATTGGCCCATCACCGATAGAATATTATTCTTACAGAATTTGTTTTCAAATAGGAACGGTTAAATGGCAAGTTAAGAGATCTAGAAAAGTTTAGTTACAAAAAAAAAAAACAAGCACTTCTCTTCTCTTTTCGAGAAATAGGCATTATTCAGGGAAAGGGAAAAGCAGTAGATTCATGCAAGACTATTGCGGTCAAAATGAGCATGCGATGACTAGCTATATGTAGATAATTGCTCGTCATAGCCATAAGAGTACACACCGTCGGTATCAAGACCAGGTCCATAGCAACGAATTGAATTCGTATCAAGATCTGCTTTTACAGCAGCTTGAAATGGTGAACCTGTGATATGTTTTCCTTCGTATAAGATATTGACATTGTATGTACCAGCAACTGTACGTAATAATACGAGAAATCAAAACGAATGCGAAAAATAAACAATCGAACTACCTGTTGGATTATATGTCACACGACAAGTACCATCATTATTATCTTCATAGTCAATTTTCGATTCGGATGGTCCTTCGATAGTGACACCTAATTGTCCATTGCCAGCTCCACGTGTATCAACAGTGAAGTCAGCTGGTTTATTGACTGTGCCTTGCGAAAGACCTGGTCCATAGGCACGTACTTTACTTGGATCGATCGGTTCAATAGCCGTAATTTGTACAGGTCGTACAGGTATAGAACAAACTTCTGGTTCGATAGTATATGTACCCGGTTCAGGTACATCGAAACGAAGATTATGTCCCTGTGGTGTAGGTGTAACAATTGCATCTTGTTCAAAGCCTTTCGGTCCAACAACATGAGCACGAACAGTGTCAGCTGGTACTGAACCAGCATCAGATGTATTCAATGTTATTTGAGCAGGCGCTCCAACAATAGGCACTAAGATGTACGAAATTAAGATAGAAAAACGCAAGAAAAACAGTAGAAAACAAACAATAATTCTTTCTTTTTTTCTTTTTCGTTTCCTAACTATTCGAAACACTAATAGCAATGATCATCACTTACTCGTTTCAAGACCTTCAACACGTATTTTACTAACATCAACTGTCGGTTCAACATTGACTTTCAAAGGTGAAATCGGTATTTCATGATCGCCAAATAAAACACTAATACAATGAACACCTGGTAATTTCGGTGTGTAACCTATAGTAAATGTTCCATCTTGATTATCATCAATTGTAAATGGTAGATCTTGATTTTTCGAATCAGTTAAAGCAATTGATACATCTCCTGAAATGAACAAAACAAAACCAATAGAAAGAATACTTCAAATCTAATCTAATTAAAAATTATTTTTGTTTTTATTAGTAAAAATGATTAAAGCATGCAAATCGATAAAACAAACACAATGAAAACAAGTAATCTATTTCTACCAGACAACAGCAACATTTACAAGTGTTACACGTGATTTTGGTCTATATGTAACATAAACTGCATGGTTTTTATCATCATTTTGTATTCCATATGAACAATGTTGTTCATCATCAAAATTTTGTATATCAATTTTGTATGGAATGATATCATCGTCACATGCATCAATATCAAGCGAATCGAGTGAACGAAAGCGTTGATTGAGATTAGTAGTAGGAAGCACTAACATGCAAAGAAAAGGAAGTTAATCATGCAAATTGTTAGTTGATTAGATGTGAAAGAGAAGCATTAAAAGCAAGAGAATCAAAAACGATAAGATGGCACTGACCTGGTCCAGCCTTTTTACAATCGACTGTGAAATGTGTTGGATTATTCATTTTAACACCACGTTCAACACCTGGACCGTAAACACGAACTTTACCAGGATTTGATGGTTCACTTGGCCAAACCTGAATGTCAATTTATCTTTATCGAGAGAGAAAAATAAAAGAAGAAAAATTACTCGAAATGGACTTTTTGGAATCGCAACACCACCATAATCGATTGAAATACAATGACGATTTGAATTTCTCGGCGTATAACGACAAGTATATGTTCCATTGCCATTATTTCGTACTTGAACATCGATCGGTTGATAATCTTGATCGATTGCTTGAACACGTAAGGGTGCTTCACCTGCATTATGTGTTTCAACAGTAAATTCAGTTGGTTTGTCAATAAGTTGTCCTGTGGACTCCAATCCAGGACCGTAAGCATTTACTTTTTTCGGATCAAAATTGCCCGGCGGTTCAATCCAGGCCATAAATGGTGAATGTGGAATATCTTCATCATTACAAAGTATATGCACAGCGTATTCGCCTGGGATTGTTGGCCAATAGCGAACATCGGCTGAACCATCGCCATTGTCATTACATTCAATACGTGCTTGAGATGGACCTTCGATTGAAAAGCCTAAAGAAATCAAAATTATAGAACGATAAAATGAAATTAATTGAAATTCAATCCATGCGCTCTTGCAAGAAACACAAAAAAAATAACTTACTGATATCGCCTAATTATATAGTTAGTTGATGAATAGGAAAAATGTTAGTAGAAAAGAGAAAAGAAATAATAATCGAGGGCATACCTAATGAACCAGTTTCGCCGTTTGTTTCGACGACAAAATCAGCTGGAAAACCAACGATACCACCTTCAAGACCTGGTCCATACGCACAAATACGAGAATCTCGATGAGATCCGACTTCAACTGGAAACGGACTCTTAGGTATATGAGCACCACCATACGTTATATTGACTGTATAAGGTCCGGCACGATTTGGTATATAACCACATTCGTATGTTGTACTATTGACTTTCGTTGTTCGACAAAGGATTTCCGAACCATCTTGATAAAATAAAAAACATCAAGATTAAAACTTTCGAATCAAATCTATAATACCTGGCCCGGTAACTGTTGCTTTCATGATACCTTCTCCAGCATCTTTGGTAATAACACGAAATTCAGCGACATCGCCTGTTCGTACACCTCTTGGTTGAATACCTCGTCCATAAGCACGACATTTCTTGGCATCAGATGCTATCAAATTCAAAACAGAAACAAAAAAATGCATATTAATATTCGTTCTTTTGCTATTGAATTACTACAGCGACTACTATCCAATCACCATATGTGAAACAAATAAAGTAAACTACAAACCCAAACCCTCGTTTTTCCCCTACAACGTAATGACAAACCCGTCGAGTATCTAGGAGTTATTGGTCGTTCAAATTCAAATGTTGTCTGATAGTCCTCTTGGATTGTTGGTAGTCTTTTCTCTCTTATATCACTTGCAAAGAATCCTTGTACTATTTGTTATACATAGGATTTTTCAATGAGGAAAAGAAAAAGACGCTTTCGAATACGTACATGATTGAACATTAACACCATAGGGACTATTTGGTATAGGTCGACCAGCAAAAAATATATTAACTGAATGTAGACCAGGTTCACGTGCGATATATTCACAACGATATTTGCCAGGAGATGTTTGTTTAACCGAAACAGGCACAACATCTTGTTGACCACGTGGATTCGTTATGATAACTTCAGCAAGACCATTTCCAGCGCCTATGAAACGAAGAAGAAAATTTCGTTTCTTTTTCTCGAAAAAAAACAAAATATTATACTTGTAGCATCGATTTCAAACCATGTTGATTTGTCAACCATAACACTATTTGGTTCAAGACCAGGACCGTGTGCACGACATTGACTAGCATCACCTGATTTACCTTCGATGAAAGGTGAAAATGGTGATTTCGGTACTTCTTGACCAGCGAATTTAACGATAACCTAATTACAACAATGATTTTTTTTTTCGTAAAACTCATTGAATTCATTTCGTTTTACTTTATATTGTCCTTCCATTGTTGGATAGTATGTGCAATCATAAGTTTGATTTTTATCATTACGAAAATCGACATCACACTAAACAGAATTCGAACTCGAATTCAATTTTGAATCGATGAAATTTTCGTCCTACTTTTTCTCGTTGTCCTTTCGGATTAATCACGACCACATCGACATTACCTTTGCCAGCTGCAAATGTTTCGACATGAAATTTCGCTGGAGCATCAACATGATTTCCCGTTGGTTCAATACCTAATCAACAAACGAAGAAATCAATTTTTTCGAAATCAAAATCTCTATTCGATTTTTAGTTCAAGCAAAAAAAGGAAACAAACGTTGCCGATAATGAAAATAATGAATTCGTTTTATCCATCGTTCTTCGATCGTATTTTTCGATTTGAGTGTCTGACGTTTGAATGAATAAGTTTTCGTACTTTCAACTGTCTTCCCTGAGCTCAACATGACAACTGTCACGACCATGAATCAAGAACAATACTGAATAGTCATTCATCGAGGATAATGCAACGAGAAAAGGGGGCATCAGCTTGTTCGTTCTTTTGTTACCAAAAAAAAACTATAATGATTTGATGTACAAACCTTTGCCGTAGCATCGAACTCGAGCTGAATTTGTTTTCGGTCGTATTGGTGCGCCTGGTTTTAATTTAGCATTGGGAAATTGAGATAGATAAGTCATCATTGATTGTTCATCAACTTTCGGATTAATCATTTCCTGTGGTTCAACTAATTGTGGAACGCCAAGCCATTGTTCGGCTAAATTCATGGCTTCTCGCGCATTTTCTAATGCATCCTTCGGATCACGATCGTTCCAATCGGGATAAAGTCCTATTAGTTAAACAAAATTCACTATTGACTCAAAGAGGATTAAATTGTTACCTGGTGCACATGCATCGACAAGTGCGCCAATAGCACGACCATCGTTCCAATCGGAAGTAAAATTCGAAACGGGTAACTCCGGTGGTAATTTTTCTTGAACCCAATTCATGAGTTTTTGTTTCGGCGTGACATCTTTGCCTGTGCCCGGTCCGTCCTGTTGCTCGAATTCCCACATAGGCAACGAAATTGAATAATGTAAAATAAGTGTCCATATCAAACCAAGAATTAATTTGAGTTTACCATCGACAATATGCGATGCATCTAAAGCAAATTTTGATTTCAGTATTTCTAGCCTTGAAACATCGAAGCCATTTCAATACAAACAAATTTCTTTCGGCTCTTTCTTTTCTCTCTCTCTCTCTCTTTAGTTAATTTATCCTCATTAAAACTGAACAGAACGAGCAAAAAAATCCTTATTCTTTCCAGTTCATTGCTTCATCGAATTTGCATATATAACAGTTGTATCGTCGAAATATTCTTCCGTTCGATTTCATTACTTCAAATGAAATCCGAAACCTGTTTTTGTTTTATTTTTCTCTCGATACAAAAAAAGAAATTCGATCGATTTGATTTGACATTAATGAGATAGATAAATAGTTCAAAATTCGATAAACTCATCGTTTTTGAAACAAAAAAGAAAAAAACGAAAACGGTTACAATCAAAGAAAATCGTCGCACACTTGTCTCAAGTATATTTCTTTTAACCGAAAGAAACCTCTTCAATACACTTACCTACTGTACGTGTAGAAGAGAAATAAATCAAACTAACTAACTTACCAATATTAACAAGACGAATACGTTCAATATTTTCAAGAAAATCTAATGCAATCGAAACATTTTCGCATTTTTGTGAACGAAAATTGGGTCGTTTATTGTAACGTGGAACTTTCTTTTGAGATAAAACTTCGATTAAAGCTATGAGATTTAATCCATCGCTGAGTTCCAATTGTAGATCATCGATGTGACGATTCAATAATTTTAAATGTTCATTAGCCCAACGGGTTAATGTATTCTGTTGGATACGTTTCCATGGTGCATCATCTGATAATTCTCGCTGCATATCTTCATAAAATTCATTTCAAAACAAAGAGAAAAACGAAGAAAAAAATACGAAATGATTGTTTTGTTCTTCGATTGTAAAAATAAGGAGTTTCTTTTTTTTCTCCGTTTTTACCTTCTT
>ERZ781398.4257-NODE-4257-length-10577-cov-4.024900_pt1 | contig 10577 bp, 11 predicted proteins | sample MGYA00433077_ERZ781398 | MGnify/ENA primary metagenome ERZ781398 (study PRJEB29847, sample SAMN06458254) | wastewater metagenome | isolation source: Wastewater bioreactor | place: South Africa: Cape Town | study: EMG produced TPA metagenomics assembly of the... | reverse complement strand
CGAGCCCTTGTCCAGCGGCAGCCCCTCGCCCATGCGCGCGTGGTGGCGCAGCGCCTGCGGGCCCTCCACGCGCACGAGGCAGGTGCGCACGTTGCCCTCGCGCACGTAGAAGGCGGCGCTTTCGCCGCTGGTCTGCGTGAGCTCGCGCAGCGCGGGCTCCAGCACGTTCTGCACGTCGAAGCCCGCCTGGTAGCGCGCGCCCAGCCAGCCCGCGGCCGGGCCCAGGCGCCAGTCGCCGTCCTCGCGCTGGACCATGTAGCCCGACTGCGCCAGCGTGCGTGCCAGGCGCAGCACCGTGGTCTTGTGCAGGCCCGCGCGGCGGCTGAGCTCCGCCAGCGACAGGTGCGATTCGCCCACCGCGAAGGCTTCGAGCAGCTGCAGGGCGCGGGTGACGGCGATCACGCCGCCGTCGGCGGGTTTCGAGGAGGCGGGAGGGTTGCTCATGGTGCAATACGTTGCATTGTGCGGAACGCAATTGTATGGGTTGAAACGTTTGCCTAAAGTCGCCCCCCAATGCCGGGAGCATGCCGGCAGGCGCCTTCAACGCACCATCCCAAGGAGACAACCCATGCTTGCACGCACCCTCTCGCGCTCGCTGTGCGCCGCCGCGCTCGGCCTTGCCGCCGCCACCGGCGCCCTGGCGCAGGCCGCCTCCCCGGCCAAGCCGATCCGCCTCATCGTGCCGTTCCCGCCCGGCGGCGGCACCGACATGATCGCGCGCACTGTCGCGCAGAAGGTCGCCGACCAGAACAAGTGGAGCGTGATCGTGGACAACCGCCCCGGCGCCGGCGGCAACCTGGGCGTGGACGCGGCGGCCAAGGCCGCGCCCGACGGCTACACGCTGGTCATGGGCCAGACGAGCAACCTCGCGATCAACCCCACGCTGTACCCCAGGCTGCCCTACGACCCTCTCAAGGACCTGGTGCCGGTGGCGCTCGTGTCGTCCTCGCCCATTGTGGTGGCCGCCGCCAAGAAGCAGCCCGACGGCATCACGCTGGGCTACTCGGGCAACGGCACGGTGGCGCACCTGGCCGGCGAGCTGGCGGAGAACGCGGCCGGCATCAAGCTGCGCCACATTCCCTACAAGGGCGCGGCCCAGGCCATGACCGACCTGGTGAGCGGGCAGATCGACCTGTACATGTCCTCGGTGCCCACGCTGCTGGGCCAGGTGCGCAATGGCAAGCTGCGGCCCATCGTCGTCACCTCCCTCAAGCGTTCGGCCCAGCTGCCCGACACTCCGTCGCTGGCCGAGTCGGGCTATCGTGGCTTCGACGCCGTGACCTGGTTCGGCGTCCTCGCGCCCGCGGGCACGCCCGCCGCGATCGTGCAGCAGCTCAACAAGGCCATCAACGAGGCCCTGAAGCAGCCCGAAGTGGCCGAGAAGCTGCGCTCCGAAGGCGGCGACGTGCTGGGCGGCACGCCCGAGCAGTTCGACCAGCTGCTGCGCGCCGAGGTGCCGCGCTGGGGCAAGATCGTCAAGGACTCGGGCGCGAGCCTGGACTGAGCACCGCCATTTCGCGCGAAAAGGCCATGCAAGCCATGCCTTTCTCCGCCGGCAGGCAGCGGCCCCGGGCCGTGCCGCCCGCCGGTGCGTGCGACTGCCACGTGCACGTGTACGACGGCCGCTACCCCGCCGCCCCCGGCGCGAAGCTGCTGCCGCCCGACGCCTCGGCGCGCGACTACCGGGCGCTGCAGCGGCGCATGGGCACCACGCGCGCGGTGCTGGTCACGCCCTCCACCTACGGCACGGACAACCGCTGCATGCTCGACGGCCTGGCCGCGCTCGGCCCCCAGGCGCGCGGCGTGGCCGTGGTCACGGGCGACGAGAGCGACGCCGAGCTGCAGCGCCTGCACGGCGCCGGCGTGCGCGGCGTGCGGCTGAACCTGTCGCTGGGCGTGTCGGGCACGGCGGACATGCTGGAGCCGCTGGCGCGCCGCATCGCGCCGCTGGGCTGGCACCTGCAGCTGCTGATGGCGCCCGATCTGCTCGCGGCGCAGGCCGGCGTGCTGCGGCGCCTGCCCGTGCCGCTGGTGTTCGACCACTTCGGCCGCATCGCGCCGGGCGCGCAAGGGCAGGCGGCGCATGCGCTGCTGCTGGAGCTGCTGCAGGGCGGCCGGGCGTGGATCAAGCTCTCGGGCGGCTACATCGTGAGCGCGCTGCGCACGGTGGAAGACCCCGCGCTCGACCCGCTGGCCGCGAGCTACCTGCGCTGCGCGCCCGAGCGCGTGCTCTGGGGCAGCGACTGGCCCCACGCCACCGCCTCGGCCGGCCTGCAGCCCATGCCCGACGACGCGCGGCAGATCGACCGCCTGCACGACTGGCTGCGGCTGGCTGCCGTTTCGCCGCGGCGCGTGCTGGTGGACAACCCGCAGGCGCTCTACGGCTTCCCCCCTCTTTGAACCCGACAGGAGACACATCCCATGAACGCACACGACTTTTCCGCCACTCGCCGCCGCCTGCTCGCGGCCCTGGGCGTGGCGCTGGCCGCCGGCCCCGCGCTGGCGCAGGAATGGCCCGGCGGCAAGACCATCACCTATGTGGTGCCGTACCCGCCCGGCGGCAGCACCGACGTGCTGGGCCGCAACATCGCGCAGCGCCTGGGCCCTCTCCTCGCCACCACGGTGATCGTGGACAACAAGCCCGGCGCCACCGGCACCATCGGCGCGGCCTTCGTCGCACGCGCCCAGCCCGATGGCTACACGCTGCTGGGCACCACGATCGGCCCGCAGGCCATCGCGCCGCACCTCATGGGCAAGCTGCCCTACGACCCCATCGCGGGCTTCGAGCCCGTCATCACCATCGGCACGATCCCGCACATCCTCGTGGTGGGCGCGGGCCAGCCGTTCCAGGGCGTGGCCGACCTCGTCGCGGCGGGCAAGGCGCAGCCGGGCAAGCTGGCCTACGCCTCGGGCGGCAACGGCACCATCCTGCAGATGCAGGCCGAGCTGCTGCAGCAGCAGACGGGCGCGCGCTTCATCCACGTGCCCTACAAGGGCGACACGCCCGCGCTGCAGGACACGCTGGGCGAGCAGGTGCAGTTCATGTTCGCGCCCGCGGCCGCCGCGCTGCCGCACGTGCAGGCGGGCAAGCTGCGCGCGCTGGCCGTCACCTCGGCCCGGCGGCTGCCGGCGCTGCCCCAGGTGCCCACGATGGGCGAGGCGGGCCTCAAGGACTTCGTGGTGGAGCAGTGGCACGCCGTGTTCGCGCCCGCCAGGACCCCGGCCGCCATCGTGCAGCGCCTGAACGCCGAGATCGCCAAGGCGCTCAAGGACCCGGCCGTCACCGCGCTGGCGGACAAGCTCGGCATCACCCTCGTGGGCGGCACGCCCGGGCAGCTCGCGGCGCTGCAGAAGGCCGACTCCGCCAAATGGGCCAAGGTGATCCGCGACGGAAACATCAAGGCCGACTGAACCCTTTTCTCTTCTTAGGAACCACCATGAGCCAACTCCCCGAAGTCATCCGCAGCTTCGAGCGCGTGAGCGCCGAAGTCGTCCAGCAGGCCGGCACCTTCCAGGCCGCCATCCTCGCCGACGTGGCGGGCCGCCGCGGCACCATGCACGCCCCCGTGGCGCCCGTGCACGAGCGCATGAAGCTCGCCGGCCCGGCCTTCACCGTCGAGGTGCGCCCCGGCGACAACCTCATGATCCACGCGGCCATCGCGCTCGCGCAGCCGGGCGACATCCTCGTGATCGACGGCAAGGGCGACCAGACGGCGGCCCTCATGGGCACGCTGATGCTCAGCGCCTGCAAGAAGCGCGGCCTGGGCGGCGTGATCGTGGACGGCGCCATCCGCGACAAGCTGGAACTGCTGGAGCTCGGCTTTCCCGTGTTCAGCGCGGGCTTCAACCCCGCGGGCCCGACCAAGTTCGTGCCCGGGCGCATCAACCATCCCATCTCCTGCGCCGGCGCGCAGGTGAACCCCGGCGACCTCGTGGTGGGCGACGCCGACGGCGTGGTCGTGATCGAGCGCGCCAAGGCGCCCGCGATGATGGCCCTGGCCGTCAAGAAGGTGGCCGACGAGGCCGCGCGCATCGAATCAATAGCGCGTGGCGACACGGCCTCCAAGTGGCTGCCCGCCGCGCTGCGCGCCGCCGGCGTGCTGAAAGAAGGGGAGGAACTGTGAGCCGCCCCGCCATCCTCGTCACCGCGGCCGACCTCGCGCCGCAGGCGCTCGCGCTGCTGGCTGACTACGAAATCGTCTACGCGGGCAAGACGCCCACCGAGGACGACATCGTCGCCCTGTGCCGCCGGCACGACCCCGTGGCCATCATCGTGCGCTACAGCAAGGTGGGCGCGGCGGCCATGGACGCGGCGCCGTCGCTCAAGGTGATCTCCAAGCACGGCAGCGGCACCGACACCATCGACAAGGCGGCCGCTCAGGCGCGCGGCATCGAGGTGGTGGCCGCCGTGGGCGCCAACGCCGCCGCCGTGGCCGAGCAGGCCCTGGCGCTGCTGCTGGCCTGCGCCAAGTCCGTGCCGCAGCTCAATGAGCGCATGCACGCCGGCCACTGGGACAAGGCCACGCACAAGAGCCTGGAACTCTCCGGCCGCACCATCGGCCTCGTCGGCCTGGGCGCCATCGGCCTGCGCTTCGCGAAGATGGGGGATGCGCTGGGCATGCGCCTGCTCGGTTTCGACCCGTTCGCCCAAAACTTGCCGGAGTACGTGCAGCCCGCCGACCTGGAGACGATCTGGCGCGAGAGCGATGCGATCTCGCTGCACTGCCCGCTGACCGACGACAACCGCCACCTGCTGGGCGCCGACACGCTCGCGCGTTGCAAGCAGGGCGTGATCGTGGTGAACACCGCGCGCGGCGGCCTGATCGACGAGGCCGCGCTGCTCGTCGCCGTGCAGAGCGGCCAGGTGCGCATGGCGGGGCTGGACAGCTTCGCCGTCGAGCCCATGACGGCCGGCCACCCGTTCCAGCCCCAGCCGGGTTTCATCCTGAGCCCGCACATCGGCGGCGTGACCAGCGACGCCTACGTGAACATGGGCCTGGGCGCCGCGCGCAACGCGCTGGCCGTGCTGGCGCGCTGACCGCTGCGGATTCCCAAGGAGACAGACATGCAATTCAATAAAAATCGGCGTCTGGCGCTTGCCAGCCAAGCGCTGGCAGCTATCGCTTTGGTAGCTGCCGGCCTGCCGGCGCAGGCACAGAACTGGCCCGATCGGCCCATCAAGCTCGTCGTGCCGTACCCGGCCGGCGGCAATGCCGACAACACCGCGCGGCTGCTGGCCACGCAGCTGTCGGCCCGCCTGGGCCAGCAGGTGGTGGTGGACAACCGCCCGGGCGGCGGCGGCACCATCGGCGCGGCGGCCGTCGCCAAGGCCGCGCCCGACGGCTACACGCTGCTGCTGGACGCGACGGCCTTCACCGTCAACCCCAGCCTGTTCGCCAGGCTGCCGTTCGACGCGGCCAAGGACTTCGCGCCCATCTCGCTCGTCATGCAGGCGCCGCTGCTGCTCGTGGTGCCCGCCGCGTCGCCCTTCAAGACGGTGGCCGACGTGGTGCAGGCCGCCAAGGCCAGGCCGGGGCACCTGACCTACGCATCGGCCGGCAACGGCGGCGCGCAGCACCTCGCGGGCGAGCTGTTCAAGCAGGGCGCCAAGATGTCGATGACGCACATCCCCTACCGCGGCGGCGCGCCCGCGCTCACCGACCTGATCGGCGGGCAGGTGGACTTGATGTTCAGCGCCACCACGGCCAGCGGCCCGTTCGTGAAAAGCGGCAAGCTGCGCGCACTGGCCATCAGCTCGGCCCAGCGCACGCCGGGCTGGGAGCAGGTGCCCACGGTGGCCGAATCGGGCCTGAAGGGCTTCCAGGTCAACGAATGGAACGGCCTGTTCGCGCCCGCCGGCACGCCGCAGCCCATCCTGCAGCGCCTGGAGACCGAAACGCGCGCCATCGTCGCCGGCCCCGAGATGAAGAAGCGCTTCGCCGAACTGGGCGTGCAGGGCGTGGGATCGAGCGCGCAGGAGTTCAAGTCCTTCGTGCAATCCGAAACCGCGAAGTGGGCTGGCGTGATCCGCGCAAGCGGCATCCGCATGGATTGAAGGAGATTCATCATGTTCAAGAAAAATCAGCCTCTAGCGCTTTCTGGTAAAGCGTTGCTAGCTACCGTACTGATAGCGTCCGGTGTCTGCTTCGCGCAGGCGGGCGGCTACCCCTCCAAGCCGGTGAAGCTGGTGGTGGGCTTCGCCGCGGGCGGGCCCACCGACGTGGTGGCCCGTGCCTTCGCCGACCACGCGGCACGCGCGCTGGGCCAGCCCTTCGTGGTGGAGAACAAGCCCGGCGCCAACACCATCCTGGCCGCGCAGGCCGTGGCCGCGGCGCCGGCCGACGGCTACACGCTGCTGTTCGGCGCCACCAACCACACGATGATCCCGGCGCTCTACGGCGACCGCGTGAAGTTCGACGCCGTGAAGTCCTTCCAGCCCGTGTGCACGGTGGCCACCAGCCCCACGGTGCTGGTGGTGGGGCCGGCGATGCAGGTGCGCACGCTGGCTGCCTACGTCGCCAAGGCGCGCGCCGAGCCCGGGCGCGTGACGGCGGGCACGGCGGGCGTGGGCAGCTCGGGCCACTTCGCCACCGAGATGTTCGCGCGCGCCAGCGGCCTCAAGCTCAACCACGTGCCCTACAAGGGCGCGGCGCCTGTCGTCAACGACCTGATGGGCGGGCAGCTCGACAGCTCGTTCGCCACGCTGGGCTCGGTGCTGCCGCAGGTCGAGGGCGGCAAGCTCGCGGCGCTGGCCGTGGCATCGCCCAGGCGCTCGGCGCTGCTGCCGCAGGTGCCCACCTTCGCCGAGGCCGGCGGCGGCGACTTCTCCGCCGACGCCTGGTACGGCGTGCTGACCCCGGCGGGCGTGCCGGCTCCCATCGTGCAGGCGCTCGAAGGCGCTGCCGCGGCCTTTGCCAAGAGCGCGGCCACGGCCGACAAGCTGCGCGGCCTGGGCCTGGAGGCCGCGTCGCTGTGTGGCGCGCCGTTCGCCGAGCAGGTGCGCCGAGAGGCGGCCACCTACACCCGCATCGCGCGGGAACTCGACCTCAAGGTTGACTGAAGTAGTCCGCCGCCCTTCGTTTTCAGCTATGGAGACCTTATGAAATCCCTCAAGAAATACCTGCTGGCCGCCTGCGCCTGTGTCGCCCTGGCCGCGCACGCCGCATTCCCCGAGCGCCCCATCACCATCGTCGTGCCCTACGCGCCGGGCGGCGCGGCCGATGCCGTGGCCCGCGTGATTGCCAGCCGCATGGGCACCAGGCTGGGCGGCAGCGTGATCGTGGACAACAAGGCCGGCGCCAGCGGCACCATCGGCGAAGCCTACGTGGCCAAGGCGCAGGCCGACGGCTACACCATGCTCTACGACGCCACGCCGTACTCGATCAACCCGCACCTGTTCCCCAAGATGCCGTACGCGGCCAACGCGCTGCAGCCGCTGTCGCTGGTGCTGCTGGCGCCCAACGTGCTGATCGTGCCCGCCAGCTCGCCGTTCAAGACCGTGAACGACCTCATCGCCAAGGCCAAGGCCGCGCCCGGCAGGCTCAACTTCGCCTCGGGCGGCAGCGGCACGGTGCAGCGCCTGGCCGCGGAGTTGTTCCGCCAGAAGCTCGGCCTGGACATGGTGCACGTGCCCTACAAGAGCGGCGGCCCGGCCATCGCCGACACGATGAGCGGCCAGGTGGACTTCATGTTCGGCACCGTTGCCGCGACGTATCCGCTGGTGTCGTCGGGCAAGCTGCGCGCGCTGGCCGTGTCGGCGCCCGAGCGTTCCAGGCGCCTGCCCGACGTGCCCACGGTGGCCGAGGCCGCCATTTCCGGCTACGAGGCCTACGAGTGGAACGGCATGTTCCTGCCTGCGGGCACGCCGGCCGACATAGCTTCCAAGCTGCAGAAGGCGCTGGCCGAGGTGCTGCAGGAGGACGAGGTGCGCCAACGCCTGGCCGACCTGGGCGCGCAGCCCATCGGCTCCACGCCGGCCGAGTTCGCCACCTTCCTCAAGAAGGAAGACGCGAAGTGGGGCGAGGTGGTGCGCAAGGGCAACATCAAGCTGGACTGAGCACCTCCATGGCACAGCCCCCGCTCCCCGCGCCCGTGCCGCATTCCGTGGGCCTGAACCGGCCCGCGCGCACGCTGCCGCCGCTCGCCTGCGACAGCCACATGCACATCTTCGACCCACGCTTCGCGCCGTCGCCGCACTGGAAGCGCACGCCGCCCGACGCGCCCGTGGCCGCCTACCGGCAGTTGCAGCAGCGCCTGGGCACGCAGCGCGCAGTGGTCGTCACGCCCTCCACCTACGGCATCGACAACGCCTGCACGCTCGATGCACTGGACCAGTTGGGCGACGGCGCGCGCGGCGTGGCCGTGGTGGCGCAGGACGTGGGCGATGCCGAACTCGACCGCCTGCACGCGCGCCGCGTGCGCGGGCTGCGCGTGAACTTCGTCACGCCGCAGTCCTGGGGCGAGACCACGCCCGGGATGCTGACCACATTGGCCCGCAAGGTGGCGCGGCTGGAAGGCTGGCACATCCAGGTCTTCATGCACCCGGAGCAGATCGTCGCCCTGGAAAGCGTGCTGGCCGCGCTGCCCGTGCCGCTGGTCGTGGACCACCTGGGCCGCGTCGACCCGGCCGAGGGGCCGGCCGCCGAAGCCTATGGCGTGCTGCGCCGGCTGCTGGACGGCGGCAACGCCTGGGTCAAGCTCTCGGGCGCGTACATGCGCTCGACCGCGCCTGCATATGCGGATACGCTGCCGCTCGCCCAGGCGCTGGTGCGGGCCGCGCCCGAGCGGCTGGTGTGGGGCAGCGACTGGCCGCACACCACCGAGGCGCCGGGCACCGTGAACGATGCCGGCCTGGTGGACCTGCTGCGCGCCTGGGCCGGTTCGGACGCGGCGATGGATCGCATCCTCGTCGACAACCCGGCGCGCCTGTACGGCTTTTGAAGGACTGACTTCCATGTTTCTGCTGCAAGCCCCCCACGTCCGTGAACTGGAACCGTTCACCTCCATGCCCGAACCTTTGCGCCGCCCCGAGCGCAGCGCCTGGGCCGACGCCAACCGCGGTGGCGCGGTGACGGACTCATTCCTCGAAGGCCCGGTGTTCGATGACGCCGGCAATCTCTACGTGACCGACATTCCCTGGGGCCGTATCTTCCGCATCGACCCGCTGGGCGCCTGGGCGCTGGTGGCCGAGTACGACGGCGAGCCCAACGGCATGAAGTTCCTGGACGCGGGCACGCTGCTCATCACCGACTACAAGAACGGCCTGATGCGCCTGGATGTCGCGAGCGGAAAGGTCACGCCGTACCTGGAGCGCCGCAACAGCGAGCGCTTCAAGGGCGTGAACGACCTGGTCTTCGACAGCCAGGGCAACCTGTATTTCACCGACCAGGGGCAGAGCGGGCTGCACGACCCGAGCGGGCGCCTGTACCGCCTGCGGCCCAATGGCCAGCTCGACCTGCTGCTCGCCAACGTGCCCAGCCCCAACGGCGTGGCGCTGTCGCCCGACGAGCGCGTGCTGTACCTGGCCGTCACGCGTGGCAACTGCGTGTGGCGCGTGCCGCTGCTGCCCGACGGCAGCGTGGCCAAGGTGGGCCAGTTCTTCACCTCCTACGGCCCCAGCGGTCCGGACGGGCCTGGGCTGCGTCTGGGTGCTCAACGGCCGCGCGGAGCCCGTGCTGGTGCTGCGCGGCGCGCCGGGCAGTTCCACCACCAACCTGGCCTTCGGCGGCGAGGGCCGGCGAACGCTCTACGTGACCGACTCCTCGCACGGCCGCATCCTGCGCGCCGCGCTGGACGCGCCGGGGCTGCCGCTGCACCGGCCGGCGCGCTGAGCCATGCCGCGAGAGGGCGCCGCGGCGCAGGTGCAGTCGGTGGCGCGGGCGCTCGCGGTGCTCAAGGCGTTCTCGGGCGGCGAGGCCTTCGTGCCGCTGACCGAGCTGGCGCGGCGCACGGGCATGCACAAGCCCACGGTGCTGCGCCTGGCGCGCACGCTGGCGGCCGATGGCTTCCTGGTGCAGCGCGCCGACGGCGCATGGCGCCTGGGGCCGAGCGCGGGCGCGATCGGCTCGCGCTACCAGGCGCAGTTCGACGTCAACATCATCATCGAGCCGCAGCTCATGGAGCTTTCGGCTGCCACGGGCGAGAGCGCCTCGTTCCATGTCTACGAGGACAACATCCGCAGCTGCCTGCTGCGCTGCGAGGGGCCGCGCGGCATACGCCGCCACGTGCGTCCGGGCGAGCTGCTGCCGCTGGAGCGGGGCTCGGCGGGCCGCGTGATCCTGGCCGCGCTGGGGGAGGGCGGCGCCGTCTACGACCGCATCCGGCGCGAGGGCTACAGCATCACGCGCGGCGAGCGCAGCGCGGGCGCGGCCAGCGTGTCGGCAGCGGTGCATGGCGCGCAGCGCGCGGTGCTGGGCTCGGTGAGCATCTCCGGCCCCATCGAACGGCTGACGCAGGAGCTGCTGCAGGCCTGCGCGCCCGCCGTGGTGCGCGCGGCGGCGCAGCTGTCGTGGAAGCTGGGCGGCGTGTCGGTGGCGGCGCTGCGCTCCACCTGGCATCCCTGACCCGTTACGCCTGCC
>ERZ781398.4251-NODE-4251-length-10583-cov-4.545878_pt1 | contig 10583 bp, 12 predicted proteins | sample MGYA00433077_ERZ781398 | MGnify/ENA primary metagenome ERZ781398 (study PRJEB29847, sample SAMN06458254) | wastewater metagenome | isolation source: Wastewater bioreactor | place: South Africa: Cape Town | study: EMG produced TPA metagenomics assembly of the... | reverse complement strand
TCTTTCGATGCTGAACGATATTGATTCGTGAGGTTTTCGTTCGCATTTTCGACTTCTTCGCAACGACGTTTAAGAAGAGAATATTGTTTTTCATATTGGGATCGAACAAGTTCCATCTGAACAAACAAAAAATGAATCAAAATTCGAGAAAAAAACAACAAAAACAACTTGAGTTGAGAGATGAACACGTTCATCGAGAAGATATTTAATACGATTTACTGAATCTAATTCGACCAAAGCTGGAAGATCAGCTTCGTGAAGTAAATGAGCTATATAACTAGTTGATTTATCGGTTTCGACGGGAGCTAAATGAAGAATTTCGTTTTAATTTCGATCGTAAAAACTCCAACGAAATTTACTCGAAAGATTGAAAATCGTTTGAGAACCGGGCGAAGAATTTTGTTGTTGTCGATGATGTTTAGATGTAAAAAACTGTTGTTGTTTTCGTTGATCGTCTTCATCATCGACATTGCGTTCATTCTCTCGAATCTCAACATTATCCGAAGTATTTTTTCGTCGATTTTTTGTGTACATATTCGAAAATAATCAATATTATTTGTTTTCATCCGAGTATTTGTTTGACAAGAAAACCATCTATTGACAAAATTGAATAAGACATAACCCCGTTCTTTTTAACTTATTCACAAGTGACACTTCTTGTTCATGTTTTAAAACAAGAAAAGGACGAGAAAGAGAAGAAGAAAAAACGAATCACTCGGATACGAAAGATGTTGCTCTATCAACGTAATATCAACATACACGGTGATGTATATATATATATATGCATATAAAACAAATCAGTAGAAGCGAGAAAGAGAAAGCAAGAAGAATTTCTATAAGTGATCATTCAAAACGAATAAAAAAAACAGACACAGCCAAGGTGTGAGAGCTTGTATGTTATTGCTGTAACTATATTTGTATAAGAGAAAATTTCAGAGTTCTCTTTCTCTATTCATTAAAATTCTAACCTTGTTCATCTCGATTTACAGATTGAGAATAATGATCTATGTTGTGTTTTGTTTTGTGAATCGAACAAATTTGAGCAATTTATTTGGATAAAAAGAACGAAAACCAAGCGAAAATGTGAGTATTTTGTTTTTCACGAACGAATCGGAACAAGTATTCTTTGTTTGGTAGAAAAACAAATAAAAAGCAAACAAGTCAAATGAGACTACTTCAAATCATCATCAAGTGCAATTTGAATTTTTGCAAAACAATGTTGTTTCATTCTGGTTAAAATTCGAAATAAACAGAAAAAAGAAAATCTCGTCCTGACAACTGGATTGATTAAAATAAAACGAAGCAAAAAATTGTTAAACCCGTTCACCATGAGGATATTTATCTATCACATATTGTCTTTCGTTAAGAATGCTTTTAAAAGGTTTATTATTGTTGTAAACGGACGGCGTAAATACCGCAACCAGGTAAGCTCGGGAATATACTTTGATCAGCTTTGGCAGCTCGTTTGGGGTTTTTGTCATTGAAATAAAATCCCTTTCGAACTTTGTCGATGAATTCGTCGAGATTTTCTTGACGAACAAGCGAAACAGCGCAACCACCCCAACCAGCGCCTGTTAAACGAGAACCAAGCGCACCACTTTGTCTAAACAAACGAACAAATAAAATCGAACAGACAAATTCGTCTTACCGGCAGATATCAGTCAGCTCATCGAGTTCTTCGCTACTACATTCGTATAATTTCGAACAACTATTATGACTTTGATTCATCAATTCGCCAAGTGTTTCAATACGATCATGACTATTTGAATCACAAACTTGTTTGAATAATAAAACACGATTGGCTTCACTGAGAACATGTTTCATACGTTTGAATAATTCAAATTTTTGTTCTAATTGAAAAGAAAAATGAAATTCATATTCAATCGATTAATAAGAAGAAGAAATTTCTTCGTGCCTCGATCGAGATTTCCTCGAATACTCAGATTTGTCAATTCATCAGCCGAAACATTTAAAATTCCAAGGATTTCATCGAATGTATACGGAGCTTCGTGAAGTGATACTTCAGCAAATTGTTCTAATTCATTAATGCTACACTCGAGTGCAATTTGCAATTCAAAAGGTTTACGAATTGTTCGCCAATCGAGACGTTTTGCATGCGCTAAAATCTATTTATTCGAAGGAAAAAATTAGAAAAAAAAGAATCTCAAATTTATGATTGCATTACTTGAGTCGCTAGTCGACATTCGGATACGCGTGTATTGAAATGATTTGTTGCTGCTTTATTCACTTCAGTCAACGAATGTGTCACAACAAAAGCACAACCAATAGGTAAAATAACATCCTGCGTTTTCAATGGATTAAAACTAATTAACATTGCCTAAATAATTAATTCATATAATCAATACAAACAATGAAATCCAATCGTTCAAATTTACCGAACCACTACGTGCGAGACATGATGCTGCTTGATCCATGCCACCTGTTAACACGATTAAACAAATAGATTATTAAATTAAAATTGAAATTCAATCGAGTACCTCCTTGTGTACCAATGTATTTCTCACATTCAGCGCAAAGTTCAGCGAGATCAGTCTATTCAATTGAAAATGAGTTCGTTTCAACAACAATAAAACAAAAAGATGAGAACAAATATCAACCTTATTAATATTAATTCCATTGCTAAGTGTTGTTGTTAACGCAGAGCAAACAACCAGAGCAGATGATGATGAAAGACCTGCACTACGTGGAATTGTTCCATCGATTAACACTTTCATACCTGATACAGGAAAAAAACAAGACATAATAATTTCAACGAATGTGCAAAAGATCTTCGTTGTACCTTTTAGTTTAATATCTGGAAATTTATCTCGAATTCCTTGGATACCGCATTTAAAATATTCATACCAAACAGATTTTTCATAGGAAATTGAGAATTTCTCGATATTAAATACACCCGAACTAGAATAGATTCTCAAATCAAATTCAATAAACTATCTTTTCATACTCAAATGTCGAATCATTGTTACTAATTTCGACTTCATTTCCATCCGTAGGCGCAAAAACTGAGACAATATCTTGATCAACAGCCATAGGCAAAACCGAATAACCACAATAATCAATATGTTCACCTGATAAAAAACATAAATTTTCTTCTCTTACAAATCGATTTTTTCGTTATCAACAAATACCAATTAGATTAACTCGGCCAGGTGCTCGACAAATAAACTGCGGTTGTGTATCTTTATAAATACTTTTAAACTTCTCCACCAATTGTTTAAATCTCTCTTCACTAAAACAACACTCAAATCTCATCGTGTGTTTCCTTTACCCATAAAATCAAACTAAAACATACTTCGAATTTTGCGGTATTCCATCTGCTATTGCTACTGAATCCATGCTCACACTATTCGTTGTTTAGTGTATCAAAAATCTAAAATGTTTCTTATCCAACGTTTTAAAATCAAATAAACTCCACCTACAACTCTCATCGAATAACTTATCATTCGCGTTTTTTTTTGTTATAAAGAACATCGAAACACATTTATCTATATCAATTCTTCGTTCTTTTCTTTTGTCTTTTTTTTAATAAATATATACAAACACGCACAAATAGCGTTCGTTTAAGTTTTCTCTTTCATACATTCAACAACAATTCGTCGTATGAAAGACACACTACACACGAAAAAGAATAAGTGAGACACTATCATATCGAAAGAGAGAGAGAGAGAGAGAGAGAGGAGAGAAGAGAAAACAAGCAGAAGAATATGTTCAACAACATCAACAAACAAAAAATCGAAATACATCGAGTTTTTCATGTGAAAAATAGATAAAGGATATGTACAACGAGAGAGAGAGAGAAATACAGACAGAGAGAGAAGCATAGGATTCATCGACTGGCTTGATATTTGCTTTTTGTTGTTGTAACTGTTCAAATGAATATAGAAAAACGCACGACAAGAACAAAAATGTTTATCCAGTAAAATTCTCTTTTGTTTTTAAACTTCGTATGTATATGTGTGTGTGCATTTTCTACATAAACAAATGACAAAAACAACCACCGGTACCGAGAAAAGAAGAAGTTATTGCATAAAGAAAAGTCATCGCAATGAGATTTTTTCAAGACACAAAAACAACAAATGTTAACATGAGATGCTATCGGTCTTTAGTCCGTTTGTTCGTCGGACATTTCGATAGATCTCGGATTGTATTTCCATGTTCGAGTAAATTAATAAGAACATTCGAGATTTGAGTTAATTGTTCACTAAAACAGCGATGCCGTTGAATATTCGCCTGAAAAACAGATTTTATGAACGTTTTTTTTTCTCGAAAGAATTGATTTTACTTGAACTAAATCTTCGATTGTCGTTCGAGTCGATTGATCGCTGACGTCTAACGAACGCGTTAGATCGGTTAGTTCATTGATTGTCATTTGCTCATCCTGTGTCTTTAAAAACAAAAATTTTTACTAAATTTGAGATTCCTCGAATGCTTTTTTTTACTAGATCAGATAAATAATTCGTCAGTTGATCGATTCTCCACGACGACCACGGTTCGGTTAGTTGCTGTCGAATGGTTTCGAGACTTTTGACCGGCACAGTTCGTTTGGGATCTAAAAATAAACTCGAAAAAGGTAAAAAAAAGAAAACTAAACTAAACTCGATCGTTTACTCGTTCGAATGATATCTGAATATTTCTCATAGTGATTAATTTTCGGTTTCCAGGAGAATCTCGAGACCAAATTGCTCATCGATTTCGATCGAGTTTTCGCTGCAATCCAATGGAGACCCGTCGTTTTGTCGACGTAGACAAAATCTTGAGCGAGTCGTTTCAAAAGTTCGTCGTCGATTTGTTCGATGTTGATTTCGGATGTCGAGGAAATCTGCTTGTGGTTTTCGTTGGACGCGTTGAGTTTCTTGGCGTGACGTCGTTTCCGAGCGAAATTCATCGGCGTCGTGTTTTCCACGGCGAATTTCGACGAATGAGAAAACTGTTCGAAATGTGCGAGTTTCTTCGGCGGTTCCGACGAGGAAACTTGCTCGTCATCGTTGAGTTTGTGTTTTTTCGGTTGTCGAATGGTTGTTTGTTGAATCGACGGTTGCAGCGGAATTCGAGCTCGATTTTTCGCTGAATTTTTGTTTGTTTGAACTAAAAAGAGAGCTGAGTGAAAGTAAAAGATGAAATCGAGAGGAAATTACGGATTTTATTGATTGTTGAGTCTTGATTTTTCTCTTCGGTCGTCATTTCGCGGATAATCGGCGTGGTTATGTTCGTCGATTGATGATTGTTGTTGTGATCCATCGCTCGTTGGGTCGTGGAGATCAAAACCGACGATGGAAGAGTGAATTGAACTGGTTGTTGCGCTGAATTCATCGAATCTGCGTTCGATGTCGGCAGTAGCTGCATGTGAATATACGCCGGATGCGTCGATGGTTCGAAGTTTTTCATCGGATTTTCGTTGGTCGTCGGCGAAGACACGCCGATGTGCATGCTGATCGGATAGGCGTCGGGTTTTTCGGCTTTTACAGTTTGAATATGCGTGATATGAGGATGATGTTCAGTCGTTGGAATCAATTGAACGGGCCGAGAAAGCATTTTGGCGGTCGGAATCGAGAAGATTTTCGTCGGTTGTGAGTTCGATGGAGGTTGAGAATGTTGCCAGAAGTTGTTGTTGGTGTTGGTGTTGCTGTTGTTGTTGTTGTTGTTGTTGCTGTTGTTGTTGTTGTTATTGTTGTTGTTGTTGTTGTTGTTGTTGTAGTGATGGTAGTAGGTTGTTCTGTAGTAATCGGTGCATTGCTTGTATATAATGATTCAGTTGTTGTTGATTGGCATGTATATTGATCAAAATCGACAGTTGTCTCATTTAAACAAGAGATATCTTCAACTTGAAGAGTTTGAGCTCCCGCTGAACAGGTAAAACGAGAGATATTCACGGTAGCTGGAGCTACACAAGTGAATATACTGAATGTTTCCCATTCGATAGTAAAATTATCGAATTGTGTTACATTAACAACCGTACTCGATATGATAGGAACTATAATAAACAATGTTTTACTTTGAAATTTAGAAAAACAATGAGGTTTTGTTTTAGGAACATACGAATAGTGCTGAACAATATCAAGAGAAACACTTTTGATGTTAAACTAACCATGGTATTTGTATTCAAATGAGCAACCAAAACACAATTTTTTTCTATGCTCTCTATTTTTTTTTATTTTTCTGATTTAGTTTATAATTACTTATTCTTATTTTTTGTTCTCTAATGCAAAAAGAATAGTCGAACACTTCATTGACAACTACGGAAATTATTGTCATTTTAAATTTATTCTTTGTTTCAACTTGTGAATGTTCGCTAAAAGCATCATTAGATTTTCACATATTCAAACATCATCAATAAAATGACATTAGCATAAAAGAAAACAAAGACGAAAAAGTACATATCTGTTTTTTTCCTCCTTTCTCATCATATAATCCGCATGGTAGACATAATAATAACCTTTTTGTCTGGTAGATTATTTTCTAAGTACTTAGTGATGAGAAGAAAAGAAGCTTTCATGTATTCTATTCAGATGTTATTGTTACTATTTGATATAAATAGAGTCATTCAATGAATCGATTAGGCAATATTTTAGCCTTCAGTTAAATTGTAAAGCAAAAGAATATTTAAAAGCTTTACCCTATCGATCAAATTACATGAATGAAACTCAATCGTACTCTCTTCAACTAGTGACATCTATTCCATTGACACTTGTATGTTTTCACGCATATTTATCAATGAAATAGATATCGTTAAATTTATTTGAATTTTTTTTCATGAAATTTTTTTGAAATAAATCCAACGTTTCGAGTTTTCTAACCAATGAAATGAGTCTAAAACAAAGCGTCTTCTTTATTATCATCAATGATTGAAAGAAAGTAAAAGAAGAAGAAGAAGAAAAAAAAATACTTCTCATGTCCTAATCATATCTGAGCTATTCAATTGTTGTTTATTTGTTTCCCTGTGATTTATTCGTGTTCTTTCAATGTGGGGCTCATTTTTTTCTGGCGGAAAGGATCCGTTGAAAGATCTTGGCTATGAAATACTTGCCGATAATCAACAAGTATCAACAACTAATGCCCGTTCAATTTGGACAATTCTAAATGGCAAAAAGAAAGCAAATGGAGATTTAGTAACAATATTTTCCTGTCAAAATGAATCCTATGTAAGAGAAGAAACACGACGAATATTGATAAACTTTTATTTTTCATTCAGATTCATTTAGCTAAAGCAGCTTTAAAGCGTATGAAAACTTTACGACATCCAAATATCCTCGTTTATCTTGATGGTGTTGAAGTGAGAAAATATTTCGAATAGAAAAACACAAATTATTTCTTGTTGTTGTTGTTTTTTTAAAGACTGATAAAGCGGTTTACGTTGTTACAGAAAAAGCAATGACTTTAGAAAGTTATTTAACTGAATTGAAATCAAGTGAAACTCAATTAACATCGGAAAATCTCTCAGAAATCGCCTGGGGCCTTCATCAATTATGTGTAAATTATAAAAAAAAGTTTGATGCAAGAAACAAACAATTTGCATTTTTCAGCGTGGTTTAATCTTTCTTCACGATGATTGTAAACTATCACATGGAAATGTAAATTCGAGTACGGTGTTTGTCGATGCTAAAACATGTGATTGGAAATTAGCATGTTTCGAATTCGTTCAACCAATAACCGACAATCAAATGAATACTCCAGCGAGATATCTTCCGGCTTGTCAACGCTACGAGCCACCGGCCAGCAAAGGCGGAGAAAATTTAAAGTAAATTCGCAAGACTAATTTTCTTTTTCGTAATTCATTTTTTGCCGTGAAGATCTCGAGATGTTTGGCTGGTTGGTACGCTCGTTTGGGAGATTTTCAATGGTAATACTGCATCATCATCAGCGTCCTATCGTGCATTAGGTTCGATACCACGTACGCTTTCAGTTGCCTACGGTGAATTAGTAAATTCCAACCCATCGATTCGTTCGTCAATGGACAAACTAAATCAATCGATGTTCATACAAAACAATTCTCTTGTTGAATGTCTTCGTTTTCTCGAGCAAATCCAAGTATTATTCGGCTCGATTGTTAATATCAAAAACATTCTCCTTCTCGTTCTTTTGTTTGATTTAGTTAAAAGATGCCAATGAAAAACAAGCATTTTTTACGACATTACCCGATAAAATCGATCAATTTTCAGCAAATATTAACGAGAAAAAACTCCTTCCACTTCTATTCAATGCATATGAATTCGGTTCGGCTGGTTCAGCCGTTCTACCGACGTTATTCAAACTTGGCAAACGTTTGTCCGATGCTGAATATAAAAAACGTATCGTACCTATCATAACAAAATTATTCGCGTCGACTGATCGTATGACACGATTTCGACTTTTACAACAGGTAAAATTCAGCGTAAAAATCTTCTCAATTGAACATTTTTCGTTTTAGTTGGATATCTATGTTGAATATTTAACAGCAGCTGTTGTTAACGATGATATATTTACACATATTTGTACGGGTTTTACTGATCAAGAACCAGCTATTCGAGAAGCAACTGTGAAAGTAAAAATTGAAGATTATTATGATTTAAAAAATCGAGAATTTTGTTTTGCTTAGGCAATGTTATTTCTCGCACCGAAATTGAATTATAAAAATTTAAATATCGAACTTATGAAGCATTTTTCACGTTTACAAACCAACGATGATCAAGGTGTCATTCGAACGAATACGATTGTCTGTCTCGGCAAAATCGCTGGACATTTAAATCCAAGTGTAAGAAGAAAATAAAACAGAAAAAAAAACAACCAAATCTTTCGATTAGATTCGCGGTCGACTGTTGATTTCAGCGTTTGGTCGAGGTACACAGGACCCATTTGGACCGTCCCGTCAAGCGTCACTTTATGCTCTCTTGCATTCCGAAAAGTTCTTTACATTAAAAGATATTGCGACAAAAATCATGCCAATTGCTTGTCAAGCAACAATCGATCCTGAATTAGATGTTCGACAGCAAGTACGAAACGAAAAAAAAAATTGATTGAATAGAAAAAGAAAAAAACTATCGAACTTGTAGGCATTTAAAACGATTCATGTTTTCGTGAAAAAACTCGAAACGGTTTCAGAAAAACCCGAATTAGCTGTTGAAATGGGTAAAAAAAACTTCGAAGTTTTAATTATTTTGAGTAAAATTTTTTTTTTCGAAATTTAATCAGAAAAAGAAGTTAATTCAAGTAATGTAACCGGCTCAACCAATGAAACTTCATGGACATCTTGGGCAATAACATCATTGTCGAGCAATATCGGCAAATTAACAACTAAACCTCAACAACCCTCAGTTAACTTAACACTAGCAAAAAGTGATACGCAAACAACGATAAAAAGTTAGTTGAACATACACCAGGGAAATCAAAAGCTGTAACAAAATAGAAAAAAAAGCAAGATCTTCTTTTTTTTGACAGTTCTTGTACGTAAATAGACGTATCTTCTCTCTCGCTCGTCTTTATTTACCTTTTGCAGTTTCGAATTGAAATTTTATCAACGTGATAAATATGCCCGTGTTGTTTATCGTTTCTCCAGGCTAATTACCTGTCTAATTACTGATACTATCAAAAAAACGTCGAGTTTGTTTTTCTTTCTACTTCGTCAGCGATAGAAGAAGCGGAGAAAAAAAGAACACGATATTCAACGAGTGCTTCAGGTCGAATTGTTGAGCGACGTCTGTCACTTATATACTATATTAATAAAAAATTTTCCAGACTTGTTTCTTTTTTTCTTCAAAGAAAAGAAAGAGAAAAAAAAACCCTTTTTCTTTTATCAGCGTAGACTGACTAGTCGGATTGATTATACTCAGAATAGCTTATTAACATATAACTAGTCCGATAGACTACCTGCAGTATTAGTTATAATACACCTTGTTTCTTTTGTGTTTTTTTTTCTGTTCTTTTGTAAAAGAAAAAAAAATGTACAAGTGTATATGCAATGTTTATTAATCATTATATTTCTCTTTTCTTGTTTAGATGAGACAAACCATCGTTCGACAATAGTCAAAACAAATACTTCATCAAAATCCGAACCGAACAAAGACAAAATCGAGCAGGTAGGATGATTGTAAGCTACGATTAGATACTGATTGATTATCTACCTTCATTTTCAAGGAGAAACAATCGGCAGCGTTAACTGCGTATTTTAATAAGATAGAAAATGAGGACGATAAAACGCCGTGGAACGATATGAATACCAACGATTGGGGCGATTCACAAGATATTAATGAAGAAGAAGAGGAGGAAAAATGGGATGATTTTAATACGCCAACCCAGGCACCTGTTGTATCTTCGACGACAACAACAACGAAATCATCGAGTGGTTATAATGCTTCGGCATGGGCTCAAGAAAAACCGGCTGCTAAATCGAACGATTGGGATACGGATGCATTTTTTGATGATGTCATTTCGACTACGGCCAAGTCAAAATTAAAAACAACTCGTCGTTCGTAGTTCGAAACCATGAATGTTTTCTTTTCTCTCTCTCTCTCCTTCTCGCGTTCTTTTTATTTCCACTGTCTATTTATATAAAAAAAAAAAAGGAAAATGTTTTTTTTTTATTCTATAGA
>ERZ781398.4243-NODE-4243-length-10599-cov-4.447932_pt1 | contig 10599 bp, 13 predicted proteins | sample MGYA00433077_ERZ781398 | MGnify/ENA primary metagenome ERZ781398 (study PRJEB29847, sample SAMN06458254) | wastewater metagenome | isolation source: Wastewater bioreactor | place: South Africa: Cape Town | study: EMG produced TPA metagenomics assembly of the... | reverse complement strand
CAGACAAAACTGAGTTTTTTAAATTGGTAGGTTTAACGTCATCTTCATAAACCGAGTATTTTTCGCATGCATCTGATCGGCAAAACTTCCTACAACAATAATGAAAATAACACCATGGATAGAATTTGTATTTTGTGCAGAGAAACTTTCGAATACAAGAGCAACATTTCAAACTGCAACATTTTGAAGGCCATTTGCATTGAAGAAATTGTATACAACATTCGTATTTTGATTCACTACTAAAATATGATCGATAAAAAGCCCAACTCCATCCAATAACTGACATTGCTATAACGACAGCAAACGTGATAACAGTTAAATTTGATGGTCCTTCTGGTTGTGAATACCAAAATACAACACCTCCTGCAACAAAAGGTCCTAATGGAAGGATGATACAAACAAGATTTAATTTTAAGTTTTTTTTATAATACGAGAAATAATAGACCAGTGGCACGATCGATGCAATAATCCCTATAAGACCACCACAAGTACCAATTGCTTCAAGAACGTCATGTATACTTTGACGTTGATATACCCATGCGATACATTGTACAGTTGATGATGGAACTGAAAAATTGGTATAACCTCCGATTGTACAATTGAATGGGCCAAATGAATTATATTGTTTCACCCCAAAACATTCAGCATCGAAATCAGGACATGGTTCGCCGACTTTTATTGTTACACGTGCTATAATCAATGATTCAAGTAAAATTGATGCAAATATACCGATGATCGCCGCCGCTAATATATCGCTGACGAAACGTACTATGCAACTTAATCCAGGAATACTCACATCTTCATCCTTGCTTATATCAACGTTGAGATACTTATTAAACGCTTGTTTTTCTTCTGATTTTTTATCATCGTCCTTATTCTTACCTTCCCAATCAATACCCAAAATCGTATTTAAAATAAACCAATTCGCACGTCTATGAACTATCGATAGGATTACAAATGCAAGAGCAAATATACCCAGTGGAATACTCTGACTAACAGCGACATACTGGTCCCATAAATTTGCCATACTGATTATATAGCAGTCAACTGAAAAGAATCAGTACGAATGAATGAACGAATGAAGCCAATTTTGAAATATTTAGAAGTCAAAAGTAAAAATTCTCACGATGGGAAGAATCTGCAAAAAATCCAATCTGAGTAATGTTTGTTTTGTTTCTAACATACAATACTTGTACGATTACACAACAGTCGTCGTTAAGTTTTGATGCTTTTTTTACTCGTTCTTTCGTAACAGTTTTGCCATACATTTCAGTATTGTTCTCTTATCTAAGTAATTTGATGCAGTTCCTTTTTCATACAAACAGTATAAAATGAATCGTGTTTTTACACGATGTTATACATAGTGATTGAGTTGCAAAACTAAAACAATGAAACAAATCGAATTATCTTTGTTTATTCTATCGATCGTTTTTGTATGCAGTATGTCATCAACGATGAAACAGAAGATTACTGAAACAGTTGTTCCACCGTATTGTACTGCCTATACAATATTAAACGAACATATCGTACAAAAACTATTACAAATAGATATAAATAGTAATGAAGAAACTTTAAAAGTGCTAGTTGATTCAATGGCATGTGCTGCTAAAAATGTTCAACAAGAATTACAGATTTCTAGTCAATCAATTGAACAGATTTGTAATGCTACTGATCTACAAATCTCTCAACTTATCCTTTCGGTTGGTGAACACGAGGCAAATGTTCGTCAGAGTCAAGATGCTGTAAATCAAGCTAATATTAATCTTCAAAATGCTCAACAACAAGTATCTTTAGCCGAAACTGCCGTACATGATGCTCATCGTGCACTAAGTGCAGCCGATCAACGAGTTCATGATGCTCATAAAGCAGTCGAACGAGCTCGTCATTGTGGTCTGGGACGACGTAGAAAACGTTTTCTTGGTGATCTTAAAAAAATTGGTCGAAAAGTTATCAAAATTCCATGTTCAGTAGTCAATTCACGTAGGATTGATCAAGCAAAGGATGGCCGTCGAATGGCTGAAGAAACCTTGGCTAACACACGAAATCGTCTTCAAAATCATCAAAACAATTTAGGACAAAAACGATCAGAACATTCGGCAGCTCAAACACGTCTTCACACAGCAAACAACCAATTACAAACAGCAACATCTTCACTCGAACAACAACGAAATGAAAGATTAATTTGGATCGATTTATTGAAACAATTCAAAGCTATTGAAGTTCATCTCGCTAATGTTTTAAGTTCATCGAATGTTCTCGTCGATGAAATAGTTGGTTTAATCGATTTTGAAACTGTTATTTCACCATTACATAGCATTTATAATGTCATGCTTGAAAAACAACTTATGACACCATTTGGTTTCGATATTTCGGCGGAAACAACAGCAAAAATCAAAGCCAATTTAGAAAAACTATCTAAATCATTGCCAAACATGCCTCTTCACTCATCGTCAGAAACAAACGCTACACATTTGCTAGATGACAAATGCAATTTTACGACTATCAAACAACAATGTTCAGCTCATTCGGTTGCCAAACGAACAGTTATTGAATCAACTAGAAGATTACACTAGAAGCTATTGCTCGACATTCTTATAAATTAGAAAACATTCAAGCCTATGTACCAACATCGTTTCCGTGTCCTCAAGATTTAAAAACATGCTAATTATTCTTCTTCGTTTTTTTTAATTAAGAAATTCTAAAATTGCACACGGTTATAAACTGAATGAACTTTGATTTCACCACATTCTATAATCTATAGCACAAAACAATTAGTATAACAAAAAAATCTATTATATAAATCTATAGTCTTACAATTTGTTGTTGATCATTTTCGTTTACCCAACGTGTTATTCGTAGTTCTTGATTACTTTTCATATCGAACATCTTTTGATACCATGTTCCATTTTCAAATCGAACAGTTCCCTAATTCAAATAAATATAAATAATTGAAAATATAAAATCCGTTCTCCTCTCACTTTTAATCTACGTCCATCAATAGTCGACTCCTCGAATTCAATATCGGGCATAAATTCAGCTTCGACTGTTCTGAACATTGTTTCAATGCGAATCGTCCATTTACCATCATATTCACAAATAACCAAACGTGGTCTAACACCTCTTGCCATCGTACGTTCGATAAAACTCAAACCTACTTCTTTCAAATAACTATCCATAGACTCACCATTCATCTTTGAACATTTAGGAGAAAAAAAAGACGTTTTCTTTGTTCAAATTTATATGTACATAAGAAAAGAAAAAACATACATAATCCCAACTACCTACGAGAGCTTCGATGCTCCTGGTGTTTGTCGTCATTGATGGTACGATTATCGAATAATAAGAAAAATAAAATTAGCAACGTCAACAAACACACACATCTTTTTCTTCTTCTTATATCGAGATAAAATATGACAAAAAACAAATATATGTTATCAATAAATTCTTTTTTATTTTGTATCTTTTCGTTCGAAAATGTTATGCACGTTTGTAAACTCGATTTACTTTAGCTTTACCACATTCTAAAATCTAAACCAAGAAGTTTCAATCAAAAGAAAATAATCAAACAAAATTGATTTTTACGATTTGTTGTTGATCTTTTTCATCAACCCAACGTGTAATCATTGATTCTTTACCATTTTTATCGTGCATTTTTTGTATCCATTTGCCATTTTCAAATTTAACAACACCCTTTTCATAAATAGAAAATTCAAATATAATCAGATAGGCTCTCTATCTCACTTTGAGTTCACGTCCATCAGGAGTCGTTTCTTCATATTCAACATCAGGTGTAAATTCAATGGTTACTGTTCTCAGTGTTGTTTCCGTTCGAAGACTCCATTTACCATCTTGTTCACTTATAACTAAACGTGGTTTTATTCCTTTGGCCATCATACGTCCCACCATGCCAACGCCTAACTCTTTCAAATAATCATCCATTGGATCACTCTCAACCTTAACAAATCCTATACATATAGATACGTTCAATTTTCTTTAATATAGTAATTACAAAATCCCATGTGCCTTTGAGAGCTTCGATATTATTGCTACTAGTCATGTGAGAAATATGAAACGAAATGATAAGAAAAAGAAACAAAAAGTCTGTATATCTATTTGTTTTTAGAATGAGAGAGAAAAAATGTTTAGTTCAAACGTCCGGAGACTTTATCCGCATCGTCTCTTTCGCCGGTGACTTCTGTTTTTAACCAGCATTGATGAGTTGTCGATGAGTATGTGTAAGCTATGCATGATGTTTGACGTAAACATAATCCACAACATGTACGCCAATGGGATACGGTGACACCTCTATTTGGTTCATTTTCTGATGAATTGTTACTCAAAAGAATACGATTATCAATTATATTTTCGTCTCGACAAGCACCTTTTAAATATAAAACCATTGTTTACGATATTTTTCTAACCAATAATTTTATACTTATATATCCTGACATTCGCTCTCGATGATAATGTCCACCACCTTCTGCTATTTTTGTTTTTAACCAACAATTATTTTTTGTCGGTGAATAGGAAAATGCCATACATGATGCTTGATACCAACACATTGAACAACACGCATCGTAGTCTTTGACAATTGCATTTAACATGTCATATTGTGGATAATTCCAATTATTTACACGAATAAAATGATTACATCCACTATTGATTGCACCTAAAGTTCAAATATGAAACTGTATTCTTTTAGAATATTTCTGTGTTTTAATTGACGGACTTTGATTGCTAGGAGAACTGCATTTTGATCGAAAATTAAATGGTTTTTTGTGTATGACAATCGGAATGAATGTAATCAAACAAATTAAAAATAAAATTCCGAATATGAATGCAAGTAAACGATATTTTCGAATGAGTTTTTTCTGTAACAATTCATTATTATAATCATCATCGATAAGTAATGTATCCATTCTATTGTAACTCATTTATTCACTATTACATCACGTGTCCAATCGAGAAAAAAAACTATAACAAATAAATGATGCATTTTTTTTATTGTTGTTCTATATCTCTATCGATTCTATTTGATGTTCCAAAGGTTAAAATGTATTGCTCTTTTATATGTAAAAAGTAATAAGATAAAAGAAAATCAAATGCCAAGTTCTTTTCAATAAGAAAAAAAATGTTCTTTTTGTTCGAAAATCGTGAAAATACAGGTGTAATGAGAATTCACTTATTAGGCTTTTTGATGTACTTCGGACTTTAATTAAGTTTGTTTTTATCATAATTCGAATAATAAGAAAACTTAGAAAATTAATTATAAACTCAAAAAAATAAAAAATTTGAAATGAACTAATCAATATTCCAAACATCATAACAATGGTAGGTATACATATTTTCTCTTCGATCTTTAATACTTTGGATATTCATTTAGACCAACAATCAGTTCAATAGTTTATTGATAAATCAATATAAAACACAAATCAGTAAAACATCAACGCAGAGCATTTGGTCAACCAATGCATGGACTGAAGACAAAAATGCACTCGACGAACAAAAAAGTATTCTGAAGTAATACTATTTTCCTACAAAATGATAACCAGATTGAATATATGACTCTTTGTTCTCTCTCCTTCAGATCGTTATCTTCAAAAATTGGCTTCAAAAAATGTAAGCCGTGTTACATTGGATTAGGAATTGGTTTGTTAATTGCTGCGATTCCTTTTGCAGTTGTATCAACAATTTGGATTGATACACGTAAGTTTTTTTAGTCGATTCTTTTTTTTTTTGTTTAAATGATCTAGTTACAGTTCTAGCATCGACAAGTATGGAAACGACAATAACAACTACAACTGTAACAACAATAACTTCAACGACAACGACAACAACAACTACTACAACAACACCTTTTCCAGCTATTGCTACAAGTACTCTCTCAGAATATTGTGGTTGTGAAGGTTTTACTCTTTCATTAACCAGTATTAGTTTTTCTACAATTAATGCTACTTATGAATGGCAATCATCACCTATTAATCAGAATATCTGGACCAGTGTCAATGGAACTCGAACAACATCAACATTAGTGATACCGAATCAAATGAATTCAATGAATTATCGATGTATAATTTATGTGGCCAATCCATCACCAATGACTTTAACATCAGCGATCATCACTGTTCTAACAACAACAAATACGACCTACTGTCCACCACGAGTTGTTAGTTGTTCATCTGGCGATGGTATTGAGAATTTTACATTGCTTGGTGAATCAAATACTGGAGTTAATGATACTGCTACAGGATGTTCGACAAAGGGCTATCGTAATCAAACATTACAATCAGTTAGTCTATATCAAAACACGAATTATACAGCTCAAGTATCATCAAAATATCCGTCTAGCCAAACATTAGCTGTTTGGATTGATTTTAATAATGATTTTAATTTTGAATTATGGGAACGTGTTGCTTATAAGTTACTTAATTCTCTCAGCTTGACAGATGTACTGGTTAGTATTCCTTCGAGCAGTTCAGGAGCTGCAACTGGAACTCATCGAATGCGCGCAACAGTGATATATTCAAGCATACCTAATTCGTGTGCTACAGTTGGAACCTTTGGTGAAACACATGATTATACAGTGAATATACTAGCAGCAACAGGTACATAATTATCTTTATATTTGACTTGATAATCTTTGTGGATTTTCTCTTTGTTTAGGTTAAAAATTCATCCTCAAGAATAATTTTTTTCAAACTTTTTTTTTCCTAATAAAAACTTCGCCATAAAGAAACGATATATTGCACATCTATCTACATCTATACATATAAGATAAATATATAATATTTGATTGGCGAAAAGTAAATCATGAATATAATCCGTTTCGCTTCATTTATTTGTTTTTTTTAAAAGTAAAATGGGATACTCGTGGATAAACTGGATTTTAATATGTAGCATAGCCGTTACGATCGGATACTATCGTTTATGGTTATCAAAGGTGGAATTTAATCTGTTTTTTTTTGTAAAGAAAAACAAATCTACTCTATTTAGATTGTTCGAAGTCGAACAGCAGGTCTCGCACAAATACCAACATCGATCGAGAATAATACAGCAGTTTTTGAATTCTTTGATCAATCCAAAACGCCATCTTATTTCGTAATCAAAGAGACTACCTATGCCAATGGTTTATGTGGAAATCTTGATATTTCACCATTTCAACGATATTGTACACCACCTCTTCATGTTCATTTAAATCAAATCGAAAAATTTACACTCATTCAAGGTCAATTAGGATATCAATTCGGTGATGAAATTCATTCGTGTAATGTACAAACATGTCCACGACCATTGATTATTCCACCTGGTGTAAAACATTCATTTTGGATGAGTGATAATAAAGAAGATTTAATTCTTATGGTTCAACTCGAACCTATTGATTCATATTACGGCGTACGACGAGCTTTTTTCGAAAATTTCGGTGGTGTTGTTCGTGATCGACGCGATGATATTTTTCAAATATTTGTAATCTTCGATCAAGCTCAAGTTTACCCAGCTGTAATGCCTATACCACTCGCACGAATCGTATTTAAATTAGGAGCATTTATTGGTCGAATACTAGGCTATCAAAGTGAATACGACGAGTACACAACATCAAACAACTAATTAGATGCTAGATTTAATGCACCTTCAATATGTGTAACAAGACTTTCAACTAACATATTCTGAGCAGACTGATCGGTCACACGTTTAGCCATTGATATCATACATAATGTATCAGTTACTAATCGCGTAAAACGACTAGCTGCTTGTTGATAACCATACAAATAAATCATATATCTCCATAATGTTTCAACATAGATATTTTGTGTATGAAAAAGTTCGATTGAATTTGTTTCCATGTTCACATCTTCATCGGGTGTGTAGGATAGAAATTTGCAATATGTTGAAAAGATTAAAACAAATAGATATAATTTAACAAGATTGCCATTATTTTCTAAACGATTTTCGACTTTTCTTGAATCATCAAAAAAATCTTGACCATAAGTGAGTTTACAAATTGTTGTATAAGTTATATCATCGGAAATATGAGCTTCACGTGATATGAACATGGCATTAATGCCACCTGTTATAGCGAGATTATAAACAAAAATACGTTGGCCAACATCTTTCGGTAATAATTGAAAATGAACTGATCGTTCCATTAATGGTTGAATACCGATGATAATTTCATTGAAAATCATCATTGTATCTCGAGGTTTCGTACGTAATTTTGGTAATTGTGAATTTTTCTGTCGAAACAATTGTTGCAGACGATTGATTTGATCGAACTCATCATAGGAACGAATAACATTCGAAATAAGTGTCCATTGGTCATTCGATAGAATTGTACTATCGCTTCGAAGTTCGTACAAAAATGCTGACTAGAACATAAACATGAATTAATCGTTATTTTCGAAATAAGTTTTTTACATTTTTAATTTGTAACTGTTTATATCTTTGTTCGATAAATTTTTCTAAATCCTTATCATTTTTAATATGTTCAGGAAATACTAATAATAAACGAGGATTCATTCCGAGTAGATAGCATTTTCTTAATCGACATGCTAAACATTGTGCACGTGTTTGTTTAGTGACATCACATTGAAATTGTTTCGAACATGAATAGATTTTCTATCAAAAGAAAAAAACACAGTTTTGTAACATTTATGTTTGTCTGTATTTTCTTTTTTTTTTGCACATACTTTACTAAGAGCATTTCGTCGAAAGAAAGCTTTACATGACATACATGTAACAACATCGAAATTTAATCCACGAGCTTTGTCACCACATACACGACAAGCGCTCTCTACCTGTTGGGTAGAAAGATTCATTGAGAATGAAACTTAACCTATTATTTTCCTTTCACTTTTATATAAGTCGAGTATGCGCATTTTTACATGACTTAACTTAACACTTACGATTCTATAATACTTTAATTTTCTTCACGAATTAACACATTATATTAGAAATGTTTTAAAATTTAACATATATCAAAAAATAGAAAAGGGAAATTAATGATGATTGCTGAGTATGATATTTACGCGTCATTTCATTCAATTTATTTCAGTATTAAAAAAAAAGAAAAGTAATTTTTCGAGATAATGCACCTATTTGAAGAATATATGCACTCAACAGATTGTACGGGCTGAACTGTATGAGTTGATCAAGTCGACGACGTACAAAATTCACCGAAATGTTCGAAGACTAAGAAAAATGAAGATAAACTTGTCAGAGGAAAATTAAAGCAAAAAATATGCACTCAGATAATACGTGATGTTTGATTTAAAATAAACACGAAAGAGAGAGAGAGAGAGCCATATGTGGATGTTTCTTTCCGTTCTGTTCTGTATATGTATGATACAAGAGAAAGAAAGAAGTATAATCAGTTATCTTTATTTCAAATTCGAAACAATGCCATGTAACAAGAATAAAGTCAAAGACGATTATAGCTGTAATGTTAAAATTCGAATTGTGATCGAAAATCAAGTATAATATTTTGTATTAAATCGAATACATAAATCTTTTTTTTGTTTCCTAGTTTTTTTCTCCGACAAAATCGCATAAGAATCGTATCGATCAGTTGAATAAACAACAGAATTTGAAAGTAAATTCTTTTCTGTCTTCGAATTAAGAGAAAATCATTTCTCGTTCAGAATTTTATGAATTCATACATGCTCATCGATTGTCTTGCTGGTTTAAAACTACTGCCAGATAATTCCGTTCAATGTGTTATCACTTCGCCTCCGTATAACAAACGAGGTCTTCACAATGGTCTTTTATTTCCTGGTCAGATTGTTTACGATGAGTACGATGATAATATGAACGAAGATGAGTATGAAAAATGGCAAATTGAAATTCTTATTGAAATCAATCGAATATTAAAACCCGATGGTTCATTATTTTACAACCATAAAGATCGTCGATTTCGAAAAAAAGACTATCCACCTGAAGTTTTCCTGTCGAAATCACCGTTGACTTTATATCAAACGATCATATGGGATAAAGGAGTTACAGCATGTCAAAATCCGATGTTTTTTCGACCGACTGCCGAAAAAATCTTCTGGCTCATCAAATCATCGCCCACAAATTCACGTACAATTAAATTCTATCGTCATCGGTTACCTGTATCATTTCAAGGTTGTACATGGAAGATTTCACCCGAGAAAAATGTCAAACATCCTGCACCATTTCCATTGATATTACCGGAATTATGCATATTAGCAACAACAGATGAAAACGATCTTATACTCGATCCATTCGCTGGCTCAGGAACGACATTAATCGCTGCACATAATTTAAAACGAAATTATCTCGGCTTCGATCTTAGTCGTCAATATCAAAAATTATTTAATCAACGTTTAATTCAATTAAATAATAATATTCAATTATGGAAACAAGATTTTACTGTAGAGAAAATTCTTAATAAACGAATTCGAAATGGTTCAATTGAATATCTTTTGAAATGGAAAGGATTTGATGAAACAGAAAATACGGTAAAAAAAAATATTTTTTTTTATGAAATTTTCTCATTGTTTCTTAAATTTCATTTGAATTCCTTAGTGGATAAACGAAGAGAATCCCAATTGTTCCGATTTAATTGCAGACTATGAACGACAA
>ERZ781398.4242-NODE-4242-length-10600-cov-4.419346_pt1 | contig 10600 bp, 6 predicted proteins | sample MGYA00433077_ERZ781398 | MGnify/ENA primary metagenome ERZ781398 (study PRJEB29847, sample SAMN06458254) | wastewater metagenome | isolation source: Wastewater bioreactor | place: South Africa: Cape Town | study: EMG produced TPA metagenomics assembly of the... | reverse complement strand
AACGAAGCTTTTAATTTGTCAACGGTGACAACAACATCTTTATTAGATTTCTCCGGTCTTTGCCGATTAGAATTGAAAGGCATGATTGAAATTTCGATGAAATCCGTCGAATATCAAACACTCGAAACATTACTTCAACAGAAAAATCCGTCGGTTCGTTTTCAACAAATCAAAGATCGAGAAACCAAAGAACAACTCGACGTTCAACTCACTCAAGGCTCGCAACAACTTCAACCGACGCCACCCGAGAAAATCACAGTTGCATCCGAAAAAACACGCGGCGGTTCAACGACAAAAGCTACAAGTTCGTCGACAAAAACATTTTAATTCGATTAACTTTCACATTTTCTCTTTCAGCTCAACGACCAACATCGAAATTAAGAGAATAAAACCAAATATTTATCTTTCACTGCTTGTTTTCTTTTGCTATTTAACAAAAATAAATTTTCATACTATTTTTCGCACTAATTTATTGATTTTAGATTGAAAAAAATAATAAATTATGTCAGGTTCTACTCGAACGTTTGTTGATACGAAAATTGCGCGACGAAAAATTATGGTTTTCGCTAAATCGAACGATCCCGATTCGAAACAAGCAAAACAAATACTCGATCAATATTTTCTACCAAGAGGTTCGTTTTTTCTTTTGTAGAATTCATTCGTCAACGATTTCGATTTGTTAAGAATCATTCGAATGGATCGAAATTGAGAAACGACAGGATTGCAAACAATTAGAAAACTATCTTCGATTCATTGGTCTAACTGACCGACGACAGGTAATCAAACGAGTTGCGTTTGACTTTTGCTTGTTGATTTTCCATTCTGTAGAATCCGTATATTTTCATTGATCAATTGTATTTTGGATCTTTATTTGAATTGAATATTTCGCATAAAAATGGAACTTTTAACGAGATTGTTTCGAAATAAATCTTTGTCTCGTCTAGACTCCGTATATTTTCCTCGAGGGAACTTATTTTGGTTCATTAAAACAGTTGATTGATGCTCACAGGAACGGAGTTTTATATGATATTTTATTATCGATTCGAAATTGAGAAACGAAATTCAGGCAGGTACATTTATTCACACACACGCCGTTATTTTTCTTATTCAAGGCGTGATTAAATCATTTCGATGATTGTTATTCTTATTTCATTAACTGTACACAAACTACGCCCAGTAAAGAAAAAGCTCGATTGTTCTGTTAATGTTTTCGTTTTTGATAAAAACGATAATAAAAACAAATGATTGTAACGTCGTTGGTAAATATTGATGCGTTTTGAAAGGAAAAAAAATGCAAGACAAGATGTCAACGTGGTCATAAAGATTTTTTAATTGTCAATTAAGAAAAATGTACAACAAGAACAAAACAAAAACTGAAGAGTTTCAATTGGATTTCTGTTCTTCAAGTTCGTTCATAATCTCCGCAAAACATTCGCTACCACCGAATAACCGTTGAGATCGTGTTCCTAACGGAACTTCATCGATAATCGTCGGCGTTGGCGTTAACAAACGATTTCGATTTCGTCGGTAGCTGAGATTTGTCGATGTGACTGACGAACATGAACTATATTGTTTGCGCAAAATCGATCGAGTTTGTCGAGCGTTCGATCCCGTTCGTTGTGTGTTCCTTTCGAATGGACTCGACGGTTCACTTTCGATCGGCGTTGTCTCACCGGGTGTCAAATCATTGACTGATGATTCTGTTTCCGTTCGACGAAGTTTTGGCAGAATTCGAGCTTTAGAAATCGCCGATCGCCAATGAGACGATTTCTGTTTGTTTTGTAGTTGTTGTTCGTGTAATTCACGATCGAAATCAACGTGACGAGAACGAGGAGATAACGACGGATCTTGAGAATGAATAGCGGGTAGAACAGAGAATTTACTTCGTGTTGGCGATGTTAGTCCAGGTGAAATTGTATTATCTAGATAGACGAAAAAGAAAAAAAAAGGCGAACAAATATTAATTCGAATTTGTTTGGGTTTGATCGGTAACCTTTTATGATTGAATTTATTGTTGCTGTCGATTCAACTGAATTCTCTCGTACGAGCGTGGCTTTTTTCGATTTAACTGCTCGAAGTTTTTTCGTTGCTTTTTTCGTTGATTGTGACGGTTTCTTTGTTTCGATTGCTATCGATTGATCAATCGGACCGCTCGATTCGGAATTGAGCTCCTTATGAAATTGATAAACATACCAACTACACGTCGACACAAGTTGTTCGGCTTGTGTCGAATCGATACCCATTTGACAAAGGGAATTTTTTAGTAGTTCATGTGTAAAAATCGGCTCACGATTTTGTCTCGACGACGCTTTCAACCACATGGCATAGTCAGTATATTTCTCTTTCAATGCTGTTACATTCTCAGCTAGATTTGTTGAAGTTGTTGGCGTTATTGGTGATTGACGAAAACGATTTCGATTGCCGCCTTTGTTAACTTTTGGCAAATGAAGATTAGTTGATGATATCACGGGTTTTGATGCAAGCATTGTAATCTAGCAGAGAAAAATCAAAGTTATTATTCTTATGTGAAGAGAAAAATGAAGTTTTTTATATATGTATATATTTATCCTACTCGATTGTTATGCTTAAAGTGCATTGTTTAGAATTGTTCTCATTGGCAAAATTATAAAAATATTCGAAAATGAATGTTGTGGAAGCTTTTGTTTTTCTTTCTTTCTCTCTCTCTCTGTTTCTCTCTCATTCTTTCTCATTTTAACTGCTCAAATAGATGATGGCGAATGGTGTGCCACTCGTCGATTGATTAACTATTAAAATATGAGAAAAAAAAACGAAGTGAATTTTGTACAGTTGATAGTTTCTACGTCCACTTGAAAAAACAAAAAAAAGAAATTCAATAGAACGGGGAAAAAAAGTAACTTTAGTTTTTGAATCAACATTCATGCGAATCTCTCGTACATCAATATTCAATTTATAAATGGAAGATATTTTTAAACATAAAAAATAAAACGATTGCATATATTCAACTTACTTAATCGTTGATGTACGAAACTGAGCCGTTTTTGCTTCGAAATGAATCAAAATACGTCAGTATTTATACGGTTGGCAAACGTAGAATGCCCTCGAATGACTAAATTCACACTTTGTATTGGATTTTTTTTCTGGTATGATAAAAAAACAACTGACTTTTTTTTTTTAAATCGATGATTAAAGGACAACTTTCAGAGCTTCTCGTTAATTATGACGGATAAATTTATCGTCAATGAAACGAAAAAGTAGTATAAAATACAAACTTTTCGTGTTTTTTTAAAAAAAGACTAAAGTACTTCAAGGTTATTACTCATAATTTGTGTTCTCTCGATCATTCCAATGAAAACAAATCTATTTAGATTAAATAATGAGATGCAATCTTCTCTATTGATCCTATTGAAACCGTACAAACTACCTTTTATTTCATGGCGAAAAAGTACGACGATTTATCCTTAAAAAAACATGACATGATGTTTAATTCTCCTTGAAATTTAAACTGATCCAAATTCGTTTCAAATGATGAAAAATGTAGAGATTAGCTAGACAAATGTGATTTAATTTCAAACTATTTCTCTTTTGTGTTTGTTTCGTTCTTATACAACAAGAAATACAAACATGATACGCACAAAAAAAAACAAAAAAAAAACGAAGAGAGGGGAAAGTAATGAAAGTCTGAATTACACAAAAAAAAACACGTGCAGATATCTGAGTTGGAAAGAGAGACGAATATCGATTCCATGAGTCATTCTGATTTGAATTAAAAGTGTTCATTCGGGATTTGTTGTTGTACTTGTTCCGTTTTCGGGCGCAGAAGGAACTGTGGTTGTTGTTGTTGTTGATTCATGACGTTGAAACACAGGACCCATTTTATTCATATATTTTTTGACGTAAAGTTCAGTTTTCAATCGAACACGATCGGTTAACATAGGTGACAACGCGATTCGATCGTTTTTCGCCTTTTCAATTTCTTTATCGAGCACAGCTAATGTAAATTTCTTGACAAGATATTTAATATCCTCGGTCGTGGCTATACGACCTTGTTTACACGTTCGTTTCGTGTAGGGTTTCAATGTCGAATGAACATATTGAGAGATATTCTTTCGAAGAAGATCACGATTCACTTTAAACGAATTCGTTGATTGATCTTCGGTTTTCACTGTTGTAGACGTTTCGTTATTTGCTGACTCATCGATGTTGGCTTGTTGTTGTTGTTGTTCTTCGGTCGATGGATCTTTCTGAACATCGATGGATTCGATTTCTGAAGGACGTTTTCGTTTGTTACTATTACTAAGATGATGATGATGATGTCGATGAGTTCGAACATGCCGATGAAGATGTTTCGAACGATGTGACGGCCGTCGTTGTTCAGTGATTTGCGCCGAAGACAAAGGACTCAAATCCAACGGTGGATCTGCTGACAAATCCGCTGCAGACGGTGGCAACCAAGTCGATGTCATTGTCTCTTTATTGTAGAAATACACCGAAGACTCCGATGGACACATGGCCACGGACCAACCGGAAGGCAAACGAATCATCCGTGATAAAACGGCGTCATCCTCGGGTCGAGCAGGTGGTGGAACCGGTGGTTCGTCTTTGTTTGAGTCAGAGATCGATGCCATGTACGATTGAATGTATTCGAGAGGAATCTGGGAGAGATATTGATGAATACAAGATGTTTGATCGATGGGTTGAGCCGGTGTGTTCGATGCTGTTGGATCTGAGCCTTCGGATGTTCGTTGTTTTTTGTTCGGCGGTTCGTTTTCGGTTGGACTTTCGCCGTTAGCAGCCGCCGCTGCTGCTGCTCGAGCTTTTTCGGCGTCTTCGTATTGTTGTTCGAAGAGTTTTCTTCGTTCGTCTTTGGACAAGTTCTGTTCGTGTGAACGTGGAAGATCTCGATGATTGTACGTCGTTCGTCGATTTGAATACCGTTCGATCGGTTTCAATTGCGACATCGTTGGTCGAGTATTGAAACTAAATCGAGATGAATTCTCTTCTTTCGAACTGTGATGGTGATGATGATGATGATGATTGCTCGAACTCGGTTCGGGTTCTTTTCGTTTGGGAATGATAAATCGTTCTTTCAACGACATCCAAGTCGAATACAAATGAAACAATTTCGATGTTATTGGATTTTCTAGATGATCTAGCATTTGATCGAGTAGATTCTGAATTTGTTGTTGATCGCTAACAACACTTGTTGTTGTTGTTTCGATAGGGAGTTGTAGTTTTTGATGAACTAATTCTAATAAACCATTTTTCTTGACAATGGTTCGATCTTTGATCGGAAGGATGTTTTGAATAAAATCTAGTAGATTGATTTTAAATTCAATGGAATAATCTTGTTGTTGATCGTTATCAATAAGAATATCTTTCATCCAGGAACATAAAACATGTAGACCATTGCATTCTAAAAATAATCGTGGCAATTCGAAATGTTTTTGCGAACTCGTTCGAATAAGATCCAACTCGATCGTTCGAACATTTTCGCTGTCCGTTCTCGACATAATCTGAATTAACTGTCGAATTTCTTCGATTGTCTTCGGAATGATATATTCATTCGTTTCATCATCTTGCAAATATTCGATTAACTCATCATCGTCAATCGCTTGTCGACGAGTTTGTCGTTTCGTCGAAGTATTATTATTATTCTGATTTGTTTTAATACTAATCGTTCCTCGGCACGTCTGTGCACCGCAATAGCATTTCTCATTGGCTAAATCCGCCGAACCAAACGTTTCAAATCGATAATCAATCGTAATCTCTTCATTGGCATCTAAATCTCGTTTCGCAAATATTCCCATTCGATATTCGCCATTGACGAGCCATTTCTCAGCGACACAATTCGGCTCACAAGAATGATTAATAAATCTCGCCCAATTGCCTTTAATCGTCGAGTCAATGACCGTTCCGTGAATCAGCGACATGACGTACTGATGAACATTTCCATCACGTTTGTATTTTTTACTTCGTCGAGCCAATTCGTCCATGTCGACAACTTCGCCGACATATTCAACGAGAAATCGACCCTTACGAATCGACGCCACCGTTCGAAGACCGTAGCCTTTCATTTCTGTCTTGAATAAAGCTAATTTATGTGAAGCGTAGGAACGTTTTTGAAATCGACGATTTGTACAAAATTGTCCGCACGGACAGTTCGAACTGCATTCGATGAGTAACATTCGATTTAGACATTCGGTTCCACAGGCTTTGATTCCACGAGAACGATCGTATTCGCTGGTTGTGCATTCGCATTCCATCACTTCGCGATTGTGACGTTTTTGCTGACGACGAGACGATGATAAACAATTGATATTATCACTGATTTGTGCGTAGTTTAGCACGGTGTCGACAGGCAAATTCGTGTTTAATACGACAGGTTCAACGGGAGTTGTTGTTGTTGTGATGTCGGAGAAACGAGAGACTCGCGGTGGTTTTGTTGTCGATCGAATATTGGCGGGAAATTCTTGAGCTGGAGTTGTCGATGAGTCGGTGGTGATTTCTTTGAGATAACGTTGATGTTGTTGAGGAATGAAAGGCGGTGGTGGAACGGAAAAGCCTGTGAAATGTTCCGAATAAAATGTGTTCGGCTCCGGTGGAAGTGTTTGAATCGGAATCAGATGAGTCGCTGTTGTTGTTGTTGTTGCATTGGGATCTCGTTGTGTTGAAATGGCTTCGATGGATTCTGATGCTTTGAGGAAGAGTTTTTCGAGTGTTGGTGAACGACGATGACGTCGAGACGACGAACGAGATGACGATGTTCGAGAAATCGACGAGTACGATGTCGAAGTACGAGATGACGACGATGAAGATGTGGTTCGAGTGCGAGGCGAAGACGAAAATGACGACGAACTGGAAGACGAATATCTCGATCGATGTGGTCGACGATGATGACGATAGTGATGATTATGATGATGATGATGGTATCGAGGCGATGGCGATCGATAATGACGATGATAATCATGTCGTCGATCGTACGACGATTTTCGTCGAGGTTCATCGATCGTTTTCCGGTGATGTTTTTTATCTAAATTCTGATTGCTTGCCGACGATGAATGATGATACTTCGAAGAGTTTTTCTCATTTGTCTGCAAAATCAATTTAAAAAATCGTCGTTAGAAAAAAACAATCGTTTCCTACTCGTGATTTCTGACGATGTGTGTCATTATCGGTACCGGTTTCTGAGTGTTTTCTCGTTGTGATTGTCTAAGAAAAATAGGAAAATAAATGAAGACAAATGAATTGACGGAATACTTGAGGCGATGACGAACGATTTCGATCGGTTTTCGAATGACGATGTGATTTCGAACGATGATGGTCGACCGACGACGAATCTTCTCTCTGAAAATCATCGAAAAATAAAAATATTCGACGAACATTCGATGAACGGAATTCATACTTTCGATGTGGTCATTCGAGTTGAACGTCGATCTAAATGATTAGAATTGCAAATAGAAGAGAAGAAACGCAAAATTTTATTTTGTTTGAAATCAACTGTCGTACACACTAAGAAGATCGATTACCAATCAAATTCTTCGAATAGTCCTCTCGTATAGAAAATCATCAAATAAAAATTCATTCGATATGTGTCGTTGTCGTACAACATCTCTGAGTTCGTTCGTTCATTACCTGTGGCTGTTGTTGTTGTTTCACTATCGACTTGTGTTCGATCAGCAGCAACAGATCGAAGAACACCTGATTTTGTCACGAGAATTGGTTTGACAACAGCTAATGGTTTTCCATTGTCGTCGCAAGACGAAAGATCTGTTGAGATCTTGTCGAGTTCTCGGATTTTATTCGATGTTTTATTGCCTTTGCCCCATAATTTACTGATAATCTTGTGTTGTTTTGCTTCATCATCGATAGTTTTCGTTGAATTTTGAGGATTTATATCGGCCATTGTTGTTCGAATGTTTAATATCGATATCGTATAAAAACGTTTATCGTTGTCTCTTGTTTAGCCATAATATGACCTCAACAATGTGTAAGATTGAAGTTAAAATGCGACGGTTGAGAAGACAGAAACGAAAAAAAACGAATACATTTCGATAGCGACGAGTTTTACGTGTTGTGTAAACCGCGTATCTTAACATCGACGTAGAAAGTGGCGCTGTTCTACTCAAACCTAAGTCTCGCCTCGAGCCAGTCAAAGATTCAATCTTAGAACATTTTAACGTAGAATCTCATTCGAATTTAAAAAATTTTCAATAAAAATATCGATATTTCATAGAAAAAAGTCCTTGTCAACTGTTGGTTGAACCTCTAAATTATCAAAAAGTCATCATTTTCTTTTATCTTATCATTTTGTTTGAAAAAAAAGATTTGAATCTAAGAAAAGTAAAAAAAAAACGAGACGAAATCAGCTTCTTAATTTAGGACGTATTATTTCGTCGCATTTCTATATCTTGATCAAAAGCAAGCCAATCAAACAAGTCAACGTAGTAAACCTTTCTGTATTTTACATGTAAATATTCGAGGTCAAGGTGTATAACTATCGAATAATTATTCTTCCATTGATTCATTTAGAAAAAAACGATTTCATATTAACATGTAAATACGAAAAAAAGAAAGATCAAAAGCGCATTATGTGAATGTGCAGTCGTATGAGACATTGACTCTTTTTAATCGCTAGTCATCTCGAAATTGAAGTTGACTACTTTTAGTTTTAGATAGTAATGGCTGATTTCAAGTACAGATTATGTATTTGCGCTACTGTATTAATTGTAATCTTGTGTACTTTCGTATTCTATTCGAATAAACACAAAACTGAATTTGATATAACTGCTATTATTCCGAGTGTATCCTTCAATGGTAAACTTAGTGGCGCAGATACAAAGAATGATATTCAATCATCTCAAAATTATATTCGAAAATATTTCAGTAATGAGAACGAATTATTAGAAGCTCACTGGCTAAAATTGATCAAACATTATATTCCCCTACCACTTGAATCTGGTTACGGTTCACATAAACTTGCTTTACTTGCTGCAAGTATTCTAACAAGTCAAACTGGTGGACCATCAATGGAAATGGGCTGTGGTTATCATTCAACTCTTCTTCTTCATCAAATTCTTGTCAACGAACAAAAACGATATCTTCTTTCGACAGATACCGATCAAGAATGGTTACAAAGATTTGAAAATAATATGACATCGAATCTTCACGAATTTCGTCATATTAAACAAACATCGGATTGGGATGAAATCGGAAATGATCGATCACGATGGTCGATTATTTTTGTTGATCATAAACCAGGCGAAAGAAGAGTTGTTGATATTATTCGATTAGAAAATGTGACGGATTTGATGATTATTCACGATACAGAAACAGCATCGTACAATTACGAACAAGGATTATCACGTTATCCGTATCGATATCGATACAAATACTTAGGAACAAATACGGATGTTGTTAGTAAATCGAATCACACATTATTCGAAGCTGTTCGATATTTACTTGAATTAACCATCAAAATGCAAATACCGATTCGAAAAGAAAAATAATTGTTAAGAGTTTGTTTGTTTTTTTTTATTTTTGTAATTTCTTAATAATCGTCTTCAAGTTCAAGTAAAAACTCACATTTTACGAAATTATAACCATCGATTGTCACTCGAATTGCCTAGGCAAAATGAAGCTTCTTTTAAATATGCGTGATGATCCATTGACATTTGTAATATTGAATGGTGGATCATCACTAGTTAGTCCAACGCCAAGACCGACGCCGAGTGCAACACTTGCAACAATGATAGTAGCCGTAGCAGCAGCTGCACCGCAACAACAACCAGGAGAACAAAATCCTTGTGCTCCAAATTGCTCTGGATATTTTGCTTGTAAAAATTTGAATACAGGATTTAGAATGGTCCGTATAAAAGAAATAATTGATCGTAGAACGGACCAGACAGTTGTTTTCTCTGGCTGTTGTTGTCGTGCTGGTGGACTATTGAATCCCCAGAAATTCATTCTATTTTGTAGTCGATCGGAATGTAAACGAGGTACTCGATGTCGTGAATAGAATCGCATTCCATGGTGACTATGGTTGCTATTATTTGAACCAGGAGAAACCATTTGAATTTCGTAGAAACGAGCTCGATGTCTTACTCCGTTAATGTTGTAGAGGAAATTGATCTTTCTCGTTTCACGCCATGGTCTGGTCCGTAACGAATGACTTTAATGATACAACTTGATAAAATCACTAATTAGTTATCAATATCAAGGACATTCATTTCTCACTCATTAGATTCAGACTTCCTTTTTCTCTCTCTCTCTCTCTCTGTACGTTTCATTTCATCTGTCAACAAAATTTATTAATAATTTTCGTTGTTTTGATCGATCGAAAGAAACTGACGACTGATTATTATCCACTAATTTTTATTTTGTTTTGTTTGTGAAATAAGCAATGAGTACAATGACTGAATAAATAGTGAATAGAAGTTCTATAATCACTCTGACAAAGCAACAAGAGAGAAAACAACCGAAGAGAACCTGCTCTCCCGAAAGAAAAAAAACACCACTAACAAATCCAAAAAGCTAACAAAAACAAATGTGTTTGACAAAAATAAAGATCGCTGTACAACATGTTCAAACGGCTACTCAACAAACACAAAATCAAAGCAAA
>ERZ781398.4241-NODE-4241-length-10602-cov-3.326633_pt1 | contig 10602 bp, 10 predicted proteins | sample MGYA00433077_ERZ781398 | MGnify/ENA primary metagenome ERZ781398 (study PRJEB29847, sample SAMN06458254) | wastewater metagenome | isolation source: Wastewater bioreactor | place: South Africa: Cape Town | study: EMG produced TPA metagenomics assembly of the... | reverse complement strand
ATGATTTCAGCATCAGCGGCCAGGAAGAAGCCAAACGGTGAACTGGTTATCGGCAGCGTGCACGTGTGAAGGTTACCGTTCGTGAACAGTGCAGTTGCCTAGCCGTTCTCGCAATTTTGTAGTGCAGATAAGAGTGAGGAGAGTGCAATGCTTTCGGGAGAATTGCGATCTGGCTACACACGCTTCCAAAGGCAACGTTACGTCAAGGATTGCCAGACGTACCAACGTCTGGCGGTGCGGGGCAATCGTCCGGACGCGCTGGTGATATCCTGCTGCGATTCGCGGGTAACGCCTGAGGTCATTTTCGACACTGGCCCCGGTGAGTTGTTCGTGATGCGCAACATTGCCAACATTGTCCCACCGTTTGAGCTCGGCGGTCAGTATCACGGGACGAGCGCCGTGCTGGATTTTGCTGTCCGGCGACTCGAAGTGCGACACATCATCGTGCTGGGCCACAGCGATTGCGGTGGCGTGCGTGCATACGCCGAAGATGCTGATGGCCTTTCCAACGGAGAATTTATCGGGCCATGGCTTAACCTGATCGGCAGTGCCGAGCAATCCAAGCGTGGGGAACAGCACGACGGCTGCGCGCATGATCTGCGCCCGGTCGAACTGCAGTCGATCCGAAATAGCCTGGACAACTTGCTGACCTTCCCTTGGATTGCCGCGCGGGTATCAGAAGGATTGCTCTACCTTCATGGCGCGCATTTCGATGTTGGCTCAGGGGCGTTGAGCGTCCTCAACGTTGTATCTGACGAATTTGAGCCGTTGTTGGAAAGCGTTGAGTTCAGCGAGTGAAGTGAGCCCGTTTGGCTCTAGAAAGGCAACGGGTGCGTCAAGACCGATTCCGAATTTTGCGCCAACTGGCTGCAAGTAGCCATCGCAGAAGCGAAGGCTAACAAGCTCAAGGAGCAATTTTCGAATTTTGAGGTGCTCGATTCCTACAAAGATCTGTCAGAGCGGACGGCACGCGCAAAAAAAAACGAGATGCAGTCGCTCGGCCGGAAAGGCGTCGCTCTGAAGGAAACCCTGCAGCACTTGCAGGAGGCATTCTCCTCGGAAACACCACCGGAAAGCGCCGATTTCCAAGGATGTATCAGGCTGCTGGCATTGAACTGCCGGAGATCGCGCTGAGGAGGTTTAAGGAGGTAAACCGCAAGCGCGAGTGTCAATCGGCGTCGAAATGGATTGGCAATGGGGCCTGCGACAGTGGGGCGGATCGGCTCCGAAGATCGCCTTGACTACAGCGCAATCGGCCCCGTTGTGAACCTTGCATCGCGCCTATGTGCGAGCGCAGACGATTCTGAAATCCTTATCGATCGCGTTGCCGCTTCCGCGGTCGGTGCGAACGTGCATCTCGTTGAAATGGATGCGCGGACTTTGAAGGGATTCGACCAACCGGTTCCCGTCTTTGCGTTGTCATGGTTGTCGGACAGCAGGCACTCACCGCTCCCTCACGGCACCGCTTAGCAGGTTGCGACCAAGCGATCACAGTCGCGGCAAGGCCTTCGCCAACGGCGGCAGCGAACCGAAGATGCCGGCATAGCGCGAACGATGGCTTGCAGTAACTAATGTCGCGACACTGGCAACGAGATTGAGTGACCAGGTGCGTCGTCGGAGGATAGTGCAGGGGGTGTTTTTGGGAATGCCAAGCCACCCGGCAACTTCCGGCGTCGGCAGGTCGGCCTCAAAAACATGCTCGGCGGCCTGCAGCGGCGCTAACGACATCAGATAGCGATGGGGCGTAGTGCGGTTGAAATCCTGCGCGATATATTTCGGGGCGAAGCGCGGATTGACCCAGCGGTCCTCAACTTGCACCGGTTGGCCGTCCGCCAGATGCAGCAACACGGTGTGATAGCACGCGGCATCGGCGTCCAATCCCAGCAAAGCATTGATGCTCGATCCGCGTTCTTCCGCGATATGCAGCGGCCGGCTGCTATGCGTCTGGCCGCGATCGGCAATTTCTTTGGCAATGTCGCGAATTTCGAGCAGAGCGGATTCCGCTTTGCCGGTCGAGACGAACGAGCCAACTCCCTGGATGCGGGTGATGGCGCCGTCCTGCTCTAGATCGTTGAGCGCACGGCTCACGGTCATCCGTGAAACAGAAAATTCCCGCACCAACTCCTGTTCGGAGGGAATGCGCTGGCCCGGCTTGAGCCGACCGGCCTCGATCTGGCGCGCAATATGGACCTTTAGCCTCTGGTATTGCGGCAGTGGCTCGTTCGCTAGAGCACTCTTTTCGATCACCGGTCCTCGCATTGCTATCCGAATATCAGGGCGCGCGCCTCACGACTGGGTACCCGTTTTTCAAGGTCAAGTTCCAGCCCCCTGACCGGAAGAATCTTACTTGACTAGACTTGTCTAGACAAGTAGTTTTGAACCTATTCCAGAGGGTTCACGGGAGGTATCAAATGACGGTCATCACCGAAAAGTCGCCTAGCGATGCTGACACGCGGGACTTCGCCCGCGATGGGGTCATCGTGCTGCGCGGCCTTTTCAAGGATTGGGTCGAGCCGCTGCGGGCAGGCATTGAGAAGCTGATGGCGGCGCCGAGTCCGCTCGAGCGTTCTTATGCGCCGAAGGACGGCTCCGCGCCGTTCTTTCAGGATTTGTGCAATTGGCAGCGCATCGATGAGTTTCGCAGCTTCGTGTACGACTCGCCGGCGGCAGCGGCAGCGGCGAAGCTGATGCAATCGAAGACCGGGCGTTTCTTTCACGATCATGTGCTGGTCAAGGAAGCCGGGACCTCGATCGTCACGCCTTGGCACCAGGACATGCCGTATTACTGCGTTGATGGGCAGAAGAGCGTCAGCTTCTGGATTCCGCTCGACCCGGTGACGCGCGAGACGGCGCTTGAATGCGTCGCGGGTTCGCATCTCTGGGGCGTCAGCCACAAGCCGACGCGCTTCGATGGCTCGGCGCTCTATGAAAACGACACCTCCGCCGAGATGCCCGATATTGCCAGCGAGCGCGACAAGTACAACATCCTCAGCTGGGACATGCAGCCGGGTGATGCGGTGGCTTTCGATTTCCGTACGGTTCACGGCGCGGCCGGCAACACCGGGCGAAGCGTTCGCCGTCGCGTTTTCTCCGCGCGCTGGGTCGGTGACGGTACGATCTTTGTCGATCGTAAGGGCAAAGGCTCGCCGCCGTTCCAGCACCTGGCACTCAAGACCGGCGATCTGCTCGACGGGGCGGATTTCCCCGTTGCCTACGCGGGATAACCGACGCTTTCCACGCAAACTGGGACGGCCGCATGGTCCGAAGCAATCGGAATGCGGCCGTCCCCGCTGACTGTAGCAATCACGCTGGTGTGCCGGTCCATCGCCAACCACTCGGCACATCGCTGCTGTGCTCGCATCCCTGATGCATGCGGAGCCAATGCGCATCGGCAAGATACAACTTGCAATGCGCCGCAACTTTGAGCGTCTTCGCCTGCTGACGAAGACGCGCACGACATTTTCCCCGGACATGACCGGGTTTCGGCGGATATCGTTCGAGATATTTTGCATTGTTGCCCGAACTATCCGGTCGTCCTCAACACCTTCAAAACGCGAGGCTTTATCGCTGACGGCTCTTGGCGATGCCGTCGGCAACGCTCACGCCGTCGTCGGTTCCGCACGCCTGGCCTCGCTCTGGCACTTGACCGGGCGCAAAAGCTAGCTAGTCTAAGCATGTCTATACAACCTGGGAGGGGGTCAGGGCGTAATCCGTTACAACTCGTCACTGCGGTTATCTTTGCGGCGTCGCTAGGAACTGCGGCCAGCGCTCAAGACTCGGTCAAGATCGGCTTTCATGCGCCCCTTACCGGCTTCGCCGCGGCGGACGGAAAGTCGGCTCGTCAGGGTGTCGAGTTGGCCGTGAAAGAGGCCAATGCGGCGGGCGGTCTTGGCGGCAAGAAGATCGTACTCGTCACCTATGATGACGAGGGCAAGCCGGAGAACGCTATTCCGATCGCCAATAAGCTGATCGGTCAGGACAAGGTCATCATGACCGTATCCGGAAGTTATTCCGGGCCGACGCGTGCGGCGGCTGCCGTGTTTCAACGGGCCGGGATGCCGTATATCTCGGCCTACGCCATCCATCCGGACATCACTCGCGCTGGCGACTTCGTGTTTCGCACCGGCATGATGGGTGAAGTTCAAGGCCGTGCCGGAGCCAAGCTGATTGGCGAAACGCTCAAGAAGAAAAAAGTCGAGATCGTTGCCGTCAATAACGATTTCGGTCAGGCGCTCACTGCAGGTTTCAAAGAAGCTGCGCCGAAGTTCGGGCTCGAAATCGTGGCCGAGCGCACATTCGGCATGGCGGACCGCCAGTTTGGCCCGCTGGTAACGCAGATCAAGGCCGACAATCCCGAGGTCATCTATGCACCGGGCTATTTCTTCAACGCCGGGCCGCTGGTAGCGCAGTTGCGTGCCGCCGGTGTCACCGCCGACGTCATCGGGCAAGAAGGCTATGACGGTCAGCGATTCATCGAGATTGCCGGCAAGGCTGCAGAAGGCGTGATCATCACGACCTCGCTTGACCGTGACTCGCAGGCTCCCGCCACGCGCGCCTTCATCACCGACTACGAGAAGGAGTACAAGGATCGTGTCGATATGGTTGCCGCCTCGGGGTACAGCGCCATATCCGTTGCGCTTGAAGCCTTGAAGAAGGCTGGCAGCCAGGACGGCAAGACGATCCGCGATACCATCCGCCAGAACACCTTCGAAACCGCGATCGGCAAGCTGGCGTTCAACAACCTCGGTGAGGTGAAAAAGGCCGTGCAGGTGCAGGTCGTGAAAGATGGCAACTTTCATCGGTATGGCGTGATCGACGATCTGCAATACCTCGCACCGCCCGAAAGATAGGGCCCACCAGTCGCCAAGCGCGCCTGCGTCGGATTGCATCGCGCTGCGTTTTTGATTGGGCATGATCCGCAAGGATCATGCCCCGAAGCGAAGATGCCCGCATATGCTTTATATCGAACTCGCGCTCCAGGGGCTGGTCAACGGTAGCATGTACGCCATCGTTGCCGTTGGCCTGACTCTGATCTACGGATTGCTTCGTGTCCTGCACGTGGCCCATGCCGGGTTGTTCACACTCGGCGCCTACATCACCGTGCTGCTGACCAACGCAACCGGCAGCCTCGTAGCTGGCACGCTGATCTCCATGCTGGTGGTCGGTATCGTCGGCATGGTGGTCTACCGCCTGCTGTACGAGCCGCTGCTTGCACAGCCGCCCTACGTTGCGCTGATCGCCTCGATCGGACTCTTCATTGCGATGGAAGAGGGCTACCGGATCATCTTCGGGCCTTACGGCAATTCGTTTGCATCGACTTGGCTGACGGAACGGGTCACGCTCGGCCCCTTCAGCATGGCCGCTGCCGATGTCGCGATGCTGCTCGGCGCCATCGTGCTGCTGATCTTTCTCGCTGTTCTGATGGGGCGAACCCGCCTCGGCATGGCATGGCGGGCGACGGTGACCGATCCCGCGATGGCGCGTTCGTTCGGTGTCGACACCATCAAAGTGCGTTACGGGATTTTCTTTGTGGCATCGGTGTTCGCGGCGGTGGCCGGATCGCTGGTGGCGGTGCTCAACAATCTGGTCGAGCCCACCATGGGGGATGTGCCGAGCTACAAGTCGCTGGCCATCATCGTGCTGGGCGGCCTCGGCAATGTCACCGGCACGTTGCTGGCCTCGCTGTTGCTTGGAGTCATCGAGGCCTACGGAACAATCTATACCGGCGCGTACCTCGATCGCGACGCGATCGCCTTCGTCTTTCTGATCGCGGTACTGATGATTCGTCCGCAAGGCCTGTTCGGAGCGAGATGAGCCATGTTGCCCACCCTGGGAGCCTATGAAGTCTCGCTGATCGTCATTGTGTCGGTCAACGTCATGCTTGCGCTCAGTCTGAACATCATCACCGGCCTGTGCGGACAGGTCTCGCTCGGCCACGCAGCGTTTTTCGGCGTCGGCGCGTACGCGGCTGCTGTGCTCGGCAATCTCGGCGTGCCTTTTCTCGTCGTGTTGCCGCTCGCAGGGCTGGTCGGCTGCCTGCTTGGATTGCTGGTCGGTCTTGCCTCGTTGCGGGTTCGTGCCGACTTTCTGGCGATCACGACCATGGGTGTTGGCTTCGTCTTCGTCGGATTCGTTCGCAAGCAGAACTGGCTCGGTGCGGAGATGGGATTGTCCAACATTCCCGATCACGGATTGGGCGATGCCGGCTTTGTCGGCGTCTGCCTTGCGTTGGTCGTCGCCATCGCACTGCTGAGCGCCTATATCAAACGCAGTTGGCTTGGATTCGGCTTCGCCACGGTCGCGGATGACGAAGACACCAGCCGAACCCTCGGTATCGATGTCGCGGCTTACAAGTTGACCGCCTTTGTCGTCGGAACATTTCTCGCCGGTGTCGCGGGCGCGACCTATGCCTATTTCACCCGCTTCCTGATCCCCGGCGCTTTCGGTTTCGGCGTTTCAATCAGCATCCTGGCGATGGTGATCGTCGGCGGCGTCGGCTCGATTTGGGGCGTCATTGTCGCGGCGGTGGCGCTGACTCTGCTGCCCGAATTCATCCGTGTGGTGAACGACTACAAGATCTTCATCTATGGTGTGCTGCTTGTCCTGACCATGCGGTTGTCACCCGGCGGACTGGCCGGATTGGTCGGGCAACTGTCGGCATCTCGCGCTGAGATGCCGCCACGCAGTGCCGGGGCTCAGCCATGACGGACACCGCGATGAATGTCCTGACACTCGAAGCAATCTCAGTCCGGTTTGGCGGCATCGCAGCGCTCACTTCGGTTGGCATGACCCTAAAGCAGGGAGAGTTGCTTAGCCTGATCGGCCCCAACGGGGCCGGCAAAACCACCTTGCTGCGAACGGTCATCGGTGTGGTGCGGCCAACGCAGGGGCGGGTGGTTCTTCGAGGTGACGACGTCACGCCGCTCAGCGTCGATATGCGGGCCCGGCGCGGCATTGCGCTCACCCACCAAATCGTCAAACCGTTCCGTTCGATGACAGTGCTCGACAACGTCGTCTTCGCGGCAGGACATGCGAAGACCGGCAATGTGTTGCGGGCTCTTGGCACGCGTTCGCGAAGTGAAGAGACGCAACGGGCTCGCCAATTGCTCGAGCTGGTCGGCATCGACCGCTATGCCGATGCGAACCCCAACGCTCTGCCGCTCGGTGCGCTGAAGCGGCTCGAGGTGGCGCGTGCGCTGGCGACGGATCCCAAAATCCTGCTACTCGATGAACCGCTTGCCGGGCTCAATCATATCGAGGCTGAGCGCCTCGCGGATACATTCGTACGGTTGAATGCGGATGGCGTGACCATGGTATTGATCGAACACAATCTTGGACAGGTCGCGCGAATCTGCCCGCGGGTGGTGGTGCTCGACAACGGCAAGAAGATCGGCGAGGGCGCAACGCGCGATATGCTATCCGACCCCGCGGTTGTTGCCGCCTATATCGGTAAAGAGGTCGCCCATGCTTGAGGTTCGGGATCTGGTCTGCGGCTACGGCCACCTCGTCGCCGTGCATGGCGTCAGCTTCTCCGTCAAGGCGGGCGAAGCGCTGGCGATCCTGGGTGCCAACGGTGCCGGCAAGACATCGACGCTGATGGCGCTGGCCGGTCACGTCGATATCAAGGGCGGCAGCATCACGTTCGGGGATGAGGACGTTACCCGAGCGACGCCGATGGATCGTTGCGGTCGTGGTATCGCGATCACCCCGGAAGGACGCAGGCTTTTCAGCGACCTGACGGTTCGCGAAAACCTCATGGTGGGCGGCTATCTGCGTTCGATGGCGCGCGCCAAGATTAATCTGGAGAAGGTGCTCGACCTGTTTCCACGACTGAAAGAACGCCTGCACAATCGCGCCGGTTCGCTGTCCGGCGGCGAGCAGCAGATGGTCTCCATCGGCCGTGCCATGATGGCCGAACCGAAGCTGATGATGATCGACGAGGTCTCGCTCGGATTGATGCCGAAGAACGTCGATATCTGTTACGAAGCGCTGGACAAGCTGCGCAGCACCGGCCTCACCTTGATTCTTGTCGAGCAAAGTCTCGAACGTGTGCTCTCCATTGCGGATCAGGTGTGTGTGCTGGACTCCGGGGCCGTAGCCTGGACCGGCAGCGCCGGCGAGGCTCGCGGCAATCCTGAAATTCTCGATGCCTACATGGGCGGCGCGCATTGATGGACGATCAACCTAAACCAGCCAAGGCTGCCGTGCGGCGCTCATCGCCGCAGGGACCGCCATACGCGCAGGTCAAGGATTATGTGCTGAAGCAAATTCAAAGCGGGGCCTGGCTCGAAGGCGAAATGATTCAATCCGAGAGCCAGCTCGCTGAACAGTTCGGCCTGTCGCGTATGACGATCAATCGGGCGTTGCGCGAGTTGACGGCCGATCAGATATTGCACCGCGTTCCCGGGACCGGAACTTTCGTGGCGCTACGTAAGTACGAATCCACGGTGGTCAAAATCCGTAGTTTGGCGCACGAAATCGCCGATCGCGGGCATACGCACCGCGCATCGGTATTCCTTCACAAGAAGGAACGTACGACCGATGCGATCCGCGCGCTGTTCGAGCGTAAGCATGGTGAGTTGTTTCACTCGATCATCGTTCACTATGAGAACGGCGCGCCGATCCAGGTCGAGGACAGATACGTCAATCCCGTGCTGTTTCCGGAATATCTTGCGCAGGATTTCACGCAGCTGACGCCGAACGAATATCTGACCCGTGTCGCGCCGATCGAACGGGTCGAATTCCGGATCGAGGCGCTGATGCCGGACGGCGAAACCGTGATCCGAACCATGCTTGGTGCTGAATCGCCGAACCTGGTCGTTCGGGCAGGTCGCGGCCGTAACGGCGCTGTGGCACCCGGGCTCGCGGTATCGCTTCTCTGGAAGCTTCTGACGCGCGCTGCGTAGTGAGTTCGGCGGCCGAACTAACAATACGATATCTCGATCAGGAAGACGTCGGCGTCGCCGCGCGGCGTCACGGTCAGCGTTTTCGCGTCCGTCTGCTCGAGAATAAGCGCGTCCTTCGGCGCCAGCGTGGCGTCGATTTTTTCCGCGGAGATCTCGACCTCGCGGTCGATCGTTACGACGATACCAACGTCGCACTGCCACGTCAGTTGCGTTACTGCGGAGAGCGTCTGTCGCGTCACCCGGTGGCGACAGCGATCCCGCCGCGTCATGACGTTGAGATCGTCGATCGGCCCGTCGATGAGCGCACTGTCCACGACGACATCACCGGCGAAGCTAAACGGCGTGGCATGCCGGTCGAGGGATACGGCATCTCTCCCGGCGAACCGCAGCACGAGGCCGGCACCGGCAATCACGCTCAAGGTGCGATCGACGTTCGGAAAGAGTGAAAAATCCCCCGGTGCACCGACATGGGCCATGCTGATGCGCCAGTCGAACGTCTCGAAAGACGCGCCTGCTGGCGAGACCATCATTTCAATGGTCTCGCCGCCGCCGTTCTTCCACGGCATCCGCCGGTAGTCGGCTGTTCGCAACAGACGCATCGTTCGGGCTTGCCTATCCGATCAGCCAATGCTCGGGAGGTTAAGGTGATGCTCCTTCGCGCATTCAATGGCGATGTCGTAGCCTGCATCGGCGTGACGCATGACGCCGGACGCCGGGTCGTTCCACAGCACACGCTCAAGCCGCTTGGCCGCTTCTGGCGTGCCATCGGCGACGATCACCATGCCTGCATGCTGCGAATAGCCCATGCCGACGCCGCCGCCATGATGCAACGACACCCAGGTGGCGCCGCTCGCACAATTGATGAGCGCATTGAGCAACGGCCAATCCGAAACGGCGTCGGAGCCGTCCTTCATCGCCTCGGTTTCCCGGTTGGGGCTTGCGACGCTGCCGGAGTCGAGGTGATCGCGACCGATCACGATCGGCGCCTTGAGCTCGCCACGCGCCACCATCTCGTTGAAGGCGAGACCGATGCGATGCCGATCACCCAGCCCAACCCAGCAGATGCGCGCCGGCAGTCCCTGAAACTTGATGCGCTCGCGCGCCATGTCCAGCCAGTTGTGCAGATGCTTATTGTCGGGCAACAGCTCCTTCACCTTGGCGTCGGTCTTGAAGATATCTTCCGGATCCCCGGAGAGCGCCGCCCAACGGAAGGGGCCGATGCCGCGGCAGAACAACGGGCGGATATAGGCCGGCACGAACCCCGGAAAATCAAATGCGTTATCGAGGCCTTCTTCCTTTGCCATCTGCCGGATGTTGTTGCCGTAGTCGAGCGTCGGCACGCCCATCTTATGGAAATCGAGCATCGCGCGAACGTGCTCGACCATCGAGCGCTTGGCCGCGCTTTCCACTGCTTTTGGGTCGCTTTGGCGCTTTTGCTCCCAATCGGCGAGATTCCAGCCTTTCGGCAAGTAGCCGTTGATCGGATCGTGCGCCGAAGTCTGGTCGGTCACCACGTCCGGCCGCACGCCGCGACGAACCAATTCGGGGAAAATTTCGGCGGCGTTGCCGAGCAAGCCGACCGACACCGGCTTGCGGTCCTTGCAGGACTTCTCGATGATGTTGAGAGCATCCTGCAGGTCTTTCGCTTGCACATCGAGATAGCCGGTGCGCAAGCGCATCTCGATACGGCTCGGCT
>ERZ781398.4239-NODE-4239-length-10606-cov-4.256753_pt1 | contig 10606 bp, 10 predicted proteins | sample MGYA00433077_ERZ781398 | MGnify/ENA primary metagenome ERZ781398 (study PRJEB29847, sample SAMN06458254) | wastewater metagenome | isolation source: Wastewater bioreactor | place: South Africa: Cape Town | study: EMG produced TPA metagenomics assembly of the... | reverse complement strand
AGCCCAAGATCGCGGTGCTCGACGAGACCGACTCGGGCCTCGACGTCGACGCGCTGAAGATCGTGTCGGAGGGTGTCAACCGCGCCAAGGAGGCGACCGACCTCGGTGTGCTGCTCATCACGCACTACACGCGGATCCTGCGGTACATCACCCCCGACTTCGTGCACGTGCTCGTCAAGGGTCGCGTCGCGGAAGAGGGCGGTCCGGAGCTCGCGGAGCGCCTCGAGAACGAGGGCTACGACCGCTACCTCGACCCCGCCGCCCCGATCGAAGCCTAGGATCGACGCATGACCGCGACTCTCAGCCCTGAGAAGTACGACGACGTCACCGAGGCGCTCAAGGATGTCATGGATCCCGAACTCGGGATCAACGTCGTCGATCTCGGACTCATCTACGACCTCTCATGGGATGACGAGAACGATGCTCTCGTCATCCACATGACCCTCACGTCGGCGGGATGCCCCCTCACCGACGTCCTCGAAGAGCAGACCGCGCAGGCGCTCGATGAGGTCGTCGAGCGGTTCCGCATCAACTGGGTGTGGATGCCGCCGTGGGGGCCCGAGCGGATCACGGACGACGGGCGCGACATGATGCGCGCCCTCGGTTTCGCGATCTGACACGTTTCCGCTCGGTGCCGGTCGCGGTCGATAGGCTCGACGGGTGAGCACCGCGCCCGTCGAAGCCCTGCAGACCCTGCCGATCGAGACGCTGCGGCGTCGCTCGAGCACGAAATGGCGAACCTACCCCGAGGACGTCATCCCGATGTTCGTCGCGGAGACGGATTTCCCGCTGGCTCCGCGGATCACCGAGGTGCTGGCCGAGGCCGTCGCGATCGGCGACACGGGCTACACGCCGCCGGACCCCGGCATCCGCACGGCCTTCGCGGCGTTCGCGGAACGCCGGTTCGGGTGGGCGATCGATCGCGACCGCATCCGCACGACCGCCGACGTCATGATGGGCGTCGTCGAACTGCTCAGGGCGACGACGTCTCCGGGCGACCGCGTCGTGACGACACCGCCCGTCTACCCGCCCTTCGTGCTGTGCATCGAAGAGGCGGGATGCCTCGTCGAGCCCGTGCCGCTTCGCGACACCGGCGCCGCGTGGGAACTCGACCTCGACGGCATCGACGCGGCCCTCGCGGGCGGTGCGCGGGTCGTGCTGTTGTGCAACCCGCACAACCCGACCGGGTCGGTGCACAGTGCGGAGTCGCTGCGTGCACTCGCCGATATCGCGGAGCGTCACGGTGCGACGGTGATCAGCGACGAGATCCACGCGCCGCTCGTGCACGACGGGGTGGCGTTCACGCCGTTCCTCGCGGCGTCCGAGGCCGCCGCGCGCGTCGGGTACGCCGTGACGAGCGCATCGAAGGCCTACAACCTCGCGGGGCTCAAGTGCGCGCTCATCGTGACGGCGTCGGATGCCACGACGCAGATCGTCAAAGACCTCAACCCCGAGGTGGAGTGGCGGACGGGACTCTTCGGGGCGATGGCAGGTGTCGCGGCCTTCGACGAGGCATCCGATGCGTGGCTCGATGCGGAGCGAGCGGCCCTCGACCACAACCGCGCGCTCCTCGGGGACCTGCTCGCAGAGCACCTCCCGCTCGCGGTGTACCGCGCGCCCGACGCGGGCTACCTGGCCTGGATCGACGTGTCCGCCTACGGGTGGGGAGACGACCCGGCGGTGTTTCTGCGCACCGCCGCCAAGGTCGCCCTCCACCACGGCCCGCAGTTCGGCCCGCAGGGCATCGGGTTCGTGCGCCTGAACTTCGGCTGTTCGCCCGACCTGCTCACCGAAGCGGTGACGCGGATCGCGGCGGTCGCGCGCGCCGGCTCCTAGACCTCGGCGCGACCGAGGCGCCAGTAGCCCATGAATGCGACGGCGCGGCGGTCGACGCCGTGGGAGGCGACCAAGTGGCGGCGGAGCGTCTTGATCGCACCTGCTTCGCCGGCCAGCCACGCGTAGAGCGGAGCGCTCTTCAGGGCCGCGCCGCCCTTCGCCGTGCGAGGGACCTCCCAGAGGATGTCGCGATCGATATCGATCTCCTCGACCTCGGCACCACGCCCGGCGGGGACCAACGTCGCGGCCGACACCTCCACGGCCGCGACGAGGTGCTCGTGGCGGGTGCCGACGCCTGCGACGCCCCGCCCGGCGACGTGGTACGAGAACCCCGGGTGGACCGGGAGGTAGGCGGCATCGGCGGCATCCGGCACCTCCAGCACGACGACGCCGCGCGCCTCGCGGGGGAGCTGTTCCAGGATGACGGCGATCGCCGGCGCTGCTGTCTCGTCACCGGCGAGGAGGATGTCGCCGGTCTGCGCCGGCGGCACGAAGTCGATGCCGTAGCTGACGCCTTCGTGCGCGGTCGTCGGCGCGAAGATCAGGACCTCGTCGCCGACCTGGGCGCGCGCGATCCATGCGGAGGCGGGGCCGAGGACGTCGTGCGAGACCATGTCGATGTCGACTTCGCGCGCCGCCGGGCGGACGTAACGGGTCGTGTAGGTCCGGAACGGCGGGCGGGATGCCTCGTCCATCTCCCGCCACCGGGTCCACCAATCCTCGCCCGTGGGCATGGCGTCGATCGGGGTGGCTTCCGTCGGGAAGACCACCTTGATGCGCTGGTCGAGGCCCGGGTCACCGTAGTCGGCGAGATCGTCGCCGCCGAAGGTGAAGCGCCGGAAGCTCGGGGTGAGGTCGGTGATCGCGGTCACGCGGGCGCGGAAGAAGCGGCTGTGCGGGCGGGCGGAGGTCATTCGTCGGCTCCTGGTCGGCTCTCGGTGACGGACGGATCGGGTAGGACGCGGTGACGGCCACGGGGGAGGACGAGGGGCGTCCCGGAGACGGGGTCGTCGATCACCTGGCAGTCGAGGTCGAACACCTCGCCGATGAGTTCGGCGGTGACCACCTCGCGCGGCGCGCCGGCGGCGATGATCCGTCCGTCCTTCAGCGCGACGAGATGGTCCGCGTAGCGTGCGGCGAGGTTGATGTCGTGCAGCACCATCACGACGGTCGTGCCGCGGTCGCGGTTGAGATCGTGGAGGAGGTCGAGGATCTCGACCTGGTGTGCCACGTCGAGGAACGTCGTCGGCTCGTCGAGCAGAAGGATGTCCGTCTCCTGAGCGAGCGCCATCGCGATCCACACCCGCTGGCGCTGGCCTCCGGAGAGAGTATCGACGCGGCGAGGGCCGCGGGGACGACCTGGTAGTCGTTGGCGCTCCACCGCGACAGCAGCCGCTGGTGCGGGTGGCGACCCCGCCCGACGAGGTCGGCGACGGCGATCCCCTCGGGAGCCACGGGACTCTGGGGAAGGAGACCGAGGAGTCTCGCAACCTCTTTGGTGGGACGCGCGCGGATATCGGCGCCGTCGAGAACCACGCGCCCGTCGTGCGGAGTCAGCAGGCGTGCGAGCGCGCGCAGCAGCGTCGATTTGCCGCAGCCGTTGGCGCCGACGATGGCCGTGACGCGCCCTGCGGGTATCTCGAGTCCGAGGGTGTCGATCACGGTGCGGTCGCCGTACGCGAGGGTGAGATCCTCGGTCGCGAGCGTGTGGGTGTCGGTCATAGCGCGCCTCCCGCGCGGTTCGTGCGGATCAGCAGGTAGATGAGGTACGGCGCGCCGAGCACGCCGGTGACGACGCCGACGGGGTAGCGGCCGTCGAAGGCGAACTGCCCGGCGAGGTCGGCGAGCAGGACGAGCAGAGCCCCGACGAGTCCCGACGGCAGCAGCAGCCCGGCGCCGGGGCCGACGAGCCGCGCGGCGATGGGTCCTGCCATGAATGCCACGAAGGCGATGGGTCCTGCGGCGGCGGTCGCGAACGCGAGGAGAGCGACCGCGCCCACGATGAGGATCAGTCGCACCGCGCCGACGCGAACACCGAGCGCTGCGGCCGTGTCGTCGCCGAGGCGGAGTGCGTCGAGGCTCCGTCCCTGCAGGAGCATCGTCGGCACGAGCACGGCCGCGGCGACCGCGAGGGGCAGGACGGCCTCCCACGTCGCTCCGTTGAGCGATCCGCTGATCCACCGCATCGCCGCCTGGAGGTCCCACGCCGCGGCTTGCGAGAGGACGTAGGTCACGACGGCGTTGAGCATGGCGGCGACACCGATCCCGATGAGGATCAGGCGCGTTCCGGCGAACCCGCCCCGGTGGGAGAGCAGGTAGATCGCGAGGGCCGTGGCGAGGGCGCCGACGAGAGCGAGCGCCGAGACGGCGCCGCCGGAGAGGGAGAGGAACACGATCCCGAACACGGCGGCTGCGCTCGCGCCCGACGAGATGCCGATGATGTCGGGGGATGCCAAGGGGTTCCGCAGGAGCGACTGGAACGTCACGCCCGCCATTCCGAAGGCGAGCCCGGCGAGGACGCCCATGGTCGCGCGGGGCAGGCGCAGGCGGCCGACCGTGAACGAGGCGCCCGGCACCTGTTCCCCGAAGATGACGCGGACGACGTCTCCGAGGGAGTAGAACGTGTTGCCCACCAGGAGGGTCGTCGTGTAAACGGCGACGACCGCGATCAGCAGTACGGCGACGACCCAGATGCGTCGCCGTGCGCGCCGCCGCCGCCCGGCGATGACGGCGTCAGCGGAGGTGTCGTCGGCGGCCGACGGGTACGCGTGCGCCCCGCGGAGGACGGTCGCGGCGCTCACAGTTCCCGCACCTTCTGACGGCGCACGATCCAGATGAATACGGGCGCACCGACGAGCGCCGTCACGACGCCCACCTGGATCTCGGCGGGGCGGGCGACGAGTCGGCCGAGCACGTCGGCGGCGACGAGCAGCACGGCCCCACCGAGCGCCGCTCCCGGCAGAAGCCAGCGGTGATCGGTGCCGACGAGCAGTCGGACGAGATGCGGGATGACGAGGCCGACGAACCCGATGGGTCCGGCGATCGCGGTGGCCGCACCGCACAGCACCACGGCGCCGAGGGCGGAGACGAGGCGCGTGCGGTTGACGCGCTCGCCGAGACTCGTCGCGACGTCGTCGCCCAGCGCGAGCGAGTTCATCCCCCGCGCGCACACGACGGTGATCACCGCGCCCACGAGCAGGATGGGGGCGGCGACGCCGATGCGGTCCCACGTCGCCCCGCCGACGCCGCCGATCTGCCAGAACCGGAAGCTCTCCATGACATCGACGCGCGGCAGCAGGATCGCACTCACGAGCGAGGTCATCGCAGCGGTCGTCGCGGCGCCCGCGAGCGCGAGCTTGAGCGGGGTGGCGCCCCCGGCACCGAGCGAGCCGACGGCGTACACGAACACCGACGCGATCGCCGCGCCGACGATCGCGATCGCCATCGTCGCGTAGGCGCCGGAGAGGGAGAAGAACGTGAGCCCGACCACGACGGCGAGCGCGGCGCCGCCCGAGACGCCGAAGATCCCGGGATCGGCGAGCGGGTTCCGCGTCACGGCCTGCATGGATGTGCCCGCGAGGGCGAGGCTGGCGCCGACGAGGAGGGCGAGGACCGTGCGTGGCATCCGCGCGGCGACCGCTGCCGAGGAGATCGTCGAGGTGTCGCCCGTGACGCCCGCGACGATGTCGGCGAAGGACACGTCGCGGACGCCGAATGCGACGGATGCCACGCACAGCACCACGAGGAGGGCGATAGCCGCCCCGAACCACGCCAGACGCACGACCGTCGGGCGTCGCAGCGAGGCGATGTCCGACGGTCGTGCGTCGAGCGTGGCGTTGGTCACGCCTGGGGCTCGAGGGCCGAGGCGAGCAGGGCGAAGTAGCGGTCGATGCCCCACGGGATCGACAGGGGGGAGGGGTTCGCCGACGCGGCCAGGGGAGTGCTGTTCTCCAGGATCGCGACGCGTCCCTCCTTGATCGCCGGGATCTTGGCCAGCAGCGGGTCGGCCTGCAGGGTCGCGACGGTCGAGCCGTCCTTCTCGCCGTAGGTCACGAACAGGTCCACATCGGCGAACCGGTCCGCCTGTTCCGCGCTGACGCTGACGTAGAACTTGTCGGGGTTCGCCGCGCTCTCCTCCTGGACGATCGTGGGGATCGGCATCCCGATGCTCTTGAGGAAGCCCGGGCGGGTGTCGGCGGCCGTGTAGAAGCCGATCTGGCTGAGGTCGGCCTGGTCGATGTACGAGAACAGAAGGCGCGAGTCGGCCAGGCGCGGGTGGGCGTCGAGGGCCGTCGTGACCTGGGTGTGAAGATCCTCGATGAGCATCCGGCCGCTCGCGGCGAGGCCGATCGCTTCGGAGTTCATCGTGATCATGTCGTCGAGCGAGGTGCCCCACGCGACGTCCGGGTAGGCGACCACGGGCGCGATCGCGGACAGGGTGTCGTAGTCCTCCTGCGTGATGCCGGAGTACGACGCGAGGATCACATCCGGCTTCGTGTCGGCGACCTTCTCGAAGGGGATGCCGTCGGTCTCGTCGAACAGGACCGGGGTGTCCGCGCCGAGTTCCGTCAGCTTGTCCTCGACCCACGGGAGCACGCCGTCGCCGTCGTCGTCGCCCCACGTCGCCTTGCTCATGCCGACGGGGACGACGCCGAGTGCGAGGGGAACCTCGTGGTTCGCCCATGCGACGGTCGCGATGCGCTCGGGCTTCTTCGTGATCGTGGTGTCTCCATAGACGTGGTGGATCGTCACCGGGAAGGTGCCGTCAGCGAGTTCGGCGCCCGCCGAAGGGCCGGCGTCGGCAGACGTTCCGGACGGCGAGGCGGCGCCGGCGCAGCCGCTGAGGGCGAGAGCGGCGACGACGGCAAGAGCGGCGGCGAGGCGAGGTCGGTGCACGACGAGATCCTTCGATCGAGAAGTTAGGACAGGCTTACATTACTTCGATGAAGGTCGCCGATGCCAACTCCGCTGCAGGCCGGCTGAAGGTCGTCGCCGCATATGCAGCGGCCCCGCGCACCCAGACGGGCGGCGGGGCCGAAGGCAGAGACAGCGTGGCTGATCAGGCCTTCTTCGCGGCATCGATCGCGCGGACCGCTGCCCAGGTTCCCGGGATGAGCAGTGCGGCGAGGGCCGCCTTCACGAGGCCGCCGACGACGAACGGCCACAGGCCGAATGCCAGAATCTCGGAGAGGCCGAAGGTCCCGCCGCCGACGACGTTGAGGATGAAAGCCATGTAGGGGATGCCGAAGGCGAACGGGATCGCGCTCGCGGCGACGAACCCGACGAACGCGAGCACCGGACGGCGATCCCACGCGCGCTCGGCGAACCATCCCGCGACGAAGGCCGCGACGACGAATCCGATGATGAAGCCGAAACTCGGCTTCAGGACCGTCGCGATGCCGCCGGTGAACCCGGCGAACACGGGAAGGCCTACGAGGCCGGCGAACAGATAGGTCGCGAGCGATGCTGCGCCTCGTCGGGCGCCGAGGGCGGCCCCGACGACGACGACGCCGAGGGTCTGGCCTGTGATCGGCACGGGCCACAGCGGCACCTCGACCTGCGCGAGCGCTGCGACGGCGGCGGCGCCTGCGACGACCAGGCCCGCATCGAGCGCGAACGCGCGGGCACGCGCGGAGGGGTGGGCGATGAGGTCTGCGAGCACGGGGCGCCGGGGCGAAACAGCGAGAGACATGCGGACTCCTTGGGGGTGTGAAGGCTTCGAGGTGCCGGCGCGTGGCCGGTTGCGATTCAGCCTAGGGGTGGTCGACGCCGTCTTTATGGACGCCGTCCACGAAAGAACGCGCACATCGCTGTGCGCGGTGCACAGTGGTCGGTGGTCACAGCTTCGTGCGTGGTGCGTGGTGCGTTGTGCGTTGTGCGTTGTGCGTTGTGCGTGGAGGGCTGTGGGCTGTGGGTGGTGATCTGCGCTCATTGCGCGTTGCGGCGGACTCTCCCTGCTCCCTGCTCCCTGCTCCCTGCTCCCTGCTCCCTGCTGCGGTACGCCGCGTAGAATGCGGTCTTCCGGTGGCCCGTCGCGAGCGGCGGGTGCGGGAAGTGCCGCCCCTCATGCAGTGCTCGGCGGGGCGGTCGTCTCGCTTGCGCTCTGTTCCATGCGGAGCGCGACGCAGGGGCAGGACTGCTAAAACGGCGGCGGCGGCTCCGCGTCCGAGACCGAGCTGGGGGCGGGGGTGAAGGCCACCCGCGGCATCACCCGATCGGGGTAGCTACGACCCGTCGGTGACGTCCATGTGATTGTGCCGTCGTCGGCCTTCGCATACGCCCACCGGGTGCCGTGCTTGAGGACGTGATGTCGGCGACAGAGCGTTGTCAGATTGTCTGACGCGGTCGCTCCGCCGAGGGCGGCGTCGTCGATATGGTCCACATCGCACCGTCGCGGCGGCAACATGCACCCGGGGAACCGGCAGCGCTCGTCGATCGCCCGGAGGTATCTGCGCAGGTCGGAACTCGGGCGGTACCGGTCCACCGCCAGCACCGCGCCCGTCACGGGGTGGGTCAGGACGCGATCCCATCCGGGTGCCGCACCCACGAGGTGGAGTGCGGTCGCGACATCGACCGGCTGAACGCCGTCCAGCATCGCCGGCTCGAAGCGGCTGCGGGGCACGCCGGGCGCGTCGAAGTTGCGGAATCCGCCGGAACCGCGGGGTGAGCCGGAATCGCGCGCCCCGCCGGGGTGGCCGGACCCGCCGGGATCGCCGTCCCCAGGGGCCCCGCCGGACACCTCGGACGCGCCGCCCAGAGTGAGCACCGGCACCGTCACGCTCACTGTCGCCGTGATCGCCCCGAGCAGCTCAGCGGGGCCATGCGCCACAGGCATCCCGGTCAGAGCGACATCGCACAGCAGATCGGCGCGCAGCTGGTCGAGCGTCCGCTCCTCGTCCGTCGCGGCGGCGGACACCGCGCGCGCCTGCTGCGTGAGGCGGTCGAGGATGCCGTGCGCGAGCGTTGTGGGAAGCAGGGCGGAAAGCTCGCTCATGCCGTCGTCGAGGTCTGCCGCCCGAACACAGCGCCCCTCCGCCGCGTCGCGGTGCCGCTCGTCGAGTCCGCGCGGGAGCACGCGCTCCGCAGCGACGCGCGCGAACGACCGGAGACGTCCCGGGGTCTCCCTGGCGGCGACCGCGAGGGCGGCCTGTTCGTATCGCGCTCGCAGCGCGGCATCGTCGATGCGCGCACCGGTCTCGACGATGACCCGTGCGTGCGCACGGGAGATGAGCCCTTGCGCGAGTGCATCGTGCGTGGCGGCGAACTGCTCTGCCAGGACGCTCGCCTCCCCGAGACGACGCTGGATCGTCCGGTCGGAGACCCGCAGCGCCGCGGCGAGTTCGGCGGCCACCTCGCGTACGGGGAGATCGCCGTCACCACGGGCCGCATCGACGTGCGCGAGCGCGAGCGCATTCGCCGCGTGCAGAATCTGCTCCTCGATGGCCTCCAGCGAGGCCATCGCACGACGCGTCTCGACGATCGAGGCAGTCAGCGCGTCGAGCATCGCGGCATCCGTCGCCGTGAGCGACGGGGGCGGTGCCGGAGGCGCGCTATCGAACATAACTTCGATTATGCCGGAGGCCTCCGACATCGGCTGCACCGTCCGACGATGCTCCCGACAAGGGGCCGGTAGACTGGAGGTTCGGCATCCGTCCTGCCCGCGATCACGCGCGGCCGAGGCATCCGCCGCAGACCCTCCCCTCCGAAGAACGGACATCCGCTGTGCTCGCCGTGCACGACCTCGAGATCCGCGTGGGAGCGCGCACCCTGATGTCGGACGTCTCATTCCGCGTGTCCGACGGCGACAAGATCGGACTCGTCGGGCGCAACGGCGCCGGCAAGACGACGCTCACGAAGGTCCTCGCGGGAGACCTCATCCCCGCCGACGGCCGGGTCGACAGCTCCGGCGAGCTCGGCTACCTGCCGCAGGATCCGCGGTCCGGCGACCCTGAGATGCTCGCGCGCACCCGCATCCTCGACGCTCGCGGCCTCGGCACGCTCGCGCTGCAGATGCACGAGGCGTCGCTGCAGATGGGGGATGCCGACGAGAAGGTCGCCCAGAAGGCGATGCGGCGCTACGGCAACCTGACGGAGCGCTTCGAGGGGCTCGGCGGCTATGCGGCGGAGGCGGAGGCGGCATCCATCGCCCACAACCTCTCCCTGCCGGACCGGATCCTCGACCAGCCGCTGAAGACGCTTTCCGGCGGTCAGCGCCGCCGCATCGAGCTCGCGCGCATCCTGTTCTCCGACGCGCAGACGATGATCCTCGACGAGCCGACCAACCACCTCGACGCCGACAGCGTCGTGTGGCTGCGCGAGTTCCTGAAGAACTACAAGGGCGGGCTCATCGTCATCAGCCACGACGTCGAACTCGTCGGCGAGACGGTCAACCGTGTCTTCTACCTCGACGCGATGCGTCAGGTCATCGACGTCTACAACATGAACTGGAAGAACTACCTGCGCCAGCGGGTCGCCGACGAGGAACGCCGCAAGAAGGAGCGCGTCAACATCGAGAAGAAGGCGACGGCGCTGCAGTTGCAGGCCGCGCGCTTCGGTGCGAAGGCTTCCAAGGCCGCCGCGGCCCACCAGATGGTCGCTCGCGCCGAGAAGATGCTCTCCGGCCTCGAGGAGGTCCGCCAGGAGGACCGCGTCGCGAAGCTGCGGTTCCCCAAGCCCGCGCCGTGCGGCAAGACGCCGCTCATGGCGAAGAACCTCTCGAAGTCGTACGGGTCGCTCGAGATCTTCACCGACGTCGACCTCGCGATCGACC
>ERZ781398.4232-NODE-4232-length-10621-cov-48.180485_pt1 | contig 10621 bp, 10 predicted proteins | sample MGYA00433077_ERZ781398 | MGnify/ENA primary metagenome ERZ781398 (study PRJEB29847, sample SAMN06458254) | wastewater metagenome | isolation source: Wastewater bioreactor | place: South Africa: Cape Town | study: EMG produced TPA metagenomics assembly of the... | reverse complement strand
CGCCGCCGGTGAGCATCTCGGCGGCGACGATCACCAGCCAGGCCACGCCGATCGCCAGCCGCACGCCGGTCAGTACGTAGGGCAGCACCGCCGGGAACAGGATGCGGGTAAACACCTTGAACTCGGCCAGCTTGAGCACGCGCGCGACGTTCAGGTAGTCCTGTGGGATGCGCTGCACGCCGGCGGCGGTGTTCAGCACCATCGGCCAGATGCTGGAAATGAAAATCACCCAGATCGACGCCGGTTCGGCCTTCTGCAGCACCAGCAGGCCGATCGGCAGCCACGCCAGCGGCGACACCGGACGCAGGATGCCGATGATGGGCGCGAGCATCTGGTTGAGGAAGGCGAAGCGGCCGATCAGGAAGCCGAGCGGAATGCCGACGGCGGCGGCGAGTCCGAAGCCGATGCCGACGCGATAGAGCGAATTGAGGATGTTCCAGCCGATGCCCTGGTCGTTGGGGCCGCTGTCGTAGAACGGGTCGGAAAACAGCGTGACCGCCGCGCCCCAGGTTTCGGCCGGGCCGGGGATCTTGCCGCCGATGCTGGCGATGATCGCCCACAGCGCGACGAACAGTGCGATCCCCAGAACCGGCGGGATGGTGGCCTTGACGACGTTGGTCACGCCTTCGCGGAAGCGCTTGCCGCCCTCGGTTTCGAACAGCGGCGTGCGGCGCGTCGGCAGCGCGGGTTCGTTCGCGGCCGCGTGCGTTTCGGTTTCCGGCGCCGCCATGACCTCGGATAGCCTTTGGCCGTTCAATGTGACTGCATTCATGTGCGTTCTCCTGGCGCCCCGGCGTGATCGGGGCGCGGTTCATACTCAGGCCTTGATCCTGAAACTGTCGGCGTACTGGGCGGGCTTGCTGCCGTCCCACACCACGCCGTCGATCAGCTTCGACGCGCGCATGCCGGATTTCGGCAGCGGCGTCCCGGTCATCGCGGCGGCCTCTTTGTAGAGGTCGATGCGGTTGACTTTCCTGGCCACCGCCAGATAGTCGGGGTGCGTCTTCAGCAGACCCCAGCGCTTGTGCTGGGTGAGAAACCACATGCCGTCCGACAGGTAGGGGAAGCCGACCGAGCCGCCGTTGTAGAACTTCATGTAGTCGGGGTCGCTCCACTTCCTGCCGAGGCCGTTGTCGTACTCGCCGTGCATGCGACCGACGATCGAGTCGTAGTCGGTGTTGACGTAGGACTTGGCCGAAATGACCCTGGCGACCTCGGCGCGGTGCTTCATGTCGTCGATGTATTTCGACGCATCGAGAATCGCGGCGATCATCGCCCGCGCCGTGTTGGGATATTTCTCGACGAATTCGGCGCGGGTGCCGAGCACCTTCTCCGGATGATTTTTCCAGATGGCCTGCGTGGTGACGGCGGTGAAGCCGATGTTGTCGCGGATCGCGCGCGCGTTCCACGGTTCGCCGACGCAGAAGCCGTCCATGTTGCCGACCCGCATGTTGGCGACCATCTGCGGCGGCGGCACGGTGATGACCTTGGCCTGGGTGAAGGGGTTGATGCCATACGCCGCCAGCCAGTAGTACAGCCACATCGCGTGGGTGCCGGTGGGGAAGGTCTGGGCGAAGGTGTATTCGCGCGGCTCGGCCTTCACCAGCCTGGCGAGCGAGGCGCCGTCGCGCACGCCCTTGGCCTTCAACTGATTCGACAGCGTGATCGCCTGGCCGTTGTGGTTCAGCGTGGCGAGCACCGCCATGTCCTGCTTCGGCCCGCCGATGCCGAGCTGCACGCCGTAGATCAGGCCGTACAGCACGTGTGCGGCGTCGAGTTCGCCGTTCACCAGCTTGTCGCGCACCGCGGCCCACGAGGCTTCCTTGCTGGGCGTGATGGTGAGGCCGTATTTCCTGTCGAAGCCCTTCACCGCGGCCATCACCACCGACGCGCAATCGGTCAGCGGGATGAAACCGACGCTGAGCCTGGGCTTCTCCGGCGCATCGGAACCCGCAGCCCAGGCGCCGCTGCGCACGCCAGGCGGCACCATCGCCATCAGCGCGGCGGCGGCCGACAGGGCGGTGGTCCTCTTGATGAAATCGCGCTTGCCCGGATCCTGGATGGGAGCCTTGTCCTGAGTGTCGCTCACGTTGCGTTCTCCAAATGCCCGGAGGGCATGAATAAAAAAGGCGTCGCCTGCGAGGGCGGACGCCTTTGTCCATTGCCGGATAAATCGAGGGTAGAACCGAAGGCCGCATCGTTGCGACGCTTCAGTTCACGTTTAGCAACCCCTGTGCCAGTTGTGCAAAATCCTTGTGTGGATTGGGTTTACGAGTGATTGGGTAGAGCGGTCACACGCTTGCTGCGGGATGGCTGCACCCACGCGGTGCGCGTTGGCAGCGTGGTGCACCAATTGGAACGGACAATCAGATCGCTGACTTCTGCAGGATCTGCCGCGCAACGTCCGCCAGCTTGATCCCGCGATCCATCGCCGCGCGCCGCATTTCGCGGTAGATCTCCGGCTCCGGCGCGCCGGTCTGCCTGATCAGCAGCGCCTTGGCCTGGTCGATCAATCTGCGCTCGGCCAGTTCGAGGCGTGCCTGTGCGAGCTGGCCGTGCAGCGCCTGGACGGCTTCGAAGCGCGACACCGCCACATCGAGAATGGGTCTGAGCCGCGAGGGGTCGAGCCCATCGACCACATAGGAGGTCACCCCCGCCTGGGTTGCCGCGCGGATCGATTCCGCGCTGCCGTCGCCGGTGAACATCACGATCGGGCGCGGACAATCCTGGTTCGCCACGCAGAGGTGTGCCAGGGTATCGCGGTCGGGCGAGTCCTGCGCGATGACGACCACGTCCGGGCGCAGGGTCTGGAATTGCGCGTCGAGGCTGCGCGCCGAGTCGAGCGCCGCCGCGATCACGCAACCCGCCGTATCGAGCGCGGACATCAGCCGTGCCAGCCGCTCGGGCTGGTTTTCGATAATCAGTACACGCATGGTCTGGCGATCTGGAAGTTCAATCGGGATACAGCAGGAGACATGCCAGGCCTGAGAGCGGTGAATGATCAAAGGCTTGTGCTTTGCTGAGGCCGACGCCGGGCGGGGCGGGGTGAACGCTTGTGGTGCATGGCGCGGAGAAATGGAATCAAAACGGGGCACGCGCCCGCTCCAGCCGTAAGAAAAACGCAAGCGCGTCAGCGCGGCGCCGGCCGCGGCCGGTCGTGCGGCGGCCGGTCATGCGGCGGCCGGTCATGCGGCGGCCGGTCAGGATGGGGTTTCCGCGGTGGCCTCATGACAGGTGGGTAATAGATCGGCTGGGGCACATAGACGGGTGTTTCGATCACGACGGGCGCCGGCGGGGCCTGCAGGGCGCGCAGCCGGGCCTCCTCGGCCTCCTTTTCTTCCTGCTTGCGGCGCCTGGCCTCCAGGTCCCCCGCCTGTTCTTGCGCGCGTCTCGCCCGTTCGCCTGCCTGCCGGGCTTCTTCAGCGCTGGGTTGCGGGGGCGCGTCGACTTTCAGTGCCCTGGCGCCCGCGGGTGGCGGGGCGGACGAGTAAGTCACATGCCCGGCGCTGTCCACCCATTTGTAGATCGGCGCGGCATGGGCTGCGTGCCAGACCACCCCGGCAAGCAGCAAGGCACATGCAGCGTGTGAAATCAACGTGGCCCCCTATCAGTCCGGTTCACGTGCGGGGCTACCGGGGTCATGTTGCGTCGGCGGCAACGAAACGCGCTCCCCCCGCATTTCATGAAACCGGCGTCCGCTGCCGGATTCATGTTCGCGAAGGGTCATGAGCAGCGCATCTCCGGCGTCAGTTTCATCCACTTCATCAACCAGGCCTTCGCCCGCTCGCGCGCATGGCGCGTGGCAATCTTCTCTTCCGGCGTCTGGTCGGGGCGGAAATCGAACGCGCGCCGCGCCATCGGGTACTCCTGCCACTCCACCGGCACGCCGCGCTCCCACAGCGCATAGAACGCGCGGCCGCCGTTCATGCGGCGCAGTTCGTAATCGGCGTCGCCGATCAGATAGAGGATGGGGGTGGTGATCTGCATGATCTCCGGCGCCACGCGGAACAGCTGATCCGGTTCGGGCGCGTTGGGATTCTGCATGTGGCCGTAGTAGCTGACGATGGCGGCGATGTCGGGGCCGCGCCTGGCGGCCAGACGGATCGCGTAATAGGGGCCGCGCGACAGGCCGACGATGCCGACCGGCTGCTTGCAGGCGTTGGGCAGCGACTTCAGGTAGTCGAGCCCGGCTTCGACGTCCATTTCGGTATCGGGATTGTGCGCCGACGGCCAGCGTTCGATGAAGCGGCCGCTCTGCCAGTCGGGCGCAACGACGAGGAAGCCCTGCCCGGCGAGTTCACGCACGTGGGCGCGTTCGTCGCCTTCGTAGCCGCGCTTGGCGTGGATGAACAGCAGCGGCGGGAACGGGCCTTTGCCGGCGGGGGTGGCGATCTCGACCGGCACCTCGGAGCCGTCGGCGGCCTGGAGGGTGGTCTTGCTCAGCTCGACGGCCTGGGCGAGGATCGGCGCCGCCAGCGCCGATGCTAAGATGGCGCCCGCGATGACGTGTTTTCTCATGGTCTGCTCCTGTCATTTTTCTGGCCGTCATTCTAGGCCAGCGATCCCGTTTTTCCGTACAGTCTTGACGTCTCCCGGACGGCGATGCCACCCAGGGTATCGCAATCCGTGAGGGCATCGTTCGACGAACCGTCGATCCCGCCGCGGCTGCGATGGCCGCTTGCGGCCCTGTGGATTTCGCTGGGCCTGCATGCGGCAGTGATCGCGCTGGTGCAGGTGGCACCCCGTACGGGCGCCAGCGCGCAGGCGCCGGTGATCGAAGTGCGGCTGGTCGCGTCAGCGCCGAAGCCTGCCATCCATCCCCCGTCATCGCCGGCCGCGCCGGAGCCGGATATCGTCCCCGTGGCGCCATCCGCGCCGCGCCACGTCCCGGAGGCGCCGTCCCCGCCAGCCGTCACCCCGGCGGCCGCCGCCGCGCCGCCACGCGAGGGGCCGCTGCCTGCGGCACCGGCCACGGCAGAGACGGCCCCGGTGCCGGCCGCGGCCCTGGCCAGTTCGGTCGACCTGACCTATTACAGCGCGCGCGATCTCGATGTGCAGCCGCACGCGCTGCGCACCATCCGGCCGGACTACCCGGCCGAGGCCGACCGCCAGCGCGTGTCCGGCACGCTGCGCCTGCAATTGAAGCTGGAAGCCGACGGGCGCGTCAGCGACATCGAGGTCGTGAGCGCGACGCCGCCCGACGTGTTCGAGGACTCCGCGATCAAGGCGTTTCGCGATGCGCGTTTCGCGCCGGCGCAGAAGGACGGCCGTGCGGTGCGCGCGCTGATATTGATCGAGGTGAAGTACGACTGGAGCGGCCAGCTCCGCTAGGGTTGCGCGCCCGCACCGCTCACGCATCGGAAGGCGGTGCCGCCAGTCCCTGCAGGATGGGACAGTCGGGGCGGTGGTCGCCATGGCAGGCCCGCACCAGCGTGACCAGCGTGGCGCGCATCTCGCTCAATGCGGCGATGCGGGCGTCGAGTTCCGCGATGTGAGCCTCGGCCAGATGCTTGACGTCGGCGCTGGCGCGCTCGGGATCGTCCCACAGCGACAGCAACTGCCGGATCTGCTCGAGCGAGAACCCGAGGTCGCGGGCGCGGCGGATGAAGCGCAGCAGATGCACGTCGCGTTCGTGATATTGCCGGTAGCCCGAGAGCGTGCGGTGGCTTTCGCGGAGCAGGCCGATACTTTCGTAATGCCGGATCATCTTGGCCGACACGCCGCTGGCGCGGGCGGCTTCACCGATGTTCATGGGCGGGGCCGCCAGCGCTTGAGCGTCAGGGCATTCGTCACCACGCTGACGCTGGAGAACGCCATGGCCGCACCGGCGATCACCGGGTTGAGGAAGCCGAGCGCCGCGAGCGGGATGCCGACCACGTTGTAGACGAAAGCCCAGAACAGGTTCTGCCGGATCTTGGCGTAGGTGCGCTGGGAAATGTCGATGGCGTCGGCCACCAGCGCCGGGTCGCCGCGCATCAGCGTGATGCCGGCGGTATGCATGGCGACGTCGCTGCCGGAGGACATGGCGATGCCGACATCGGCCGCGGCCAGCGCCGGGGCGTCGTTGATGCCGTCGCCCACCATGGCCACGGTCTGTCCGGTCGTCTTGAGTTGCTCGACGTGTGTGGCCTTGTCGGCCGGCAGCACTTCGGCCAGCACGCGGTCGATGCCCAGTTCGTCGCCGACGTGCCGGGCGGCGCCACGGTTGTCGCCGGAGAGCATGACGGTGGTGACGCCTTGTGCCTTGAGACGCGCCACGCCGGTGGCCGCACTGGGTTTGATGGCGTCGCCGAACGCCAGCAGGCCGAGGGCATGACGATCGCTGGCGCGCGCCAGCCAGGATACGCTGCGGCCTGCCGCCTCCAGTTTTCCGGCAGCGTCGTCAAGCGCGGAAATGTCGACGCCGTTCTCGTTCATCAGGCGACGGTTGCCCAGCCACCAGGTTTCGCCGGCCACTTCGCCGGCAATGCCGCGGCCCGGCAACGCCTGCTGCGCGCGTGCGGGCAAGGGGGAGACAGCGAGGGCAGCACTTTCCGCCATGACTGCGCGCGCCAGGGGATGCTCGCTGCCGGACTGCAGCCCGGCCGCAATCGCCAGCACTTCATCTTTTCCGTGGTCAGCGGTCGGCACGCAGGCCACGAGGTGCGGCGTGCCGTCGGTGAGGGTGCCGGTCTTGTCGAACACCACCGTGCTGATCTTGTGCGCCAGTTCTAGTGCCTCGGCGTCCTTGATCAGAATGCCGTGGCGCGCGGCGACGCCGGTGCCCGCCATGATCGCGGTGGGGGTGGCGAGCCCCAGCGCGCACGGACAGGCGATCACCAGAACCGCCACGGCGTTGAGGATGGCCTGCTCGGTCCCGCCGCCGACTGCCCACCACGCGATGAAGGTCAGCAGCGCAATGCCCATCACGACCGGGACGAACACCGCGCTGACCTTGTCCACCAGTCGCTGGATCGGCGCCTTGTGCGTTCTCCACCAGGCGGATGATGCGCGCCAGCGTGGTTTCCGTCCCCACCGCCGTGGTGCGCGCCACCAGCACGCCCTGCGCGTTGATGGCGCCGCCGGTCACCGGGCTGCCTGGCTGCTTCTCGACCGGCAGCGATTCGCCGGTGAGCAGGGATTCGTCGACCTGACTGATCCCCTCGACCACCTCACCGTCAACCGGTATCCGCTCGCCGGGGCGGATGACCACCACGTCGCCCACCCGGATCGCGTCGATCGGCATGTCACGGTCGACGCCGTCGAGACGTACGCGGGCCATCGTCGGGCGCAGGGCCTGCAGGGCGCGAATGGCCTCGGTGGTCTGGCGCTTGGCGCGTGCCTCCAGCCATTTCCCCAGCAGTACCAGACTGATGACCACGGCCGAGGCTTCGAAATACAGGTGCGTGGGATCGGCCTGGGTCAGCATCAGATACAGGCTCAGACCATAGGCCGCGCTGGTGCCCACCGCCACCAGCAGATCCATGTTGCCGCTGCCGGCCATGAGCGCTTTCCAGCCGGCACGATAAAAACGCGCGCCGAGCCAGAACTGTACCGGCGTGGCGAGCACCAGCTGCACCCAGCCGGGCAGCATCCAGTGCACGCCGAACGGGCTGGCAAACATGGGAGCGACCAGTGGCAGCGACAGCGCGACCGACAGCGCGACCGGCCACCAGCCGGGGAGTTCGCGCGTTGACGCGGCCGGTGCGGCGTCCGGAGTTTTTGGTAATTGCGCGCCATAGCCGGCACTTTCCACCGCAGTAATCAGCGCCGCCGCCGAGCCTCCCTGCACCCGCTTCACGGTCGCCTGCTCGGTCGCCAGATTGACGCTGGCCTCCAGCACGCCGGGGACCTTGTTCAAGGCTTTTTCGACCCGCGCCGAACAGCTCGCACAGGTCATGCCGCTGATATCGAGCGTGCAGGATTCGGTGGCGACACCGAACCCTGCCTTCTCGACCGCGCGCTCGATACTTGCCATGTCGGTATCGCCCGAAATCGTCGCGGTTTCGGTGGCCAGGTTGACGGTCGCGTCGGTGACGTCCGGCAGTTGCCTGAGGACCTTTTCCAGCCGCGTGGCGCAACTGGCGCAAGTCATGCCCTGTATGCCGACCGATACAGATAAGGGGGAAGTCATGTACACACTCCTGATGGATGCGGATTCCAGTGCACCATAAACCTTGCCATCATGGCAAGGTCAAGCCGGTCAGCGGTCTGTCAGCGCCATGGACGGGCGCACGATGGCCCTTCAGCGAGGGAAGGGTGAAATGTCCGGGTTAGCGTGGGAGGATTCCGGATAAGGTCCTGGGCAGCAGCACCCACATGCGGCCGCGTTGCTTCATGCGCCCGGCGAGTTCGCCCGCCGGATTGCCGAAGCCCCAGAAAAAATCCGCGCGCACGCCGCCCTTGATCGCGCCGCCACTGTCCTGTGCCATCACCAGCCGGTTCAGCGGCTGGGTCGAGTTGGGTTGGGTGGTGGACAGGAAAACGGGTGCCCCAAGGGGGATGAATCCCGGATCGACAGCGATCGAGCGGCCGCCGGTCAGGGGGACGCCAAGTGAGCCGAGCGGGCCGGGCAGGTCGTCGGGCAGCTCGCGGAAAAAGACGAAACTCGGGTTGCTGGCCAGCAGGTCGGGCAGCTTGTCCGGATGCTTCGCTCCCCAGTCCTTGATTCCCTGCATCGAAGCCTGTTCAAGCTTGAGTTCGCCGCGTTCGACCAGCAATTTCCCAATCGACAGGTAAGGGTAACCGTTCTGATCCGCATAGCCGACCCGCATGTGCGAGCCGTCGGGGAGTTCGAGGCGTCCAGACCCCTGGATCTGCAGAAAGAACAGATCGACCGGGTCCTCGGCCCAGGCGATGGGCTTGCCCTTGAAACGGTCACTATTACCGTTGGCCGGTTGCTCGATGTCCTGGCGGGTGAAGTAGGGCACGATCTTGCTGCCCAGCAGCCGCCCCCGCAGGCGCAGACCTTTGAGTTCCGGATAGATGCTTGCCAGGTCTACCGCAATGAGGTCGTCGGGTGCGGCGTAGAGCGGGTAACGGGCACGCTCGGTGCGCACGCGGTCGCCCTTCAGCAGGGGTTCGTAGTAGCCGGTGATCAGGCCGTCGGGCGTGCCATCTTCCTGGGTCGCCTGATAGGGCTGGAACCACTGCTCGAAAAAGGCGCGTGTCGTCTTGTCATCGGGCAGCGGCATGGCCATCGCCTTGCTGCACACCGCCTGCCAGCCGCTCTGCTTGACGAGTGTGGCGCAGCTGCGCAGAAAAGCTGTCCAGGCTTCGCTGAGCTGGCTGTCCCGCCCCAGATTGACCGATGACCAGCTTGCCGGCTTGAGCGTTGGATAGGTCACGGCCGGAGCGGGAAGGGGCGCCGCGGGCGGAGCGGGAAGCGGGGCGACGGGTGGCACCGGCGCCGGGACAGGGCGCGGCGCGGGGGGTTGTACCGCACAGGCTGACAGCAACAGGACACACAGCCACGAACTTGCGCGCAAGCGCATCGCGGGTGAAGATGGCCCGCGTGGACAACACGTAGCGGGCATATCAAGAGGAGAATCGCGTTCCATGGAAAGTCAAGGACTGGGCTGGCTGGTGCTGGAAGCCGTCATTGCGGCAGGCTTGCTGGTGTTTATCGTATGGTGGACGATGAAAAAGTGAGGATGGGTGAGTGGTGAGTGGTGAGTAGTGAGTAGTGAGTAGTGAGTGGTGAGTGGATAAATTACGGCCGGCTTACCGTGACTACTCGCCCTAATGCAGTACGCGCGGCATCGACAGGGTGAATCGGGGGATCTCGGCTTCGAACTTGTTGCCGTCATCGGCCACCATCTGATAGGTGCCATGCATGGTGCCTACCGGCGTCGCCATCGCGGTGCCGCTGGTGTATTCGAAGCTTTCGCCCGGCCGCAGCAGCGGTTGTTCGCCCACTACGCCGAGTCCCTTCACTTCCTGGGTGACGTTCTCGGCGTCGGTGATGATCCAGTGGCGCGAGATCAACTGCGCCGCCACCGTGCCGCTGTTGGCGATGGTGATGGTGTAGGAGAACACATAGCGATCGCTTGCGGGATCGCTCTGGTCAGCCAGATAGGCCGTGTTGACGGTAATGCTGATTTGATATTTCTTGCCTTCGGCCACGGGTTTGCTCGACAGATATGGAATGCGTCGAGTGTAACGCAATGATGTGGCGGGCTGGTAAAATGACCGGGTTTCCCGAAAATCCGCAGAAATCCCAGGAGCCCTTCCCATGACGTACCGCATCGCCCCGTCCATCCTGTCCGCCAACTTTGCCCGGCTTGGCGAGGAAGTCGACAACGTACTCGCCTCCGGCGCCGACATCGTCCACTTCGACGTGATGGACAACCACTACGTCCCCAATCTCACCATCGGCCCGCTGGTGTGCGAAGCGCTGAGGAAGCACGGCGTCACCGCGCCGATCGACGTGCATCTGATGGTGAAACCGGTCGATCGCATCATTCCGGACTTTGCCAAGGCGGGCGCCACCTATATTACTTTTCATCCCGAAGCCTCCGAGCACATCGACCGGACGATTGGCTTGATCAAGGAAAACGGCTGCAAGGCCGGCCTGGTGTTCAACCCCGCCACCCCGCTCGACGTGCTGGAATACACCCTGGACAAGCTCGACATGGTGCTG
>ERZ781398.4228-NODE-4228-length-10637-cov-3.954640_pt1 | contig 10637 bp, 9 predicted proteins | sample MGYA00433077_ERZ781398 | MGnify/ENA primary metagenome ERZ781398 (study PRJEB29847, sample SAMN06458254) | wastewater metagenome | isolation source: Wastewater bioreactor | place: South Africa: Cape Town | study: EMG produced TPA metagenomics assembly of the... | reverse complement strand
TTCCTTTTTTCGCATCTTAAAAAACAAAGGATTCTGTTTTTTTTAATTAATTTTCTTTTTGTCTTCTGTTTGCAGAAGACTATGTTTGCATGCAATTCGGACGTGTCAGTGATGGTGAGTGAATTTTTAATGAATTCAAAGGGCAAAAAAACTAAACAATGAAAGGGGTATGGTATCATTTTAGATGTATTTACATGCGATTTCAAATATCCATTATGTGCTGTTCAAGCTTTTGGCATTGCTCTCTCGTCGTTTGATGGAAAATTAGCTTGCGAATAAAGAAATCGTTCTTTCTTTCTTCTTCTTCTTCTTCTTTCTTATTTTTCTATTGTACGTATTGTTTTGTCTTTATTTATTGTTTTTTGCTTTATTATTAAATCTACACTTGTTTTGTTTTTTGTTCTATTTATGTATATCGATGTAAACGCGCTTGAAAAACAATCTTCATAATAAGAATAAGAATAAAAACAAAAGCAGAAGAAAAAAAAAGTTTATTCACTAGAAAATAAGACAAAACAGGATAAAATAACAGTTGCTGTTAACCAAGGACGATTCTCTCTCTCTGACAAAGTTTAAGCGAATAGAGAATGAAGAAAAAGAAGAGGAAGCTGATTCATCACAATTCAGCTTTTCCTTCAGTCTAACATCAAAAGACGACAAAAGCTAGTTTTCCAGAAAAATAACAAGGAACATAAACAATTTTCTCTTTGACTGCTTCGAGAATAGTCGAAAATATTAACTATGGGAGATTTTTGTTCAAAATTATTATTATTATTATTAGCTCTTTTTATTCCACCGATAGCGGTATGGATTACTCGAAATAAGGTTTGCAGTTGTACTGTATTTCTAAATCTTATTTTGACGTTACTTGGTTGGGTAAGTTAATTTTCTATTGGCTAGAAAATATGATGCTGTTTTTTTTTGTTTGTTTCAGGTTCCGGGAGTTATTCATGCTTGGTGTGTCATTTGTTGTTGTGACAATCTAGATGGATAGATATGTGTATTATTTCATTTCGTATGCTTCTATAATAATAAAAACAAGTATCTTATTCGTGCATCTACGTAAATATATTGAACAAGTAGTCTTTTTTTTTCAGTTTTTTTATTTATTAACACAAATTACAGAAAGCACCATATGAGTAATTAATGAACAGATTTTGTTTACTACTATTTGAGATCTGACATTTCCATGTAATAAACAATCATTGATAACCTGAATGTCAACATTTAACTTTGAGGGTGGATACAAAGCGTGCTTGGAAGGTCATGCGAAAAAGAAAACGTGCTCAAAGAGTACACTGTAATTTAACCGAATAGAAATGAGTTTTAATTCAATTAAAAAAAAAGTAATTACACATATACCATCGATGAGAAAAAGAAAACAATCATTCATTTATTACGATTATAATTTCTTAATTACAAAAATAGTTCAAAACAAATATGTATTAATGTCCAGTCGAAGAATGACTACGTCGTTCACCCTGTACTAAATATTGCAGCACTGTCGTTTCTTTTGAACGACTACGATGTTTCTTTTTCTTCTTTCGTTCATGTTGATGTTTATCGAAAGCGTCTAAAATTGCTTGACATAATTCTATAGTTAAACCTGATTCATATGAAGCTCGTCCAACAGGTGATTGATCATCACTATCAACCGATGAGCCCGATGACGAACGTCGATGTTCATTTATCGCTGATAATCGTTTATCTTGATAATTCTCTCGACCTTTTGTCAATTTTTGTCCTTCAGCATAAACACCTCGACTTAACCAAGTGATCGTTGCCAATGTACCTGCTATGGGCTTAACAATCATATTTGGAATAGCAACAACAGCACCGGCTGCTCCACCAAGGATTCCATTACGTTCATAGCCAACACGAGGTTTGTTAATTAATCCTGCTACACCATCTCGAAACCCATGCCAAACAGCTTGTCCAGCTGCTTTCGCTCCCGATCCAAAATCAACAACTTGCGGACGTTTAAATTTATCAGCATCAGTATAAGGATCGTACAATGCTGGTAAACGTTCTAATGCATCAGTAATATCTCCGTAGAACGATAGACAACCAATAGTTGCATGTTTAAGACCTTTTCCGACGCCTTTCGCAACCGATCCGATCCCATCACGTGCTCCAACGAGTACATTACTCGAATCGGTCGCAGCACGTTTCAAATCACTAGGTGTGCCTACAAAAATATCACTCAACGCTTTCCTTCCATATTTCATTAGACTATGAACAGGTATATGAGGTTGATCATCATCGGATATTTTCTCCCACGTACGTGTCGGATGTAAAGTCAATTGTGATTCTTCAATTCTACCAGCTGCAACAAGTACTTGTGCAACAGGACGTGATATTTGTAAATCGTATTCTTCAAGTCGATAACATGCAGGAAATGTGGCTTCTAAATCACTACGCATTTTGTTCAATGGTAAATTTCGATGAAAGAAATCGACAGCTAATACACAACCATTCTCACGTTGAAAAGCTATTCGTAGTTTTTCGGCTGCTAAACGTGTGTCTTCTTGATGAACGAATCGAAATGCATCGGCTAATTGAGGTACGTTCATTCGTGTTCCAGGAATAGGCGGCGCACCCGCACCACTATTACTGATCATTGTTCCCCAAAAGAATTGATCGCCAAAGAACGGTACGATGATCGTTGGTTTACCTGCTCGAAGACCTGCAGCAGTTGTTCCTGCACCACCGTGATGGCAAACAGCAGAAACTAGAATATATAACCATTAGATTATGTCGAAATTAAATTAAACATGACTTACCATGCTGAAATAACCAATCATGAGGACAATTGCCAATTTTGAAAATCTTTTCCGACAATTGATCGTTGTCTTGAGCTAGTCCGGAGAGTAATGCTCGATATCCCGTTATTTTTAATGCTTCAAGAACGACTTGTAGAATTTTTCGTGCATCATGACCAGTTATTGAACCAAAACCGATATAAATCGGTGGTTCACCAGCTTCTAAAAATGCGACGAGATCTTCAGGTGGTGTATAATTCGTTGCCAGATCAAGAAAGAAAAAGCCCGAAACATCAATATATTCAGGCCAATCGATGGGTTTACGAACAAGTGATGGTGACCAACAGTATGTATGTGGAACACGTTCTTCAATCATAGCACTAACAGCTTTACTAGTATGTAGAGAAGAGAGATGAAGAGTTTTCTCACGAAAACCATTGATAATATCACTCATACCGGACCATGTCTAAAACATTCAACAGATATTTCAAAAAAATAAATAAATAAATCGACAAAGACTTACTAATCGTTCGACGATGTCATAAGTCATTCGATTGATGCTCATAGTTGGTCCAAATGTCGAATTAATCTTACAGAATGGATGTGGAAATGCTCCGGTCGGTGACCAAGGCATTGTAAACATAATATGCAATGGAATCTGTAATTTTTCTGCGCAATGTATATGACCGTAGGATGGCGGATTGGCAATGATAGCTTCGGCAATAAATGGTACGCCAGTTTCATCATCATCTTCGATACATGCTTTCCATGTCGATTCTAAAATTTGTGCCATCATATCTCGACTTTTACCGACATCACCTGCGATAATACTACTAATCGATGGAACAATACCAGCATTTTTAACCATAAATGACATGAGATCAGCCGGATCGCCAGCTAATGGATAAAATTCAATTCCATTTTCTCGAACAAATTTTCGAAATGTTTCATGTGTAGCTAATCGTACTCGATGGCCGCAAGAAAGTAAATTTTTAGCTAAAGCTATGAACGGTTGAACATCACCACGTGTACCAACAATTAATATTACAATTGCAATACGAGGCACAGGACCAATATCTAAGGCTGCCAGAGCTTCTTCTCGATCTTTTTTTAATATAACATCATAATCAGAAAATTCATCAATAAACGATGCTGATATTTCAGGAATATCTTGTTCAATTGGATTCACAAAAACGTCAATTAAACCATCGGTATCACAGAAACTAGCTGTATAATCTAGAGTTTTTCGATTTCGTTGAAATGTCGTTTGATTAACATCCTCATATTCAACATGACCAGCAGTCACTTTCGGTAGAATCAGTCGTGCATATAACGAAAGTGGATAGCCTAATGTTGAGCAAATAACAAGAATATTTTCTTCGGTTGTTTTCAAGTAATGTGTAATTTCTATCGGTTGTTTGCCTATTTTACCCGTAAGAACACGTGCTTGATTTAACCATATACTTATTCCAACTATATTGTTCTCAGTCGTTGTATCATTCTCACATTCATTCGGTGTTAAATTTAAATAGATATGTTGATGTGTATCAAATTTATCTCTCCAATCGAATCTTTTTCGATACCAATATGTTGACATTGGATCAATGACAGCTTTATGAGGTAATTGAATTGTTTCCCATTGACTATCGTTATATTTAGTCAATGTATAATCATTTTCTGGAGGCTTATCAGTCAAACGTTGAACTTTCCAATCTCGATCAAAATGTACGATAATATTTGATTCTTTAGCATCATTATTATAAAGTAGAGACATAGTCAAAACAATGAATTATGTTTCTTCCTTTTGTTAGCAACGTCGTAACTTCATATATATATTCGGTTATCAAATGATTCATATGTTATCTTGGAGACTGTTTTTGTCCTATGATTAAAAGAAAGCAGTGAGTGACTCAAAAAAACTTCGTACTAAAGTGAAGTGAAATATTCTCCTGTTTTCATTGGGTAGAAATAGAATAATCAAATGACAAATGAATGATGGATATCTACTAGAATGATAATCAAATGACAAATGAAATCATGCGTAGTTCACATTAATCTAATTAAAAATCATCTAAAACAACTCAAATATTAGCTTGAACTGCTAAACAATACGAACAAAATAATTTAATCATCTACCCAAGGTCGTTTTCTGTATCCCATGCGCTAAATATATTATTAACATATCAAGTACTTCAACAAAAAAAAACGGTTCACTTAGATACTCTTACTCTAAATCATAACTTGTACGCGTATGTGTATCATCAGCGTATAGTCATCTTAAGAGATATTTTTGAAAAAAATATATTGTTATTCGACAAAATGAGAACATGATAAATCGAGATTTAGTCTTTTTCTTCTTAAAATTATTATTAGAAGCTTTATGAAATAGTTAAGCAGAGATAATGATCTCTTCATTGAAAAATGAAATTCTATTTACAGCGATACAATCGATTCTAAAAATAGTTTGTTTGAAACTTAAGACCTATATATCTATTAGACGAGAAAGTAAATCATTTCTATTCAATAACAGTGGCATCTGTCAATTAACGAACATAATCATTCCAATTATTGTTTTCATGCAACAACGCAGTGACGTCATTGTATTTTATTCTGATGTTTTTCTTTGTTGTTGCTCGTTGCAATATTTTTAATAAATTCAAAGCCGGAACCAAAATGTTTTACAATTGCTTTTAAATGTATGTGTAAATGGAAATCAATTTTATTCATTAGACCTCAGAAAATTTAACGAGACATAATATTTATTTTCTTGAGGGTTCAATCGAGGGTCTCAGGCCCGCCTGTTATCCTCATTTTTAAAGAAACAAAAAAACTCTTCGACGTTTTTCACATAAAAATATAGAAGGTATCGAGTTTTTTTTAAGTGCATATTAAGAGTTATCAATATTTAATGAAGAAAAAACGTGTGGTATTAGTATCTTAATATAGTCTATTTAGAAAGTGTGACGAGTTAAAAAATCAGTATGATATTCATCCAGTAGAATTGATTTTTCTAAAAAAAAACATAAGAAAAGACTATTTTTTTTCTTTGTTTACAGGATATCAAAGATGAAAAAAATATCCGTTTGTTTGTCTGTTGTCGACGATAATTATATTTATGAAGAAGAAGAGATGAAACAGACAAAACTCAATTAAACGAAACATGTCCGAATTCTCAATTCGATTAGATTAATTTGCAAAAATTGATCGAAGAATTCTAAACACATTAAACTTAGGTCTCATTTGATTTAATATCTGCGTATGTCAGCGTTGTCTCGACCTGAGGAAATCATTTACAGTCTTAATATTGATCGTCGCCACTCGTATTGTTCAAAGTAGGGATGTACTCATCTTTCAAATAAGAAGAACTTAATTATAATTTCCGACAGTACGCCTTCTCACTGAACATGAAAATACTAATTCTATTTCGCATGAAAATATTCATCTTCATATAGTAGACAAACTACCAAGGTCAAAAATATTTTCCTTGTCAATTCTAAGAAATTATCGTAATCTGTTTTGGCACCTGCCGGAAATTTGCTTTCGCAAAAACGTAAATCAATCAATCATATTTAATTATAAACACGAGCATCAGTGTCAAAAATCGATTTACTCAGTTGAACTTCTCTCTCAAAGTGAATATTGCGTGAGATAATATTGGATTGACTATTTTACATTAAAAACAAGAGAAAAAAAAAGCGGAGAGAAAAACAAAAAGAGAAGAGAAGAAAAAATAAAATAATACTCGCGTCTTTTTTCTTTCTCTCTTGCTCTCTTATTCGTCTCTTTTCCCGTTCCATTTGTCGAAGTCATTTAACTTGTTTGGCTTTTCAACGTAACTGTCATGCTGTTCATCATAACTATAACTGATTGGATTTGCATCATATTGTTTATTCTTGGTTTTATTGGCAATCTTCTTGGAATTATTGTTTTTTCTTCACGACGTTTTCGTTGTTGTTCAACTTATTCCGTTCTTGCCTTAGCATCGTTCACAATCAATCTTATTTGTATCGTTCGATATTCGTTATTACTTCATTCGACAACACGACGTTGGTTGTCCGATGGTATTATTGGTGAATATTGGTTAACATGTAAAATCTTTCGTTTAACAGCGTCATTTCGTGTCATTGCTGCATGGATCACCGTTTTTTGGGTAGTCGAAAGATTTATCTACGTTTCCTCGCGATTGAACTTTCTTTTTAATCAACGAGAACATTTTCAAAAATTAGAAAAATATAAATATTTAGTTATGATAATCATATGTTTGATTATGATTATTCTAGTAACTGGACCGAGTTTGATATTCTATGCGCCCTATGTAATTAAGTAAGACAGCCTAGATATAAAATAAAAATAGAATTTTAATTTTTTCATGTGATCTAGTCAAAATACGACGAATCCAATAAAACAATGTACATTCGATTTTTCTCGAACATCAATCTTATGGCAAAATTATTTTATTGAATATTCATTTGGTTTTAATCATTCGACAGGACGTTTTCTTTTTTCTGAAATGATTCCATCGTTTCTTGTTGCTTTATTTAATATTGGAATTATTATTTGTATTTTTCGAACAACAGCCCATGTTCGTCGACGACAAGAATATCAACATAATAATCAGCTATCCATGTCAATGATAACAGGTACAACATCGAAATTACCAGCATTACATACGTACGAACTTGTTCAACGACGAAATTCAGTTCCTCGTCCATTATTCAAACCATCATCGACATCTTTTCCTAGTATAGCATTCGGCAAAATGTCTTGGATGAATATTGTTTTAATTTTACATTCATTACTGTTCTTTCTTTCGTCAAGTGTTACGTCAATTGTTTATTATACGATATCGGATATGACAGTTGCAGCATGGATGAGCGTAATTATTCTTGCGAATTGTTCATTGAATTTCTATGTTTATTGTCTTAGTGGAAGACAATTTCGTACGGAAATTAAACGTATTGCTAAACGTTGTCTACGAAATTTACATAAGAAAATACTTCGACGATGTTGTCGAACACATATTCGTCGACATTCATCACTTGTTAATGATAAAGAACAAAATCATCCATTTATTCCTCAATTATTAAATCAACAACAAAGAAAATGCGACACACTCGAACACAGTAGATAATGAATTTATTGAGATCTTGCCTTTTTTTTTGTTTTGCACTCAATTTCATGACGTGAAAAAAAACAATATATGTAATTTTTCTTTCTTTTCTTAAAGAAATCATGCGATATATGTGATGTTACATTAGTTTTCCATCCACATGACAGACGAACAATGATTATCAATAAATTTTGCTTTTGTTCATCCGTCCTATAAATAGACATTTATTTTCTAACATGCAAATCAGCCTCATGTGAAATAAAGAAACAAAAGACTTCTTTCGAATTTTATTCAACTAAAACATATGTTGCTGCTGTTGCAACACCGCAATTATTATCTTTTCGTGACATTAAAACATATCCATCATTTCCCCAATAGGTTGACCATGAATTTTTAACGAGCCAATAATCACTTCCATTCAATGAGCCGTATCCAACAGCAAGTACTGCGTGATCTAACGCTTCAGGTGTGTTACCTGATAACAAAAGAAAAAAAAGAAGAAGAAGCAAAAGTCATAACTCATTCTTTTAATAGAAAAGAAAAAGAGAAGCTAATTAGCAAAAACACCTACCGCATTGAGGATCATAAAATACACCAGTTGAATAGAAGAGAAAGCCTTTATGAGCTGCATCAATGGCTAAATAAATTTCAATAGAATAATTAGTAATTATCTTTTCTTTTTTTTGGTATTCTTACCAACTGATACAGGACCTTTCGTAGCAATTGCATATTTCAAAGCATCTTCATCACCTTGAGTGATATTAACATAACCGAGAAGTTTAGCACCGACTGTTGCATTATTTTGATGGCAGAAACCATCTTCTTGAAGATAGGGCCCATAGGAATATTCCAAAGCAATACCGTTGTGTTTCATTATGTATTGATATGAACGGAAATCTTCACCACCATCACAACCATTGTTACCGAATCCCCATGAGCAATCGATTAGATCTATTAGAAAAATAAATAAATAAATCATTGACATCAAAATCAAGTCTTGAACGAACTTTGTTCGGATAAAACAACAGATTTTCCGTGCTAAAAAAAAGAACAAAAGAAAGCGTGACTCTATTATGTGATTTATAAAGAAAACAAAAGAAATCGATTTACTTTGACAAAATAAGCGCCTTCAATAGTGCCAGTTGTGCCAAAGGACCAACATGAACCACAAATGCCTTGATCTTTAACAGGTGTTACAGCGCCCATGATACGCCAATCAATTGTATCAGGAATATCCTGTAGATTAGCTTTTAATTCTTCTTGAGGAAATGGAAGACCACCATTGTAACCTTGAGAATGTCGTCGACCACGAAGTACACGTAATTCATCATCCTAGACGAAATAATCAAAGTTCAACATGAAAAACGAAATAAATTTTCGCGTACTGTTCGATCAGCGAATTTGTTAATTTTCATTTTATATGATAAACCAGCTCGATTTCGTGTGTTAACATATCGAACATTATTACGGAAGATATATGAACGTTGACGATGTTCAAGTTCACTTTCATAGTCTAAGCCATGTTGGGTTTTAAATTCATCGAATGAATCATCTAAATGTTGTTCACTATGACGATTAATGTAAACACTCATGGGATTGAAGAGAACTCGAGGTGTACTATGTTCAAGACCGGGTCCTGGAAATCCTGTGCATGTCTTATCTAATTATCGAAAATAAAAATAAGAACAGAAATTAGACAATTTGCAATGCAACTCCGTCTTACCATTAGTTATATTAAAAATAGATGGACTGAATGCTTCTTCACTGTAACCGAAATAATCGATGAAATATTTGTCAAAATGAGAGCCAATTAATGAATCATAACCGAACATTTCATAACGAACTGGTTGTTTTGTTGTAAGACTGACGTAGTATGTGTATGTCGAAGTTTTTTCACCGACAACATCGATACTTTCATAGATTTGGCATTTAATTCCACGCCATTCACCAGTACGTGAAGTCTAAATATTAGTGAAAAAAGAGTTATCGAATGCTAAAGTATAAAATGCGACTATTTTCCGCATACTTGAAATGTGCTAACATCTGGAATAGTATGTTGAACATCGACTGGATCATCTTTTGAACCATTTGCTTGAAAGCAACTGATTTTATTCAAAACTTGTTCATCTAATTCAAATCAATTTTCATTCTTTTCTTTTTTGTTTCTTGCAAAACTATTCAAATTTACCGGACATAGGTACGATTTTATAAGTAGCACCGAAATCTTCACCACTGCCTGCTTTACGTTGAAGAGTTTTAGCAGCACCTATTCGCGGAAACACAAAAACAATAGTTTTATCGCATCAATTTCTTGCCGAAATTACCTTCGTAATAATCAATTCGTGAGAATCCGGCATCAACATCGATCCATGATTCGAATGGTTCGTGAATTTCAGCGTAAGGCAATTCAATGATTCCGTAGACACGGTATCGTTTTGGAAGAGCACTTACTGAAACCGGACTGGCATGAATTGAGCCGAGAACAACTAAAAAGAAGAGCAAAAAGCGTTCGATTTCTCTTTTTTTTTCTTCGATTTAATTCTTACATATCGCAAATAAAACAGCAAATCGATGCATTTTTTGTGCACTGACCTGTTTTCTCATTGATTTCGATTATTTAAATAGGTGCTACTCTGATTGTCTTATCTTTTTGTCTCATGACCTTGGCCGAAAAAAAATCATCACAATGACGAATAAGAAAAAAAACGCATTTTCTTTTTTGTTAAATATTCTCATCGATTTCTTTCATAAAGATTATTGAAACA
>ERZ781398.4227-NODE-4227-length-10641-cov-3.937654_pt1 | contig 10641 bp, 10 predicted proteins | sample MGYA00433077_ERZ781398 | MGnify/ENA primary metagenome ERZ781398 (study PRJEB29847, sample SAMN06458254) | wastewater metagenome | isolation source: Wastewater bioreactor | place: South Africa: Cape Town | study: EMG produced TPA metagenomics assembly of the... | reverse complement strand
ACAGCGAAAGGTTTTGTTCTTCTTGCTAATGATGATCCAGAATTAACTGATGATTACAAATTAAAACAAAATAATAATAACAATAATGTTAATAATAATAGTAGTAGTTCGAATTCAGATTCAACAGCCAATCAAACGACATCCGATGGAAAGAAACAACATTATCTTAAACGACAAAATACATTACTTAAGGAATGGGAGGTAAAGAATAAGCATCTAGATCCTAGCTTAATGAAGAACAGTCGAATAGAGAACGAAGACTTGATGCTTTGCTTTTTAATCATGTCAAATCCGGAGATTTTAGCTTAATTAAATTAGTTGAGGATGTGAGTACGTTGTTTTTTGTCTCACTCGATCTTATTCTCGAGGGAAAGTTATTAAAAATAAAATCAAGAAACTTTAATTCCAAAATAAAAAGAAGAAGAAGAAGAAGAAGAAGAAGAGCCATTAGTATTAATTGGTAGTAATCTAAAAATAAATCATGGATACAAATACGAATAAATAAAATTTATCTAGTCAATGAATGCAATAGATATATATATCAAGTCTCTCTTTTCTTCCTTTGAAGACAATTATTTATTCTATGTTTGTCAATGAAGACATGGTAGTAGAATAGAAAACTGACTTACAGGGATTGGCGGAAAATAACAAAATTTTTCTCCTGTTTTTTCTTTTTCTTCTTCTTCTCTCGTTAAAACGTTTGCACATCGCAACAGTCTCTCATTTAAAAATAATAATAATCATGATCTCTACGTTAACTAAAGCATTATCGAGAACATCGTCGAGAGATTCATCATTAACGCCATCACCTACACAAACACGTCGGTTTACATTTGGCTCATTAGCACGACGTGTGTCCGAAACGAAAAAAGACTTTTTCGAACAATTGCCCGAACATCACGAACGTCTAAGACAACGAGCCAAAAGTCTTCTACCGTCCGTTTTTAATTTCGAACGGAACTCATCGAATGAGGTACCAAATTAGATTAGAAATGAGCGGAAGGAGGAAGAACGGATAGATAGATAGTTTGTTTGCTTTTTTCTTTTTATTCGAATGATTTCATTTAGATCATCAATGTTGATGAAATCTATCGACGTATTAATGCGACACATCCGAGTCCAACATCGACAGTTGACTTCGGCATACCTCCGCCTAAACTTCTCTCACCATCGACAATTATCAATGAAAATCAATCGAAACAAGTAGAACATCGAATTCATTTCGATTGCAATTGATTGATTTTGTTGTTTCTCAAGATTTTATTGGAACTTCCGGCACGATTGCATGGCGTTAATTGGAAAATGGTATTCAGTACTGAAGCAAATGGGTTCAGTTTGAATCAACTCTATCGTCGATCGATGGAAATCGATCAAGATACACCGGCATTGATTTTTGTCAAAGATGTCGATCAAAATGTTTGTTTGTTCTTTCATTGAATTATTCGAATCGAGCTCGATTTGATTTAGATCTTCGGCGGATATATTTCGCAACAATTGTTAGTTAGCGAAGGTTTCTACGGAACAGGCGAATCGTTTTTATTTACAATGTATCCAAAATTCGAAGTAAAATATCCCGGAAGGATGTTATTCTCTTTGTGATTGTCTCATTTTTTGCTTTATTTAGGTTTTTCATTGGACTGGGAATAATCAGTTCTTTGTCAAAGGTGATGCCAAATTTCTCGCGATCGGCAGTGGCGGGTAGGTTTCGAACAAAAAAGAAAACAAGACATAATTCAATTTGTTTCAGAGGTACTTACGGTCTGTGGCTCGATGCGGATCTTTACCACGGTCGAACATGTCCTAGTAAAACATTTAACAATGTTCGATTGTCGACAAAAGAAGATTTTATCATAGCCAATGTTGAAGTTTGGACATTCGTTGACTAAGTCTTTTCTTTTTTCTTTCTTTTCGTTCGTTTTTTTTTATTTTTTCAATGATACCGAGGGGAGTTTCGCTGTGCATTTGTATATAAAGAAAAAATATTTATCGAAACAACAGCAGCAAGGAAAACATTCGTAGAACGGTGTATGTCGTCCGGTCAACTGATTAATCGCCTTTGAAGAAGTTTTTCTTTTTTCTTTTCTATCATCGCAATAAATATATACTTTTCTTCTTTTTCCCCCTATTATTTTTTTTGTTTGATATTGTATTGATGTTTGTTTCGATCAAGACAATAAACGAAGGGAGCCAAAAAAAAACACCTCACTTTCAATTTGATTATTATTTAGGAGTTTTCGTACTTTATCATACTAAAACTACGAGTAAATAGGGGGAGGGGGTGCTGAATAAAAACTGCTTATCATTTTGTTATTCGTGTTACGTTATTAAATGAAGTATCACTGTTGACATAGATCTTTTTCTTCTTGTGTTGTTATCTCGTATCTTTATTTGATTATACATAAATGACGAAAGAATAACAATGACATGATTATTTTCAATTTACGAGGCGTTTTTTATTCGTTGAATTTTCATTTCATTTGACAAACGAAAAACACATTCTCACATGCAGCCTGTTCCGTCTCAACCAGATGTTGTTTCTTTGAAAGGCAAATTTGCCTACAGTGTCGGTCATGTTCTCAATGATCTTTGTGCATCGATGTGGTTCTCCTATTTGCTTGTATTCTATCATCGTATTGTGAATTTTACGAATGCTCAAGCTGGATATTTACTACTGATCGGACAAGTTGCCGATGCCATTGCAACCACATTCGTTGGTTTCGAATCGGATCGAACACGAACCGGTCTATTTCGTTATGGACGACGAAAGACTTGGCATTTAGTTGGTGTCATTTGTGTATTAGGCTCATTTGCATTCTGTTTTAATGAATGTGTCGGTTGTAAAAATAGTAGTTTAACAGCACAGTTTTTCTACTATACAATGTTTATTATTATTTTTCAATTCGGTTGGTCATGTTCACAAATTACACATTTGTAAGTTTGACGAGAGACTAAGAAATCAAAAGACTCGACGATTCAATTGCTTTTCTAGAGCGATGATCAATGAATTGACGCATAAAGAAGGTGAACGTGTTGCATTGAATTCATATCGTTATGCTTGGACAGTTATTTCGAATATATTTATTTATGCCGTTGCAAGTATTCTATTCGCTACGAATAATAATGGCGATGCAAATGATATTCGACCTGAAGATGCGAATGTTTTTCGTACATTAACACTTCTCGTTGTTGGTATTGGTATAGTTTGCATGACGATATTTCATGTTGGTATCAAAGAATCTGAATTGCCAGCCGAAGAAACCGAACATCGATTACAAATGTCGATTAGTTCGAGTGGACGATTGAAACGTATGACATGGAAATCATTTCTACGTGAAAAAGATTTCTATCTTTGCGCATCGATTTGGATGTTCACACGTGTTATACTCAATGTTACACAAGTCTTTCTTCCGTTGTATATTATCGATACAATTCAGAAATTGAAAACTACTTATATTGGCATTGCACCATTGTCATCGTATATTAGTGGTCTTATTGCATCGGTACCGATGCGTCGAATGAATAAACATTTTGGTAAAAAACGAACGATGATTTTTGGCTTAGGATTTGTACTTGCCAGTGCTATTTTATATTTTTTCCTTCCAAGTGTGCATGATATTACTGCGATTGGCGCGCTGTTAATCGTTGCTTGTGTTCTACTTGGTATTGGTACATCGACAACAAACATTTGTTCGTTTTCTCTTGCATCGGACTTAATCGGTTTGAATACCGAATGTGGAGCATTTGTCTATGGTATTATGTCATTTGCCGATAAACTTTCAAATGGAATAATTATTGCAATTATTCAAAATCAAAATCCATGCGGAGAGACAGATGATCCAGTCTGTGCAGATTATTATCAATATGTACTATCGACAATTCCGATTGGTGTTGCCATTGTAACAGCGATTATAACTTTATTTATTCCGAAAACATTCGGCGTAGATCGTCATGAATTAATTGTACCAGAAATTCAAGACGAATCCTATCGAAAAGGTTCAATAGCAAATCCTGAATATGACGAACGAACACCGCTAACAGCGTGATCTTTATCATTGTTATTTTCTTTTTCAAATTAGTTTTTTTTGAATATTTATTTATTTATTCATCTCAATTATTAATAAATTAAAAACCCAGAAGTTTTTTTGGTTGAGCTAGTTGATTGATTCTCTCAGTTGATTGATATTGTAAAGCTGAACGTGAGATTGGTCTTGGCAAAGGCGAATCAAACTCACAGGAACCATATCGTTTCAATGGTCGAGCTAAATCACTAAGACGAGACGAACATTGAGCTTGTCGAGCTGCTTGACTCACACCGGAATATCTCGGATTGCTTATATAACGTGAAAAACCTACGAATAATCCACGAAAATGAAATTTCAAACAAAGACAATTACTATACCATCACGAATCGTTGTTTCTCGACGAAGTTTTGGTTTCGCCAACGATTTAATTCGGTCCGTTGCTTGATAATTGAGTGCTAACATGGATACACTCGAAAATTGTGATTGTTCATAATGAACATATCGTTTTCGATAGAATTCAAATGAATTCAATGATGTTGAAGCAAATGCCATTTTTATTTTAAGCGAAAACAAAAAAACAACATCAAATCAATGCGTTTACAATCGAAATGAAAAACAAATGAATATTTTCTTTTGTGTCAAGTTGAATTGTCTTCTTTTTCTGTTGATTTTCGTTTTAGAATTGCAACGAATAACATAACTGGAAATGGCAAATGAAATCGTACCAAGATTAACAATGGTACGAGCATTTTTTGCTTGAAAATATTCTGACCAATCGTTATCACAAAGCCGAGATTATTCGATCGATGTTTAACAACATAGAAAATATAAATTGTCGTTATGATAATTAAAAATAGACAAAAACTCGATGCTATAATCAGACATTTGCCGAGAATATGAATCATAATATATGATAAAGATCTATTGTTGCTGTTATTTAGGCGGTTTTTTTTTCTTTTAAATCGATAAATGCACTGTTCGTTCGTGAATTTCCGATCGACAAATCGGACAGAGATCTAATTTCAAAGCACATTGTTCACAAAAACCTGTATGTTGACATGGTCGTAGAAGAATATTAGCTCGATTATCGACACACAATATACAGTCCGAGTCGTTAATTTCTATTGCACGAAGAAGTTCTAATTTTTTATATTTTGGAAGAATAAATTTATCTTCATTGTTGAGATATCCGTATTGATTAAAGCTTGTAAATGCAACTGTCTTCGGTGGATACCGAAATGGTTGTGAGCCGAAATTGAATCGACAATGTTGATACGACATAAAACTAGCTGCAGCAAAATAACCGTCGACGATTGGACCGCATATATGCGAGAATAGTTTGCGAAATGGTTCCAAACAATGACCATTGAGAGAGAAAATAACTTCACGTCGATTGAAATCAATCAAACAACCGACAATATCACCCGATTTCCATGCAGGATTAGAATGTGGAATGGATTTTGCACCGTACCAAATCAAATTTCGACAGCCATCATAAGCAATCGAATACTGATCATCACCGATACCATAGCCTTCGTGATTCATGAATTTCGATTGTTTCGTTGCCCAACCGATTTGCATAACACCGTCGGTGACAATTAAAACTTCGTAATACCAAACATCGGAATTCACATTGAATGTACAACGAACACTTTCGAATGAAACCGTATCGCTACGTGCTTCGAGACCGTCAGGACCGATTTTGAGATATTCGCTCACGTCTTTGTCGTTTAACATAACGTTAATCGATTGATGATCGATGGTTTCGTAGGTTGATCGACGAGATTCGAGAATGAAAACATTGTCAAGTAACCATTGAGCGTAAAAACCTGGAAGAAACAAAATAAGAGAATTGATTTTGTCGGCAACAACGAAATTCTAGTTCTACCGATTTGTCGTTTGAGACAATTGTTTGAAGTTGCCCATGGTTCGTAATATTGCAAAACATTGAGTTTGTCTTGTTGATTAGGAATGGTTAATGATTGAAAGAGAATATGTTTGGATTCTAATGAATGTGAGAATTTTTCGATGGCGATAAGAGCGAAAAGTATGATCTTTAAAACACAAGAATAATTTCGATTCTCGAAATCGAGTGAAGTGATTTCAGTGTATCTATAAATGCCTAAATAAACACGATCGATAATGAATTCTAACGCAATTGTATTGAGCATAGCTGCGCTGGTTGGACCAACTGACAACAGAAAAAAACAATTTTAAAAGTGAAAATCAAATCGAAACAAACCGAGTTTCTCTGCGAGACAACCGAGAAGGACTAAAGTATTGCGTTCACAATGTAGATCGTGATTGTCTGGCTGCTCGACTTGATTGACTTGAATATAATTATCAACTATCGTTCGAAGTGTTTCCATTCGTGTTTGATTATCCGAACAAATGCGTTTAATCAATTGATTTAGTAATTCCCTTGATGGTAACGAACATTCATCGAGTAAAAGTGCAATGACCGTCGCTCCTAATGAATCACTCATTGGTATGCGTTCGATTAACGCCGTCATTACATCGATCCATCGATCTTCTCGACTGGCTATTCTCGAAACGACTAACATGGCATGTGGAGGTTCTTGATCGGTGTCGACGACTGTTCGAATGATTGCAAGTGTTTCATCGATTAATGAATTTAAATTGTACGGTGAAAATGTTCGAAAACGATTGGGAAAAATATGCCGATTCGAACGATGAACACAAGTTGTACAATTACCCATCTACAGATATACAATCAAATATATGTTCATACTCAGAAGAAGAAAAAAAACAAAATGCATACAATAGAAAAAGAGAGAGAGAGAAAAGAAGCTACAAATGCAGAAAAAATACAAACAAATACTGCTCACCGGTTCGAGCACACACAAAAAAAACACAAAGGACGGCGATAGCAAACTTTGTTGTGATTTGTTTATTGAGATAGATTTGATTTACTTCCAGAAAACAAAAACAAAAACGAATAATACAAAAAAGAAAATATAGCACCTCGAATGAATCGATTTAGATGTATGTACGTGTGTGTTTGAGGGGAAATTTCAATCTGAATTAGCGCCTTGTTCACTTAAATATTGATACTGATGTTTCGTTGATGATATTGACAAGCGATCGAGTGATGTCGATGATGTTCTTCGTCGTGTTGAACGAAAATGTTCTTGTTCATTTTGAATTTGTATTGAAATCGAATGATTTTCATGCGAATAACGAGGAGGAATAGGCGGAGGCAGTTGTGATGGAGGAGTAGGAGGCGGAGCTGCAGGAGACTCGGGCGTATCTTTCGATGATGATGACGACGAGAAAAATTCTGAAGAAGATATAACAGGTGATGGACTATTACTAATCGTACTGCCGTTTAACAAACGACGACGTATGGGCGGATTTTGAAGCGTTATTTGAAGTGGAATGGATGGACGACGAGTTGAAGCCATAGCTGTAAATAATAGATCTTCAAAACAGCAACTTGTCTGTGTTTGTTTGTTTGTTGAGAATAGTTCATTACCTGTTTGATTTTCATCTTTATTTGCTATTGAATAAAACGAAAGATTGCCATTGGTTTTCATCATATAAAAAAAGAGTTTATAAACAAAAAAATATTGCTTCTAAAAACAATGAAATTGATTTCGTAATTCGAAACAAAAAACGACGTACGAGTGTTTGAATCAATGCCATACGAAATTGTCGAATATGCAAAGCGATTTTCAATACTGGATATGGTTGATAATTTTTACTAAGAAATAAATGCTTGACGAAGAAAAACAAAACAAGAAAAGTTTATTGATTCATTCAATCGAAAGAAATTCTCATCGAACCTCGTCATTCAGCAACAAACGACAGAGATCGATTGCTATCAAACTTCCTGTTCGGCCACAGCCAGCACTTGAAAATCAAAAACGAGTCGATTTTTAAAAATAAAACGACATTTTCTTAATGTACCTGCAGTGAACCAGAATAGGAGAATCTATTGAACGAGTTCGATCTTGATATAAACGGGTCAATAGATTGACTATTGACTTTTCATCATTGGGAATTTCGTGATCAGGCCAATGAAGAACATGATAGAGTAAAATCTGTCGTTGAATGTCTCCACGAGTGAGAATTAACGAACGAATCTGATAGTCATCACAAATGAAACGTTTCTCTGAAGATAGATCCTAATCAATCAATAAAATGAACATTGTCTGTTTTGTTTTTGTGAATAAAACAAAAAGACGAACTTCTCGGATTAGATAGGAGCCAATTTGAAGAGATTCTTCATCATCTTCTGGCCAATAACGATGGAATTTAAACTACAAATCAAAGATAATCGTTTTCTATAGCTCTGCTTTTCGTCCTACTCGTCCAGCTTCGATAACATTTGCTGTACAAATAATCGATGTTATTTCATATTCCCAAATCATTTGAAAAAAATCATTCAACGATTCTTCAATCGGTCCTTGTGCTGCAATATACCGTTGACGACCATAAAAATCCTACAAAAACTCAAGTTTCATCATTGGATTACGCTCATAAATCGATCATACTTCAATAAACGAAGCATTTATATAATCCGAATCACTATTCGATCGAAGTCGAACTCGATGTTTATCATCTGAAAATACGTAATTGTTTGTTTTTTTTTTCTCTCTCTCGCGATTATTGATGAAAACCTACATGGTAGAATATCTTTGTATCGATTTTTCAATCGATTTATTGATTTTTTTCCTTCACTACATGATAACACATCTTGATTATCGAGCATTAATCGTTGTAATTGCTAAAGAAGAAGAAAAAAAACAACAACATGCTGAGAGTTTTCCATCAATCTCATCTCGAATAAACAAAACTACTTACAGCAAATTGTCGACCGATTTCTGTCGATTCAATTTCTTTCGATTGTTCAAATTCATTAATTAATCTCTCCAATCGACTACAAATACTATCGTCATCAGTATTTTTCATCGTCAATCTAAAATAACAACAACTATTAAACAAGACAAATTCTTTCTGACGTCAGAAAAACAGAACACTAAACGGAAACAAACATCCGCTTATATTTATTTCCAGAAAAAGAAAACAAAATAAACAAATCATCATAGATAATCCAATTGTTGAATATTTTCAAATAGAAAAATCCTAAAAAGCAAAATAATCAGATCGAAAAACGAAAAAACAACAGAATATCGTATTGATTCACGATTTTTTTTCTTCGTCTCATCACCGCTGACATCTATCATCGTCAACAAACAACAGAACAAATTGACTCGCATGATATTAACGCCTACGCCCACATACATTCGGCGTAATCATCTTCATTAATCATCTTATCTTCTTCGTCTTATACTATTTATTTCGAAACAAAAAAAAAAGAGAGAGAGAGAGAGCAGAAAAAATTCGATGTCACACAAAAGAGAGAGAGAAGAAAAAAGACGTTTCACCACTCCGAAAAGAAAAGAGAGAGAGAAAAATATCAATGAGTAATAGTAATTATGTTACAAATGCACGATTATAAATGTTCACGTGGTACGACGATATTTGCTACTGGAATGTGCGTACGAGTGTTGACTGTCGAACCATGAGCTAAGAGGAAAATCGAAAAATGCGATGTGTCTTTTATTTTTGTTGTGACTCACAAATCGAACGTTTCTTTGTATTGAAATTTTTTGAAGGACGATTGTGTGTAGTCGAGAACGTTTCTAAAAATAGGCCGATTAGTGATGACTTATTTCGAAGAAACAACAAATATTTACCGTTTAACGTGCTTTCATGGTTGGTTAATTCAGGAGAATCGGAATTTGTTCGACGAAGTGTATCGTTTCGATGTCTCGACTAAAACAAATCGATGCGTTAGAAAGAAATACGATCTTTCGATTTACTGTTGCTGGATCGTTGATTGTCACGGTTTTCTTTGGTTTAACACCGGTGATTTCGAGACCAAATGCACTAGCCGTACTTTCTTTCGAAGCAACTGGTTCCGATGAAAACGCCGGACCTGAACACGAAATCGATTTGATTTCGAGTTTTTTGTTTGAAATTCAAACCTACCCATGTCTTCCATGAGTTCTTTATGATGAAGATTGGCTCGTCGTTGTGCTGCTCGTGCTGCAATCTCTTGCGTTTGTTTTCTCAATCGAATTTTATTGTTTTTCATAAGTGCTGGCGATGAATCGCCTGGCGAATCGTTCGGTGGCGATGTTGCGTGTAGTTTTCGTCTCGATAAATCTCCGTTTTGATTGCTAGACGAATGAATGGGCACGTCGACACTTTCCGAGCTCATGCTCACCATCGAATTTCCTTTGGTTAGTTGTTGTTTATGAGCTTGATCGAAATTGAAATGAGCGTAGGAAATCGGTTTGGTTGTTTCTTGACCGACATCCGTGCTGTTATCTTCGCTAACACGAGTGAAAAGATCTTGATCGGAGAGCGTTCGAGCGGGTGGTTGATTGTTTCGACGAACCATTCCGTTCGGTAGATGAAAACTTGTGACTGATGTTGATGCACTCGTTAGATCTTCTTCGGCGATTTGGGAGAGAAATGGAAGTGTTGTTGATAGGGATGGTTTACTGCCTGGATTTGTTCGAGGAGAATGAGCTAGAGGACAAATTCGATTGAAATCGAAAAGAAAATCAAATGTTTTTTTGTACTT
>ERZ781398.4215-NODE-4215-length-10669-cov-3.280761_pt1 | contig 10669 bp, 9 predicted proteins | sample MGYA00433077_ERZ781398 | MGnify/ENA primary metagenome ERZ781398 (study PRJEB29847, sample SAMN06458254) | wastewater metagenome | isolation source: Wastewater bioreactor | place: South Africa: Cape Town | study: EMG produced TPA metagenomics assembly of the... | reverse complement strand
TTGACCGTCGGCTGGTCGGAATCGACGAAATTCGGATGCACGACTTCGCCGCCATCGGTCAGCATCGTCGCCTTGATGAGCTCGTCGGCGCGGTTGAGGCCGAGGCTCTTCGTATCCTTGTCGACCATCGTTTCCAGGAACGTGACCAGGTTCTTCGCATAAAGAGCGGAAGCGCTGGCCGCGATCCTTCCGGCCATATTCGGATAGCCGACCACCTTCACGCCCTCGACGTCGGCAACCTTGTCGTACTCGGCACCTTCAATATTGCCGCCCCGCTCGATTGCGAGATCCACGGCAACCGCACCCGGGCGCATGGCCTTCAGCATGTCGCGGCCGACGAGCCGCGGTGCCGGCCGGCCGGGAATGAGCGCCGTGGTGATAATGATGTCCTGCTTGGCGATATGATCGGCGACGAGCGCGGCCTGCTTGGCCTGATACTCCCTGGACATTTCCTTGGCGTAGCCGCCGGCGGTCTCCGCCGCCTTGAATTCCTCGTCCTCGACGGCGATGAATTTCGCGCCGAGCGAGGCGACCTGCTCCTTGGCCGCCAGGCGAACGTCGGTCGCCGAAACCTGCGCGCCGAGACGCCGCGCCGTGGCGATCGCCTGCAGGCCGGCAACGCCGGCACCCATGACGAAGACCTTTGCCGCCGGCACGGTGCCGGCCGCCGTCATCATCATCGGCAGCGCCCGGTCGTAGACGGCAGCAGCCTCGATCACGGCCTGATAACCCGCGAGGTTGGCCTGCGACGACAGCACGTCCATCGACTGGGCGCGGGTGATGCGCGGCATCAGCTCCATGGCAAAGCTCGTGAGCCCCGCGCGCGCCATTTCGGCAAGCGCCGCTTCGTTGCCATAGGGGTCCATGATGGCGATGACGATGGCCCCGCTCTTGTAGCCCGAGATCTCCTTGCTGGTCGGACGCCTGACCTTGAGGATGACATCCGCCGCCTTGGCATCCTTGATCGAGCCTATGCGGGCACCGACGGCTTCATATTCGGCATCCGGAATACGCGACGAAGCACCCGCGCCGGCCTCGATCACCACATCGAAACCGAGACCCCTCATCTTCTTGACCGTTTCAACGGAAGCTGCGACGCGCGTCTCGTCCGCCACGCTTTCCTTGGCCACGAAAACCAGATTGCTCAACGACAACACCTCGCCTCAAACGGCTCCGCGCCCGAATGCGACGGCGCAGCAGCCTGCAGAATCATGGGAAAGCGCGGGCCGAATTGGCCCGACGTCGGTCAGCGCTGCAGTATCAGCGCAACAGGACGATGCTGGCGATGGTCAGAACGATGAAGATCAGGACGCCGCCGAGGAAGCCGGCATGGCCGAAGAAGCCGGCCGCCATGGCGATCAGCAGCGCAGCGATGATCGCAGATCCGACCTTGGCGCCCGAGATGAAAAGATTATAGGTCTTCTCATGCTCCTTGTAGTCCATGGCAGCGCCGGTCTCTGCCGGTCCGGTATGATGTTCGGCCATTCAGAATTCTCCCCTCAATCCTCTCCCCCGACAGACGATTAGGCTGGCGGCCGGAGCTCATCCTCGAAAGCTGCGATATCCCGCAACCCGATTTCCTCTACCGAGGGGTTACACAAAGCGAGGAGAAATGCAATGCACGAGAAGGTCGCAGGTAGGCGCAAGCTGACGGAATCGTCGGTGTATTTGGCCTGCGCCGCCACCGGAGCGACGATGCCGGCTATCAAATGGCGTCGGATGGCAAAAGCCTGCCGGCGCCTAGCTGCCGCCGGCTGAGACTGCTGACCCGCTCGACGACCTGCTCATTCGGCACCGGAGGGGAAAATACATAGCCCTGGATGATATCCGCCAGGTTTCGCTCGACGACCAGAGCCAGCTGTTCCAGCGTCTCGACGCCTTCGATCACGATATGCAGGCTGAGTGCGCGGGAAAGATCGACGATGCCGCACAGGAGCTTGAAACGGCGGCTGTCCGTCGTGATGTCACGGACGAAGGAGCGGTCGATCTTGACGATATCCACGGGTAAGGGATCGAGATAGCTGAGGCTGGGGAAGCCCGTACCGAAATCGTCGATCGCAATCGCGATGCCCTTCGCCCGCAGATCCGCGAGGATGGAGCGAACGGTTGCCACCTCATCCATCAAGCAGCTTTCGGTGACCTCGAGGTGCAGGCGGGAGGGCTCCAAGCCCGACGTATCGAGCGCCGCCATGACGATCTTGACGATCTCGTTGTTGCGCAGATCCAGCGCCGAGAGATTGACGGACACCGCAAGCGGCGCTGGCCACGAAGCGCAATCCCGGCAAGCCTGGTTGATCATGAAGCGGGTGATGCCGGCGACGATACCCATTTCCTCGGCAACCTGCACGAAGAGATCGGGTGGAATCGAGCCCTTTTCCGGGTGTATCCAGCGGGCAAGCGCCTCGCAGCATTCAATACGGGATCCGTCAGGCGAATACATCGGCTGGTAGACGGCTTGAAGCCGGCCGGTTTCTATCGCCTCACGCAAGTCATCTTTCAGCTTCTGCCGTTCGACGTAACGTGCGTCCATTTCCTGCGCGAAGGCGCTGCAGCTGCCCTTCAGCCGCGATTTGGCATCGAAGAGCGCAAGATCCGCCTTGATCTGCCACTCCTCCGGACGGAATTCCCGACTGGGGATGGTCATATATCCGCCACTGACGGAAATCCGGAAGCTGTTATCCTCGACGCTATAGGTGCCGGCCATTGCCGCGTGCAGGGAGCGAATGCGTGCGTCGATATCCGGGGTATCGTCTTCATTCGAAAAGAACAGCACGAACTGATCGCCGACGAGGCGGGCGGCAAGCGCCACCGTATCGGCACGCTCCTTCAGTCGCTCGGCTATGGCGACCAGCAAACGGTCCCCGACGACATGGCCCTTGGTATCGTTGACATGCTTGAAGTCATCGATATCAAGTACCAGAATGCCGATGCGGCTTTCCCGGTTGCTGGCGGCCAGCTTCTCCTTGACCAGCTCTATGAAATATTCGCGGTTCGGCAGCCCGGTCAAAGGGTCATAGCGCACCATATGCAGGATCTTGCGCTCCGCCCGGACGCGCATCGTCACATCCTCGAAGATCAGTATGACGATCCCATCTCCACGACGGCTTGCCGAAAACTCCAGGAACTGATCCTCGTTGAACTGGATGAGCGTTCGCGAAAGCGTGCCGCTGACGAGCTGCGCCAGCTGTCGCTGAATCAGCCCCGGCAGCGATCCGTCGATGAAAGCGTGGCGGGCGCCATAGCGCAGAACCACGTCGAATTCGCAGTCCTTGAGCCGTTCCGGATGCGCGAAGTTGAGAAGCTCGCATGCCTTGCGATTGACGACAAGAATGCGGTTTTGGGCGTCCAGCATGAACAACCCGTGCGTCATGTTGTTCAGCGCGGTGTCGAACCTGTCGGCAATCAGTGATATCTCGCGCGAAGCGACGATGTTCTGATAGAGAAATTCGCGCATTCCGTTCGCCATCGAACGCGTCGTCAACCCGAACGGAATGAGCATGAGGGAAGCGATCGCCTTGTAGAGCTGCTGCGACAGCAGGCAGGCAATGACGATCGGCACGCAGCAGGCGAGAATCTGGAGATCGATCGCTTTCGGCGACCCATAGTTGCGACCGACGACCGATACCATCGACGCCATCGTCACGGCAACGCAGATGAATTCCGCCAGCGGATTCTGCACGACAAGGATGGCATAGGCGCTGCCGATGCCAAGGATGGCCGCCGTCGCCGCCGCGCCGATCAAATAGCGCGTTTCCCAGCCGGCGATGTCGGCGCGCGTAAGGCCGCCCTTGTCGGCGGCATCGAAGAGCTGAAACAAATGAATGCGTAAGCCGAAGACGACGGCGAACGCTACGCAGAAGGCGAGATAGATGCCGGCATGCGTACCGAGGAAAACGAGGAGATATGTCAGGATGTGAACGAACACGCCCGTAAAGAGCGTTTTGCGATTTCCGAAAAGCGAACTGACGAACGACAGATAAACATCCGTCGGCACGGTGTCCGGGCTTGGAGGCTTCATTCAGACTTCCCCTGATGCGGCGGACACCCTAGTGGAAACCATTTAAAATTTACTTGCCCAAGCAAAGCCCATCCGGACAGATTTTCCAATCAAGTCGGCAGCTTAAACCGAAGCAAGATTACGGTCCTTATCGTGATGGCGCAACTACTCCCGACGGACCTTATCACGGGAATAATATTTAAATTACTAATAAAGAAAGCAATACAACACTAAAGACTTACGAAATACGTTTACAGCTTACCCGCCCGCTGCTGGATCATCATGAAGGTGTCGAAAGTATACTCGGAAAGCTGCATCCAAAGATAGGCGTCCTTTTTGTAGGCGACCTGATCCTCATAGATGCGCTTGAAGTAATCGTTGGATTTGGAGAGATCGGCATAAAGCGCGCTGGCCGCCTGGAAGCAGGCCTCCATGATCTCCTGGCTGAAGGGCCTGAGCGTCACGCCCTGTTTCACGATATCCTGCAGCGCCTGCGGATTCTTGACATCGTATTTTGCCAGCATGTTGGTGTTGGCGAAGGCGCAGGCGTCCGCGAGGATTGCCTGATAGTTCTTCGGCAGGGCATTCCATTTTTCCAGATTGAAGAAGGCATGCACCACGGCGCCGCCCTCCCACCAGCCGGGATAGTAGTAATATTTGGCGATCTTCTGCAGCCCGAGCTTCAGATCGTCATAAGGACCGACCCATTCGGCCGCATCGATGGTGCTCTTGTTCAGGGCGTCGTATACGCCGTTGACCGGGATATCCTGCTGCGGCACCACGCCGATCTTTTCGATCACCTTGCCGGCGAGACCGGCAATGCGCATCTTCAATCCTTTGAGATCGTCGAGCGTGTTGATTTCTTTGCGGAACCATCCGCCCATCTGCGCACCGGTATTCCCTGCAGGCAGGCCCAAAATGCCCTGCGTGGCATAGAATTCGTTCATCAGCTTGTTGCCGTCGCCCTGATAGAACCAGGCATTGCTCAGCCGCGCATTGAGGCCGAATGGCAGGGCTGTGCCGATGGCGTAGGTCGGGTCCTTTTGCCAGAAATAATAGGAGCAGGTATGCGCGGCATCGACGGCTCCGGCGCTGACCGCGTCGGCCGCCTGCGCGCCAGGCACGATTTCGCCGGCCTCATAGGTCTGGATGACGAAATTGCCGCTGGTCGCGTCCGACACATGCGCGGCGATATCTTCGGCGCCGCCATAAATCGTGTCGAGGCTCTTCGGAAAGGAAGAGGTCATCTTCCAGGTGATCTTCGGATTTTCCTGGGCAAGGGCCGGGCTTGCCAGCGCGGAGGCGGCAGCACCTGCGCCAACGGTCCCTGCCCGCCTGATGAAGGAACGGCGATCCATCGAATTCTCCCATACGGACGGCATTGCAGGGGAACGGCGCGCTCCCCATCACGGCGCAAGCGATGGAACTAACCATGCCGCACACACTCTTTCAAGTTTGCTCTCGCACCGCATTATGGCGATTCCTGTACATCCGCATAACGAGCCGAAACAAAGCCCTAGGGAAAGTGCTGCGCGTTGCCGGACGCGCCATCTTCGCGTAGATTTACGATAGATGTATCTGCCCTCGGATTGACATCATGCTCATCCAGGGATTTCGGTGAAAACCGTCACGCAGCTTCCGGAGCCTTGAATGTCCAGACCGATCATCGCCATCCCCGCCGATATCCGTGAATTCGACGGCACAAGCTGGCATGCGGTGCAGCTGCAATACGTGCGGGCCGCCGTGAAGGCCGCGGGATTGATGGCGCTGATCGTGCCCGCGCTCGAGGACGACAACGATGCGGACGCCATTCTCGATCGCGTCGACGGACTGCTCGTCTCTGGTTCTGCGACCAACGTGCATCCATCCCTCTATGGCAAGGAAGCGCGCGACAGCGACGGCCCCTTCGATCCGCCACGCGACGCAACGTCGTTGCCGCTGATCCGCCGCGCCATTGAGCGCGCCATTCCGATGCTCGCCATCTGCCGCGGCATTCAGGAGCTGAACGTCGCTCTCGGCGGCACGCTCGCCAGCGAAATCCAGGAGCAACCCGGCATCTGGGATCACCGCAAGCCTGCGAATGTCGACCGCGACACGATGTATTCCATCCGCCAGAGCGTCTTCGTCAAGGAAGGCTCGTGCATCGCCCGTGTCGTCGGTCCCGGCGAAGTCCGCGTCAACTCGCTGCATCGCCAGGCGATTGCCGACACCGCACCAAGGCTGCAGGTCGAAGCTCTGGCCGAGGATGGCACGATCGAAGCCGTCTCCGTCATCGGCGCCAAGGCCTTTGCCGTCGGCGTGCAGTGGCATCCGGAATATTGGGCCGAGACGGATTCGCCGTCGCGCAAGCTGTTCGTGGCTTTCGGCGACGCGGTACGTGATTATGCTGCGGATAAGGAGCGGCACACGGCCGCCCACTATCCGCAGAAAGCCGTATAATCAGCCACGCGGCTTGACCGGCGTTTCCGGCACCGGCGTCACAGGCTCACCCTTCGCAAACCATTCGATGATGTTGTCGGCGACGAGATCAGCCATGGCATCGCGTGTCGGCACGGAGGCGGAGGCCACATGCGGCAACAACGAAACATTGGGCAACGAGAGGTAGCCGGCCGGAACATTCGGTTCGTCGTAGAAGACATCGAGGCCGGCGGCACCGAGCGTACCGTTACCCAGTGCAGCGATCAGCGCGTCGTCATCGACGGACCAGCCGCGGCCGACATTGATGAACACGCCCTGCGGCCCAAGCGCCGACAGGATCTCCGCATTGATGACCTTATGTGTTTCTGCCGTCTTCGGCACGATGGAGATCAGCGTGTCCACCGACTGCGCCATTTCCTTGAGCGTCGGGTAGTAGTCGTAAGGCAGCGAATCGCGCGGCGAGCGCGTGTGGTAGCCGATCTTCACCTTGAACGGCTCCAGTCGCCTTGCGATCTCAAGACCGATGCGGCCGAGGCCGTTGATGCCGATGCGACGGCCTTTCATGGCAAAAGGCGAGAGCGGAAACGCTCCATCCTTGGCCCAACGTCCCTCGCGCAGCCAGGCTTCCGCCTTCGGAAATTGCCGCAGCGTGTTCAAAAGCAGGGCGATCGCGGTATCGGCGACCTCGTCATTCAGAACGTCAGGCGTATTGGTGACGACGATCCCCTTTGAGGCCGCGTGCTTGGCGTCGATGCCGTCGTAGCCGTCGCCGAAGTTGGCGATGGCTTCGGGCTTGGGAAAGGCATCGATCCAGGCCGCATTGAAACCGCCGGAAACAGCGACGCCGCGAATGCGCGCCGCAGTCTCAGCGTCGACCTTCGGACCGCCATCGCGCTCGGCGGGGATGACATCGAACTGCTTTCCCAGCCTTTCGAGAACACGCGGGTGTATCTTCCCCCGAAAGAGGACGGCGATGCGGTTGTCGGACATATATCTTTCCTCTTGAGATGCGGTTTGGCGCTAGAGCAATTCCAGCAAAAGTGCGAAGCGGTTTTGAGTCCAGAATTGCGTGAAAACAAAAAGATAAAGCAATCCCAGGAAAAGCGCGCATCGGTTTGGCGCCCGGAATTGCGAGAACACAACGAGACTGATTGGCTCAGGGATTCCGTGAGGGCTGAAGCGTCCTAGCGAGCCTTGTAGGGCGCCGTCGACTGGCGGATGCGCATTTCCGGCTTGATAAGATGGATACCATCCGGCTCATGGCTTCCCGCCAATCTATCCAAAAGTGCCCGCGCTGCAAGCCTTCCGACCTCGGCCTGACCATTCCAGACAGTCGTCAGCGCCGGCGTTGCGATCGCCGCCTCCTCCAGATCGTCATAGCCGGTAACCGAGATGTCGCGCCCCGGCACGAGCCCGGCGCGGGAAATGCCGTTCATCAGGCCGATAGCGACCAGATCGTTCCAGCAGACCGCCGCCGTCGGCTTCTGCGGCAGCGACAAAAAATGCACCGCCGCCTCGAAGCCGCCCTGCTTTGAGCGGGCGCCGGGAATGCGCAGATTGGGATCGACCTCGATGCCCGCCTTGCGCAGCGCATTGACATAGCCCTGATAGCGATCGCGCCCCGTCGAGGTCTGGTCCGTGCCGCCGATCATGGCGATCGAACGGTGGCCAAGGCTGATCAGATGATTGGTGGCAAGCGAGATGCCGTAGCTGTCGTCGCCTCGATAGGTCGGCAGATCCAGCGCCTCGATCTGTCGCGCAACGAGGATAGCCGGCATCCCGTTCTCTTCCGCCAGCTCGAAATCCTCCGGTGGCGTGCCGATCGCCGGCGACATGATGACACCGTCGCCGCCGAGCTGTAGCAGCGTCTCGATGAAGGTCCGCTGCTTCTCGACCGAATCGTAATGGTTGGAGAGAATGAAAGTGTGCCGGCTGCGATCAAGCTCGCTTTCGATCGCCTTCAGGATCTCCCCGTAGAAGGGGTTCATGATGTCGTGAACGACGACGCCGATGATGCCCGACCTGGACGTTCTGAGGCTCGCCGCACGGCGATTATAGATGTATCCCAGCGCGCGCGCCTGGTCCTTGATCTTCTCCCGCGTATTGACCGCAACCAGCGGACTGTCGCGTAAGGCCAGAGACACCGTTGCCGTAGAAATGCCGAGCGTTTCCGCAATCGTCGAAAGCTTTATCTTTTGCGCCACGCGCTCCCTCCCCGTGAAACGCAGCCGTAACATATTCCGTTCGCTTTGCGATTCCGGAATTTAAAATATTTAATTAAAAGCTTTAATCGCGGCGCGCAACTCGAATTTCTTGAGGATTCTCAGAATTCGCCTTCATCCTCGTCGTCATCGCCGGCCTGGAGATTGTGCTCGATCGTCTTGAGCAGGCGCACAAGCGATCGGATGTCCTTTTCCGAGAAGCCGCGGGTCGCCAGCTCATCGCAGCTTGCGGCCGAACTTTCGATCTCGCTGACGCTGTTTCGCCCTGTATCAGTCAGATAGACCTTGGTAAGCCGCGCATCCTCGGCATCCGGCCGGCGTTCGACGAAGCCCTGCGCCTCCATGCGTCCGATCGTGCGCGTCATCGTCGGTGCCTTGACGCCCAGTTTCTGCGCCAGCGTGCCGGCCGGAAGCCCGTCATTCGCCGCCAGGGCAAGAATGACGCCATCCTGTCCGGCATAGAGACCGCTTGCCGTCAGGCTGCGCGTCATCACCGTGCGCATGGATCGCGCCGCCTGCGTCAATGCCGGCGACAGATCGGCAAGCGTGTAGTCACGGTGATCCTTCTTCTTACCTGACTTACTTTTCTTCCCGACCTTGTTCTTTTTGCCCATCGTGATTCCGTTGACCTTTTCGCCGCGAAGTCATCACGCTATGACATTGCGCAGGTTATTGACATAAACAAGAGGCACACCCTCAGATGGCGCATCCTTTGCCATGTTTCGATGACAATGATGAAACATTGACGGCTAAAGAGCGAACAAAATGGATCGCCGTGCTGCCACTTGGCGCCTATGAGCAACACGGCCCGCATCTGCCGTTCGAAACCGATACGCTTATTGCCGAGGGAATCGTCTCACGCCTCAAGGTTGCTTTGCCGGCCAATTTGCCGGTCACCTTCCTTGCCGTCGAGCCCGTCGGCTACTCGATCGAACATATCGATGTCGCCGGCACCAGGACGCTGGCCTTCGACGAGGCTGTGCGGCGCTGGCTGGGGATCGCCGAGCGGTTGGGCGAGCTCGGCATCCGCAAACTCGTCATGCTGAATGCCCATGGCGGCAACTCGCCGCTGATGACCATCGTCGCGACGGAAGCGCGTGTGCGGTTCAACATGCTGGCGGTCGCAACCAGCTGGACGCGTTTCGGCGTGCCGGACGGACTGATTGCACCCGATGACAAAGCCATCGATATCCACGGCGGCGATATCGAGACATCGGTCATGCTCGCCCTCCATCCGGACAAGGTGGATATGTCGAAGGCGGCAAACTTTCCGTCGCGCCAATCGGAATTCATCAACGACTTCAGCCATCTGCGGGCCTATGGTCCCCATGCCTTCGGTTGGAAAATGTCCGATCTGAGCGAGCGTGGCGTGGCCGGCAATGCGAGCGCGGCAACTGCCGCCAAAGGCGAGAAGCTGATCGCCCACGCCGTCAAGGGCCTCGTTGAACTGCTCGAAGATGTCGACAAGTTCGACCTGTCGACACTGACCTGACCGGCGGCCGGGTTCGACCATCCGCAATCCAATGTGATCTTATAACATATAAAAGCCTTTGAACTGGCGTCTCCAACTCCTTATATGAAACCCGACCAATGTCTGCTCCCCGGGGCAACCTTCCATATTTCGAGGCTCCCATGACCGAAACAGCCACGCAAAAGCCCATTCCCGTTACCGTTCTCACCGGCTATCTCGGCGCCGGCAAGACGACGCTGCTGAATCGTATCCTTTCGGAAAATCACGGCAAGAAATACGCCGTCATCGTCAACGAGTTCGGCGAGATCGGCATCGACAACGACCTCATCGTCGAATCCGACGAAGAAATCTACGAAATGAACAATGGCTGCGTCTGCTGCACCGTGCGCGGCGACCTGATCCGCGTCGTCGAAGGCCTGATGCGCCGCCCCGGCCGCTTTGACGGCATCATCGTTGAAACCACCGGCCTTGCCGATCCCGTTCCCGTCGCCCAGACCTTCTTCATGGACGACGATGTCCGCGCCAAGACCGAACTCGACGCCGTCGTCGCGCTCGTCGACC
>ERZ781398.4210-NODE-4210-length-10675-cov-4.510734_pt1 | contig 10675 bp, 13 predicted proteins | sample MGYA00433077_ERZ781398 | MGnify/ENA primary metagenome ERZ781398 (study PRJEB29847, sample SAMN06458254) | wastewater metagenome | isolation source: Wastewater bioreactor | place: South Africa: Cape Town | study: EMG produced TPA metagenomics assembly of the... | reverse complement strand
GGCACCTCCTGCGCCGCCCGGTCGGACTGTCCGGCGAACTGTCCTGCGACGCGGTGGAAGCTGTGGACGATCCCCCATGCGATCCGTTCGGCCGCGCTTTCGATGCGCGTGTCGCGCAGCACGTCGAACACGGTCGTGATCATCAGTTCGACGGCAAGCTGCACCTGCATCGCATCGGGCATATCGCACGTCAGTTCCTCCTCGCTTTTCCCAAGCCTGCTGCGTTCGAGATCGGTGTCGAAGGCGGCGCTGAAGCTGTCGTTCGCCTCTCCCGTCTCCTCGGCAATAAGTGCGGCGATTTCCGAAAAATCCCTTATGCTGCGTTTGAACGTCGTCATATTGACCTCCTCTAGATTGAGAGGTCATTCCCCCTGCACGGGCGCCGAGCATCGGGGTCAAGGATCGGGCGAAGCCCGACCGCGAAGCGGCGGTGGGGGTCACGATTTTCTCTGGCGGCCACCGCACATGGAAGGAAGAAGCCCCGCGCCCGACCCGCCAGGGAAAATGGGGGGGCCCCGCCGTCCTTGAGGCCGATGCGGTCCCGTGCCACGATAAGAAGACTTGAGAGAGAGGAAGAGGTTTGCGGAGCGGGGGCTCGATGCCCCCGATCCGCAAAGGCTCCCGTTCTTGTACGGCGCGATATGCGAGCACGGCGGTGTGGCTGGTTCGGCGCAGCCTGGGCGGTCAGGACGTGCGGCAAATCCCCTGCAGCAAAAAGAAAAGCCGGCGCGCTTCAGCGCACCGGCTCAGGGAGATCAAAGTGACGGTCGGGCCTATGGCCCGGCCGATGTCAGGCGGCGGCGAACATCGGATCGCCGCGCGCCGCTTTCATCGCGCCATGCGCGGTGGGGCGGCGGACGGCGCTCTCCTTCTCAGGCGCCTGGTCCGTCTTGCGGAAGGCGTGGATCGGGACATTGGCCTGTCGCAGCGTCTGGTAGAGATTGGCCTGCAATCCCGACCCCTCGCAAACCACCGCTTCGACGGGACGAAGTTCGGCGAGCTTTCGGTTGCGGGTGAAGGCGGTCTTACGCCCGGTCCCGTAGAGGCCGAAGGCCACGACGGGTACGCGGGTTTCGGATCGCCCCGCCCACGCTGCAGCGATCGCGTCGGCGCCCTTGCGCTGCCCGGTCGTCACCAGCGTCATATGGGGCACGCGGGCGCGGATCTCGTCGAGCCGCCGCCAAAGCATCTCCCAGTCGTGCCATTGCGCGGGGCCGGAGAAGACGACGACCGGCCCCTGCGGCAGGTAGCGCTCGCGCGCATCGAGTGCCCGTTCGCGCAGGAAGTCCTGCGCCGCGATCTGGCTCGCAGTCGAGGCCGAGGATGCACGCGATCCGCGCGCGGGCGACCAGGGCCAGCCCGACTGGGTGCGATACATTTCGGCGGCATAGTCACGCATGCATTCGATCGCCGCGCGCTGTTCGGCAGTCGATTGGCACAGGAGCTGCTTTTCCTCGAGCTCGCTGTTGAACACCTCGCTCATGTCCATGCGCCGGACCATCTCGCCAACCTCGGCCGCGAGAGCATCCTCGCGGCGCTCGAGTTTCCCGGCGACGAAGTGGAAGCTGTTCACGAACCCCCACGCGATCTCGGCGGAAAGCGGCGCGAGCCTCGTGTCGTTGAAAAGGTCGAAGATCGTCGCGATGATCCCGCCGCATTCGGCCTGCGCCGCGAAGGGTTCGGGCATGTCATGCTCGCCCGGCTCGTCACCGGGTTCGATGATCGAAAGCGGGATGGGATCGCCGAACGATGCCTGGAATTCGGGCGTGGCGATCTGTTCGGCGTAGAGGGCACGAAGGTCTGCAAAGCTGTCAACACTTTGCGCGGAAGAATGAGCGACCATGTTCGGTCTCCTTGGATCGGGCAAGAAAAGAGCCGGGAAGCGCAGCTGCGCCTCCCGGCCCGGTTGCGGCGCCTTCGTCAGCCGAAGGGCACCTCGTCGTCGAGGTCGGCGCCGGCGCCCATCAGCGCGCCGTTCGAGCCCGCCGTGCTCTCGCCGAAGCCGCGGTCCTGCGGCTGCTCGTCATAGCTGCGCGTGCTCGCGCCGAAACCGCCGCCGAACTCGGCACGGACGGTCTCGCGGCGCCACGCGATGGTGTAGCCGCCGTCTTCGGACGGAAACAGCGCCACCGGCAGCGGTTCGGGGAGGCTCGGGTCGTCGATATTGCCCGCGAGGAAAACCTCGCCGGTCTTCTTCGACGCCGCTTCCCACAGCGCCCCGACCTGCACCCAGCGCCGGGCGACGTTGAGCGCCAGCACCTCGTAAACGGGTGCCCGCGGGTTCATGCTCTCGACCTTGCGCAGACCGATGCGCGGGAGGTCGATCGTGCGGGTCGCGATCGAGCCAGTCAGACGATCATTCACATTCCTGATTTCACCGATATTCATGACACTTACTTTCGAATGTCGCGCGCGAACCATTTCCCGGCGACACTCTTCCCGATCCTTCTCTCCTCTGTGGCGCCGCGCCCTCGGCCCACGCCGCTGCCCGCATGCGCGCGCTCACCTCGCCGCCCGCGCCGTGGCGTGCGGAGGCCGAAAGCCGATCACTGCGTCACTGAGAGGACTGGCTGGGTCAGCGGAAAGAAGGGGAGCGATATAGGGGAGGTGGCCTCCCGAACTGACGGGCAGCAATGTCATGAGATAGCAGTGGCGACGTCAGCTCTGCGTGCACCACGCCGCATGGATGCGCGGCGCCCTCACCCCGTCACCCGCCTCGCGTGACCAATGCGGCTCGCGGGCTCTCCGCGCTGCCACGTCGGGTTAATGCGTGGCTTCTGACCGTTGGATATGGCGGTCAGGGAGGTTGTAGGCGCGCACTCGCCGAAGCGAATATTCCGAGCGCAGCCCCGGGTGGCCTTAGCCCCTGAAAATGACGGCACCCCGCGCCCGGAAAACCGGGGTCTGGACGCGGAGCGCCGCCCAGATACGGCCGGGCGGGTCGCGTGCCCGGCCGACTGTTATCGGAATGATGAGACCGGTCCCTTTATCGGCACCAGAGGCCCCTCCGCCGACGCGGCCGCCGTTAGGGAAACCTCGCCATTCTCAAAAACAAAACTTTCCTGCAGCCGGGATAGTTTGTCTTTTCCGTACAAGGTTTGCCAATCTGGAGTAATCTTTCCTCTCTATAATTCGGCGTCACTGACCCGGCGCAAAGCACGATCGACCAGCGTGCGCCCCGCACAGCCAAGCTTAACACAGGGTATCCCTGGGCTCCAAAGATACCCGCTTTGGCGTTTCGGGCCGATTGCTATTGGGCGGCTTCTTGGAAAATGCCGAAATGGGCGGACGCCCGGACGGCCGAGCCCGTCCGTTCGGCTTGCGCCGGGGCCGCTTGCGTGGCGGCGGCATCGCGAAGACGGGCCCACGCGCGCGTACCGCAGCTTGCTCATTTGTTCTTTTTATGTTCTCATTGATCCATGATGAGAATCGACCCTGACCGAGTCGCACGCGCACTCCTGGACGCCCCAGGATGGGCGCGCGTCGGCCTCACCGCGCCAACGGAAATCATACGCGAAGCGGCCGCGCAGGAACTGGCGCTGACGATCGCGCGCATCCACGGTGAGACCACGGCCGCCGCCGACGCCGATCAGCTGGTGCTGGCGCTGTGACGTGCAGCATACGAAATCGGGCATTCCGCGGGCCACGCACATTTTCGAGGCGGCCATCTGGCATTATGCGGTGCAGCCCGTTTGCCGCTGCGGTCATCACGCCAAGTTCGATGCGGGACTGCTTTGGTACCGCTTTCACCGCAAAGGCTGGGACGATAATCTTCGCAAGGCGTGCCGCCATTTCTGGTGCCGGCAATGCGCCTGGAGTTCCGGCCGCCGCGTCGAACCGCTCCGCCTCGAAGTGGTCAATTGGGACAAGGACGCGATCTGCATCAAGGAGCGGGTCGACGAACGCGAATGGAAGCGCGCGATCCGCCGCTACCGGAGCTAGGAGCTAGACGATGGAGAGAGATTTCGACGACGTCCTGCAGGGTGTCGGCAAAGGCGGGCACCGGATCATGATCTGGGATGGCCAGGAAGAACGCCAGATCGAGGCGCATTGGGGCCTCCGGTCGCGCGACCCCGAGATCGGACAGATCCCGCTGCTCAAGTCCGAAACCGCGCGGATCGAAAGCCCCTGCCTCATCCTCGCCAACGAGTTCGGCATCAAGCGCGACGGCAAGACGCTCTATGCGGCAAGCCTCGTCACCGACATCCCCTTCTTCTGCATTGCCGGGGTCTGGCAGCGAGGGACGCGCGACTATCCCGATGCCTTCGCGGCGTTGACCGTCCCCGCCTATCCGGACCTTGCGCCGCACAAGGACCGCCATGTGGCGGTCGTCGATCCCGACGATTGGTTCGACTGGATGCAACAGGAGCGCCCGCCGCTGGACATCTTGCGCCCCTTCCCCGAAGGTAGCTTCACGATCACGCCGCCGATCCAGCCCAGTTTCGAGGGGCTGCTCGGCGCCGCCTGAACGGGAGCCGCCGATGTGCAACCAGATCACGCTCAAGGCCTCGGTCGACGAGGTCGCCTCGCATTTCAAGGCGCAGCGCAAGAAGCAGACCAATGCGAGCACCGGTGATGTCTGGAAGGGCGGCACGGGCTTCGTCGTTCGCGAGGTCGCCGGCGAACGCCAGCTCGACGCAATGGTGTGGGGCTTTCCGCGGCATTCCACCAACAAGAAGACCGGCAAGCCCAACAAGCCGACCCACGTCAACAACGCCCGCGACGACAAGCTGATGTCGCCTTACGGCATGTGGCGCGAATGGTTCGTCCAGCCCGGGCATCGCTGCCTCATCCCGATCACCGCCTTCGCCGAAGCCGTTGGGCCCGAAGGGCAAATGACACGCACATGGATCAGCATTGCCGACCAGCCGCTGGCGGCCTGCGCGGGCTTCTGGCGTCCGACCGACGAATGGGGCGACAGCTACACCATGGTGATGGTCGATGCCGTCCCCGAGATGCTCGAGGTCCATGACCGCATGCCCGTTATCCTACATCCCGAAGACCATGAGGCATGGCTGCACGCACCGGCCGAGGAGGCGATGAAGCTCGTCACCCAATATCCCGCCGATCGTCTCGTCATCGATCACACGCCCGAGCTCTGGTACGCGGGTCGTACCAGGAAAAATGCGGCACGCACGGCCGCAACCCTGCTGTGACATCGAAAAACCCGAACCGCGCGACACGCCGGCCCACGCGCACCGCGATCGCCGCTATCATCTTCTCGCTCGCCCTGCCCCCTACCCCGTCGGTCGCACAGGACGTGAGCGGCCCCGCGCGGGTCTCCGACGGCGATACGCTCAACCTCACAGGTATCGTCGTCCGGCTTTACGGGATCGACGCGCCCGAACTGAAGCAGACCTGCACGCGCGGCGACGGTCCCTGGGCCTGCGGCCAGGAAGCGGCCGACAAGCTCGCCGCGATCGTGGAAGGCCAGTCCGTGCGCTGCGAACAGCGCGACATCGACGACTATGGCCGCACCGTCGCGATGTGCCAGGTCGGAATAATCGACCTCTCCGCCGCCGTCGTCGATGCGGGCCTCGCTGTGGCCCTGCCAAAATTCACGGCCGCCTATGTTCCCAATGAAGCAAGAGCGCGTGAGCGCAGACTCGGTCTCTGGAGCGGCGAGTTCCAGATGCCCGCCGACTATCGGGCCGCCAACCCCGCCCCGCGCCAGCCGACCGCGCGCGTGTCAGACGGCCCCCGACCGGCGACGCCGCCTCCAGCATCCAACGCATATTTCCGCAACTGCAAGGAAGCCTGGGCTGCTGGTGCCGCGCCGATATATCGAGGGCAGCCCGGCTATCGCCCCGAGATGGATGGCGATGGCGACGGAATCGCCTGCGAACCTTATCGCCCTCGATAGAAACTCGTGGCCGGTTGCGGACTGGCAGCTTCTAGGTGGCGAACCTAGAGAAGCGGACATTCGAAAACGACGGGGCGGCGATGACAGCGCGCACCGGATTTCGTACAGTCCGGTTTCAGGCTGACTAGAAGAAAAGCTTCCCTCTCAGCGATCGTTCGACCAGCTGATCGCAGCAGATGCGAACGCGGCAAGCGCGGCAATCTCAAATGCCAGCGGCGCAGCCATTTTCACCGCAGCTGCCGAAAGCAAAATCGATGCGGATAGAGCGCCAGTGACCTGCCCCGCAAGTCGGGCCGTTCCCTGTACGCCGCCGGCCGATGCCGCACGGTCAACGGGTACGGATAGGAACAGCGTCCGGTTGTTAGGCGTCTGAAACAGGCTGAACCCGATCCCGCAGAGAATGACGCCGAGGATGTGCATGACCGCGCCCCACTTGGGTGGAGCCGCCGCAAGCACGGCGAATCCGCATGCCAGCACTAAAGCCCCTGCGGCGCACAGCAGCGCCGGCCGAACCCGCTCCAAAAGGCAAGTAGTGATCGGCGTCGTCAGCAGTACGGCGATTGGCCAAGGCGTCATGATGAGGGCGATATCCCGGGCCGATATTCCGAGCCGGTCATGCAGGGCGAAGGGCAACATCAGCAGCGCGACGCTCATTGCTATAAAGCACAAGACCGACGCCAGCACCGACCGTGTGAAGGTGCGCGACCGAAAGAGCGGCAACGGCAAAAATGGAGTGTGGCGGCGGGCATCACGGCGGATGAGGAGCCAGAGCCCGGTGCCGCCGGACGCCAACATAATTGCAGCGGCCGGTCCCGACTGACGCGCGAGGCCGACTGCAATGATGAAAGCCGGAACAATGCCTGCATATGCGAGCAGCCCGACACTGTCGATTTCCTTACTGACACTGCGCCGCGACGGCAGCGAAGAGGCCGTCAGCAGCGCGATGCCCGCCAGCAGCACGCTAGCTGCGAAAACGAACCGCCAACTTCCGAGCCCCAAAAGCGACGCTCCGATCGTCGGACCTGCCGCCGAGCAAAGCGCGACCGTCATGGCATTCCAACTGATCGCGAGGCCAAATTCCTTTTCCGCGACCGTCTGGCGGAGCAGGGCTACACCCAGGGCCATGATGGCCGCGGCGCCAGCCCCCTGAACAACCCTGAAAGCGATGAGCGAAGGGAAATCGGGCGCAAGCGACGATCCCGCAGCGCAGAGCGCGAATAGACCCGCACCCGCGACAAAAGTCGGACGGTAGCCAAAGCGCTCGCCGATAGCCGCGAGTGGTAGCAGGCCGGCGGCGAGCGCGCCCTGATAGGCGATCATGAGCCAAGCCACAGACGAGGGCTCGACGCGAAGCGCTCCCGCGATCGACGGGAGCGCGATGTTGACGCTCGATGCATCGAGCACCGCTGCCGCCATCGCGAAAAGGACACTCGCGATGGCGGCGCGGCGGCGCGACGTGGCAGACGGGATGGAGCGGCTTGACACGGTGACGGTCTTAGACCGAGGGAACCCAGACGCCGCCTTGGTCGGCATAACGGACCATCGTCGTCTCGAGGCGGAGATCGCGCGCTGTAAAGCGAAACTGGATTGCCGGTCCGCTAACGCACCGGGTGTCGTGGATATCGCCGGGCAGATAGACCTGCACGTCGCCCGGCCGGACCAGCGTCGATCCGCGTTTGACGAGACGAGGCGCTTCGCCGGGTCCTTCGACACGCGCGTAAGTTCCCATTTCCATTTCGCCGTCCAGAACGCCGTAGATGACCCAGCTCTCGCCATGGTCGTGCGGGACGCGATAGCGTCCTTCAGCCTCGGTGTGGGCCAGCAGCACGAAGCCATGTACCGGATCGCGATAAAGCTCGCGGCTTTCCGGGCGCTCGTGGCAGAGGTCGGCAAGCCACCCCTCGGTCTGCGGTGCCTGGAGCAACTCGGCGAGGCGGGCGCTGCAGTCGGCAACAAACTCGGAGGTCAACGCCCCCCAATTGTCTCGTACGCGGCCAGCGAAGAGGTCGAGAGATGTTCCAGTCATGACAAACTCCTGTCTCGCTGTAATCGAGACCGAAGATAGATGGGCTGAGGCATGGCGGAAGACGCAGCATTCGCACTCCATTATTGCGCTTGACGCTATGTGATAGGTTGAGCCTGTGCTATTGCCCCGACCATGAGCGGGCCCGATCTCAATCTGCTGTTCACCTTGGATGCCTTGCTTCAGCAAGGCAGCGTCGCCGGTGCAGGACGCAAGCTCGGCCTCAGTCCTTCCGCGATGAGCGGGGCCCTTGCCCGCCTCCGGACAGTGACGGGCGATCCGTTGCTCGTCCGCGCTGGTCGCGGGCTGGTTGCAACCCCTCGCGCCGAGGCAATGCGCGACGAGGTCCACCGGCTCGTGGAGGATGCCCGCGCCATCCTGCGTCCCGCCGACACCGTCGATCTCTATCGCCTCGACCGGACCTTTGTGCTGCGAACCAGCGACGGCTTTGCGGAAGCGATTGGGCCATCCCTGATACAACGCGTCGCCGAATAGGCGCCGCACGTTCGCATCCGTTTCATCCGGAAGCTCGACAAGGACAGCGCAGGCCTCCGCGAAGGGGAAATCGATCTCGAAACCGGCGTTGTCGGGACTTCGATCGGACCCGAGGTACGCGCGCAGGCGCTATTTGAAGACCGCTATGTTGGTGTCGTACGCGCAGGCCATCCGCTTGCGAGAGGCAAAATGAGTGCGGAGCGTTATGCCGGAGGGCGGCATGTCCTCGTCACTCGTCAGGGACTCGGACTCGGTGCGATCGACGACGCGCTTGAGATGATTGGCCTCGCCCGAACGATCGTCACCACCGTCGATGGCTTCGCCGCAGCGCTTGCGCTCGCGCGTGGCTCTGATCTCGTCTCTACGGTTCCAGAGCGACATACGATCGGCCTACGCGACGGGATGGAGACGTTCGCGCTACCAGTGGAGACCGACGCATTTACGATTTCGCTGCTCTGGCACCCCCGCATGGAAGGGGATGCTGCGCACCGCTGGCTGCGTCAGCTGGTACGAAAAGCGTGCATCGATGTCCTCCAAGTCGCTCCCGGCGGGTAAATCCACGCGATACATGGCGTCAGACGCACGAATGGAATGCAAGTGATGCGCCTTCCGCCACGGCGGCAGGAGCCTAGGGTAATGACATCATCAAGGATCAAGGCAGTTCGGAATCAATTCGAAACATGGCTGGGAGGACGATCATGGATAAGAGAAACAAGTTGTTCGCACCGTTGCTCTTGGCAGTCGCCGCACCCGCGTTGATTTTTGCCGTTATGCCCTCGGCTGCGGTCGCGGCCGATCCGGACTATCGTGTCGGCTTCGAACACGCGGCCATACCCGATCCCGGCCATGCCCCGATTTCAGCGATAATCTGGTACCCTACGACCGCCGAGGCACGCGACGTTCGGCTCGGTCCAGTCGCGATCAAGGCAGCTCCGGACGCCCCCATCGCGAAACCCGGCTTGGCGATGATCGTCATCTCGCACGGGACAGGCGCGGCGGCGATAAGCCATATCGACACGGCGATAGCGCTGGCCGAGGCGGGGTTCATTGTTGTGACACCCACTCACAGCGGCGACAATTTTCAGGACGAAAGCAATGTCGGCAAGCCGGCCTGGTTCGCCGACCGCTCTCGCCATGTCGTGCGCGCGATCGACTTCATGACCGGTGACTGGCGCGGAGCAGCGAGCGTCGACAAGAGCAAGATCGGAATCTTCGGCTTTTCGGCTGGAGCCATGACGGCGCTCATCGCCATTGGCGGCGAACCCGACCTTGGGCGTCTTGCGCCGCATTGTGCGAAGCAACCCGAGTTCGCGTGCCGCCTCTTCCCAGCCTCGGACGCCGCGGTGGAAACCCCGTCCTGGTTGCATGACCCCCGCATAGCGGCCGCGGCCATCGCGGCGCCGGGGCTGGGATTCCTGTTCGGGCCGGATAGCCTCGCGAAGGTGAAGGCGCCGGTGCAGCTCTGGGCGGGAAGCGATGACGAGATTGTCTCCTATGCCAGCAACACCGCTAACGTCCGTGCCCTGCTGCCCAAGTCGACGGAGTATCGCCAAGTCCCCGGTGCGGGTCATCTATCCTTCCTGGCGCCTTGTCCGGATCCGAGCGTCATGCCCGCGATCTGCACCGACAAGCCGGGATTCGATCGCATGGCTTTCCATACCGAACTCAACGCCGCACTGGTGTCGTTCTTTCGCAAGCAGCTGACCGCGCGCTAGGCGCCGTCCGCGCCAACCTCGACCCCACACTTTCAAGAGCGACCGGAGCGCCAGCCCTGGGCCCGCCAGCGCAGCCGAAAACGCGGGCGCGCCGAGCATCGAACATGTGCTCCGGCGCACGGTGTCCATTGCTAGCGCCGAGACGGTAGGGGGCACTTGATCCAGATGAACCGCAGGCCACCGCGCTTTCCCTGGGTTTTGTTGGAGGCACCAATCTGGCGCAGCGAGTGGATCGATCTGGCCGGTTGGAGACAGTCGGCTTTCAGGGACCAAACAAAGAGAGCGGACGTCCAAGGCAATCCAGAGCGCTCGCTCTCTAGGTTATCGATATTTGATCGTTAGACTTCGATGCCTTCCGCCAAAGTCAACGCGTCTTCAACGTCGACGCCGAGATATCGCACGGTATTTTCCATCTTGGTGTGACCAAGCAGAATCTGGACAGCACGTAGGTTGCCGGTCGCCTTGTAGATGATCGACGCCTTTGTCCTCCGCAACAAATGCGTTCCGTAATCTTCACTTCGCAGGCCAACCGCGGTGACCCATTAGTCAACGAGACGTGCATATTGGCGCGTGCTCATA
>ERZ781398.4200-NODE-4200-length-10689-cov-4.618676_pt1 | contig 10689 bp, 8 predicted proteins | sample MGYA00433077_ERZ781398 | MGnify/ENA primary metagenome ERZ781398 (study PRJEB29847, sample SAMN06458254) | wastewater metagenome | isolation source: Wastewater bioreactor | place: South Africa: Cape Town | study: EMG produced TPA metagenomics assembly of the... | reverse complement strand
GTACGTACATTTATTTAGTTATGATATTTCAAATGATGGACAAGTTGATCAAAAAGAATTAGCCAATTTAATTTCTGCTATGGTGAGTTTGTGTTTATTTAAAAGAAAAGAATTTGTTTTTTTTTGTCTTTAGTATGATCTTGTTGGTGAAACTGATCGTAAAGGTGATCGTGATCCAAAGAAAAAAGCTGCTGAAATTATAGCTAAACTTGATGTATCTGGTGATAAGAAATTAACTAAAGCAGAATTTATTGCTGGGTAAGATAAATACGATTGAATTTAAAAAAAAACCTCTTTTTTTAGATGTAAATCTGATCCCGTTATTCGTCAATTACTTGCTCCTAATGTTTAGAAATTTATTTTTTATTTTATTCGAATTTAACTAAATAAACAAGATTCAGTTAGTTGAAGCAGCACACTAACAAATATTGGAGAACGAAAATCCCTCGTTTTTTTTTCTAGTTGTATGTCCTAGTTTAAGGTGTAATAAAATTTTATTGACTAATTACAAAGCCTTCTATTTGAATATCTAAACGAGAGGAGAACAGAAAGAAAACCGCCATATCGTTGATGTATTTGTTCTGTATTCTCTCGTCAAAACTACACATGTGATTCATCCGAATATGCATATATCCAGTTGATACCAAGTGTCTTACTCGAGAAAAAAGCAATAAACTGCTATCTCATTCTTGTTGACTGAGACAAAGCTATTAAGCAGTGGATGTTTTCGTCCTAAATAGCACTTCTATTTGCACGTATTCTTATGACGAGCTCGAGCTCATAAAGTGCTACGGTCGTTGCCTATATGAATAATGTTCGAAGTAATTCAATATTTCTTTCATTACTTTTAGTAGGTTGCTTTAAACAAACATTTAATGTCAAAGTCTTCACTATTTTTTTTCGCAGGAAAGTGGAACGATAAGAAAAATTCTGTCAGGGAGAGAGTCGAAGAAGTAGTTTTCGAGTGGGTGGGTGTGCATAAAATACATTCTTTATTTTACTTTTTTCAAGAGAGGAAAAAATTACACGCATCGAGTATATATCGATAAAAGTCATATAATTCTCGTTTTTTTTCTTCTTCTCCTTCTTCTTCTTCTCGATGTATCATGAAAGAAAGGTTTCTGATATCGACATGAATCAGACGCCATTGTTAAACAATGATTAATTCTAAACAAGCTTTTCTTCTATTCCTTTGGACTTCTACTATTTACTTTTCTTTTCTTTTCTTTCTTTCGTTTATTCGCGTTTCTTCTTCTTCTTCTTCTTCTTTTGTTTTATTCATCATACGCACATAAAAATCTATTAAATTCGCAGCATTCTTTCTCTTTCTCTCTCTCTTTTTTTCTTCTTATTTCATTCTATAAATACGATCGAGAAATTCGTTCGCATACAAACAATAATAACAACAACAACAATATCAACGAACATTCAAAATTAACAATTTCTTCCATTTTTCTCTACTGTAGATTATATTTCTTACTTTCAATTTTAATTATTCCAAATGGGTAACAAACAAAATAAAGGAGCTTCCTCAACTGAATTGACAGCCAAACGTAATAATTTGTGCCATCGTCTTCATTTATTCAAACCGAAGTCAATCGTTTTTTTTAGAAATTGCTATGCTCAAAGCAAACACAAAATACAGCGAAAAAGGTAATTGTTCGATGAGTAAATGTGATTCCTAATGTTTGCTTTTCTTTCTAAATATAGAAATTCGTGAATGGCACGCAGTTCGTGAAATCAAGGACATGCTTATTTTCTTAGTAAATGTGTGTTTTTCTTCTATTCGAATCATAGGGATTTCTTCGTGATTGTCCAAATGGTAAACTCGATAAAAAGAAATTCACCGAAGTTTACAAACAATTCTATCCCAATGGCAAAGCAGACAACTTCTGCAAGTAAATATTTGATTTTGTGTTCGTTTTTTTTTCGAGGCCAAAGAAACATAAAAATATTCGATCCTTCTAGATTTGCTTTCGATACATTCGATGCCAATCATGATGGTAGCATTGATTTCGATGAATTTCTCTTAGCTATTTCGGCAACAAGTCAAGGAGATATTGATGATCGACTTAGTGTTGCCTTCGATATGTATGATATTTCGAACGATGGACAAATCGATCAAAAAGAATTAACAAAATTGATCACAGCTATGGTACATATTGAAATTTAATTCTTAATCAACAGAAATGAAATATGCTTGACATTTTTTTTTCTTTCAGTACGATCTCGTTGGTGAAACTGATCGTAAAGGTGATAAAGAACCAAAACATCGTGCTCAAGAAATCATTGGCAAACTCGATGTTGGTGGCGACAAGAAATTAAACAAACAAGAATTCATTGCTGGGTAAATAAAAAGTCATTTCGATTGTTTCCTTTGCTTCAAGGTTTTGTTTTTTTCGTTTTTCAATTAGATGTAAAAATGATCCAGTTATTCGTAAACTACTCGCTCCAAATGTTTAAAACCACAATATGCAACAAAATATTTCCTTTTTACAAGACATTAACCTTTTTTCTTCTTGTTTCTTTATCACTCTTTTTATCTTCCACATATTTAAAGTAGAAATCATTGGCATTCATTTTTTATTCGAATAAATAGACATTTTCCGCATAACAAACAAACACACATGCGAATTATTTTCATTTTCTATCTAAGAAATTGCGCAGCGCGTAAAACAACAAGCTTGATTACGTCTGTATATATTTCATTTTTTTTATGGTAAATAAGACGAAAAACAAACTGTTAAGCATGCCAAAAAGCAAAGCAAGACACGACAAAATGATAGTTCAATATTTTGGTTTTCTCGGATAGTAACCGATTGATGAATTGTAGAAACTATCATTGTCATCGTAATCTGTTTCATCGCGTAAAGTCGATGCAAATCGATTTGATTTTGCAAGAAGACGATATCGAACATCGAAATACGGGTCACTTGTGAGAGGTATTGGTGCCAATGGATAATATTCGCATATGGATTCATCAGCACTGAATACATCGCTTGTTGTACGATTTGGTGAAGATGATTTAGTTAAGTATGTTTGAGAATTATTGAAATTTCCGCATTGAATTTCAATCGATTGAATAAAACGTTTGCGATTCGTGTTCGGTATGATAATTAATGTCGTACGAAATCGCCCATTCGGATAGCTTGATGATGATACTGATGATGATGATGATGAATTTGTTCGAAAACGATTACCATAGTTAGGAGTAACAATCAATCGTGTTGTATACATCGTGAGAACTTCTGAAAATAAAAAAAGAAGAACAAGAAAATGGCCGACTCGTACTGTTGAACAAACATCTATCAAGATGTCATATTACTGATCCGTAGGAGGAAAAGAAAAGGAAAGAACGATATGTCCAGTATCAATGAACATCGAATTAGAAGTTTTCTTTAGTGATATATGTATGTACGCATGTATATGTAACACATAATAAGAAAAAGGAACGCATAATTGCTAAGATTATGTCAGTTATAGCAAACATTTTCAGCGGCTATAACCAATGAATGAATCAACAGGGACAAAGACTAACATAGAATCATGATATGTTGTTCGATATCTCTCGTTATAGTTATAGAAAAAAAACAGTAAGAGATAATGATGTAACCGAAGGAAGCAAACAAAAGAAAACAGATGATCATTGGAGTCTAGTATATTAGCATGAAAAATAATTAGCACATTATATGAATGCGAATTATAGAAAATGATCTAAACTTGCATATTTACAAATTGAATTGCATGATAAACTACAATCGAATTCTAAAAAAGAAACTTTTTTCTAAGAATTTAGCAAATTTGAACAATTCAAATTGAATTATATTGAAAACAGAAGGAAAGTTGACATGATCAACAGCATTTTTTTCCCATTGACAATCATGAATGAATGTATGTATGGATATAGATATATAGTTTTCTCTTTTCGAATGTAAAAAATTCGATAAAAACAGGATGATTATGATTGTTTATTGATTTCCGCCAGAATCGTTCTCTACGATAACACAAGCGAAAGAAAACTATCGAACGCACAGGAAAGAAGATTTTTCTTTCTATTAAAATGATCAGATAGTTGTCGTTTTTTTCTTCTTCTTCTATATCATCTTCTATCATTTAATTGCTAAAATGAAGTTAGTTAATCATTTACAACAATTATTTCTATCATGATAACTGCGATCGAGTATATAGAAAAAATTATATCTATCATTTCATATAAACTATCGAAAACATGTTGTCAACTAATATTGACGAAGATGGAATATAATCGTCATTAGTTAGCATGCATTTTCATTCACTGACTATTAATACTATTTTTCTCAATTTGCATTTTATGGATACATTAGAAAGAAAAAGAAGAAGAAGACGACGAACGAATGCGCACTTCCTAGCATCTTAAAACAAAATCAATTCATTGGCTTTTCGTTTACTGTAGATTTATTTTGTTTTTTGAAATTAATTCGATACGTTTGATTATTTTTAAACAAGAAACAAGCAAAGATTGTCATGTTATTATTTAGTCATCTTGACTAATCATACCAGGAGACAACGGCAAAGAAGGACAAGCCGCCCGTACACACATGCGCACACACACACACACGCATACAGGAAATTCAATAAATAAAACCAAATAGATTATTGATGGCTTTGTTGTGTGTTTGTCTAAGCACTTTTCCAATTCCTTTTTTTCTCCCTCCTCTTTTCTCTTAGTTTTCTCTTCAATGTCTTCGATTCATTTGTGAGAATCTACATGGTTAGTGATAGTTGCACTTGAACAATTCTTTTTTGTTATCTATTAATTATATACTTATTATTATTATTCTAATATGCATCTCGTTCGTATTCATTCGAAACCACATCCACAACATGACAGCGTATCACCGTCACTTACAAATCCAACAGCCGTTGCCGTACGGCGAGAACATCATACGCCAACAGCAACGCGTTTTAAAAGTCCTGTTTGGGGATTTCTACCATTTGTTCAAGGGGTAAGCTGCATATTACTACTCTTATTTTAAATCAGATTCACTGATAGTATCGAATTTCTTAAGATATTTAGAAGAAAGGGGGGAAAAAAGATGTTGAAAGTCTTCATTTATGCGTATATATCTGGTATAGATACGCGAACAATCAATTACTTAAGTGAAGTGAATGAATAGGGAAAAGAAAATAAACAAATCATCAATGACAATATACATTGATTGAGAAGAAACAAGAAAATATGAGTCAGTTGTCTCCTAAATAAGCAAACAGAACGAAGACCACACATGTCATTGTACTTTTGTATTGTTATTTTCACCTTTAATCAAAGATCACTTTATAATCGAAGATCGATCTTTGATATCTATTGACTTCTTGATTTGACAATGTATTTCTATCCATGGAAATTACTCTCATCAGAACATCGAAAATCTTATCGTGAACGTTTAGCACGACAGAAAAGCTTGTTACCGATCATTGGACGATATCAATCGAATTTACCAACAGATGAAACTATAAAGGTATATTTAGATATATATATATATATATATATATAAATCTGTCAGCGTTTCGTTTTTGTTTTCTTTCTGTTATTTTTCATATTTAATTATCAATAACTAATGGAATGAGGTTTCTTCTTGGGATTGATAACTTCCTTTTCCTTCGAAAGGAAATGTAATAGTATAGAAGTTAGAAATAAAGACGTTTGAGAAAGGCATAGTGAAAGAAATTTTCTTCAACGACAGTAGTAACGGCAACAAAAATAATCGTATTAATATTATAAATAAAATAAATCAAAGAATGCTTTCGTTTTTTCGTTATCATATCAAATGAAAGATTTCATTAAAGAATTGATATCATACGATAGATTTGTAATTGTCAATGTCAACAGACAATTAGTATCCATTGCAAAAGGAAATTTCATATTTTCGATTTTCTATTTGGAAACAAACGGACAGCTACACTATGACATTGAAGAACTCTACTATCAAAAAGTCAAAATAAGGATATTTGTGTCATGGGAATATGTTTTTTTCTTCTTCTTTTCATTTTCTATACTATCTCTAATTATGTAAATCATTATATCTGTGACAATTGACTGTTATCCTTGATACAGAACAATACTCTTGAATCGTTTGGGTATACACACGATGACGATTATTGGGCATAAAGTGTGTCTGTTGCTGTCGGTTTTCCCTTTATATGTTGTGATAACAACACTCGACTTCTGTTCGCGCTTTTGCCATTGATGATAGATTTTGCTAAGTCTCTTCATATAATCTTAACAATATTGGGCATAAATGTACATCTTTTTTCCGAGTGTTAAAAAAAAGGTCGCTAGCATGTCGATCAATAAGTATATGACACGTAAAAAGAGCATATTCGTCCCGTGGCTTGATTTTCTAAAGATGCGTTTTCTTTTTGCTTTCTTCTTCGTCTTCATTTCCTCTCTGGTCTCCTATCCCAGTCTCTCTCTCTCTCTCTCGCTCTCTACCGTCATTTGATACGCCTATTTTCATTAATAAAAAAAAAACTATATTCGCGAAAGGAAATGATAATAATACTTGCAGTTGATTGATGTTTATATTCTATTCAATCGTTCGAGTTTATTCGGCTTTCTTATCAGTCATTCATTTGACTGTTATTGTTTGTTCAAGCGACATTTGACAATAAACATTATTTTTTCTTCTTCTTACATTGTATCATACACATAGATACTACTCTCAATTAAGAAAATATTTACAATATGTTTCATATATTCCGTTGGCGACGTGAACATCGAAATGACAATTCAACAAGTCAAGATACAACAAATGAACATGATAATAAGAAAGCTCATTCGCGTCGTCATCGTTTACGTGTATACCATGGACGAGAATCGTTAGAACGGTTTTTTCATGTTCGAAGACATCGACTACATCATACTCATGATAATAAACAACAGGTAACAAGAAAAAAAAAGAGAAATACATTCAACGATTTCCTTTTGTCAATATTGATCTAATTTTCTCGGAGTAAATGACAAGCGAATGTACGATTAAAAATGTTTGTTTTTAAAAGTTAGTTAGTTAGTTCATCAGAAAGAACAAGTACAATATGGCATCAGTCAAAACTTATCTCTTACAAGTCAATGCTAATAGAAAGGTAGTTGTTTGTCTAAACTTTACCATTATTCGTATATATATCGCCAAGAAAAAGAAATCGCCAGATGATATATCTATTCTATATTTGTCTATGAAACGATTATTAGAATTAATACATGTCTATCAGTGGAAACAGGTGAGACGAAAAAAGTAAAAATAAAACTTCAAATAAATATTTTACTAAAAAAAGATCTGTTGATCGATATTCTAATCGAGTTAGAGTAATCATAGAGCGGAAGCAGGCTTCTTTCTTTCAAAAAGAAAAAGATGTAACTTGTATATATAAATAGAAAGAGAGATTAGAAAATAGTATTGTTTTCATCTATTTCGTTCTCTTTGTTCTTTTCTTTCTCTCTCTCTCTCGTTTTTTATTACTATATTTATCTAATTATTGTAACTATTAGTTCGTTGAGTCATTTCTTTAAATATTAAGAAAAGCATTAAAATGTTTTGCGTGTCATATTTATGAACTTGGCCGGATCTATCAAAATTCAAATGAATAATCATATATTCTCTTTGATAACCTGTTCATAAAATATGGTTCAAGTATTTCTTCTTTGTCATCTGTTGTTAAAAGAAAATATAGAGGAGAAGAAGAAGAAAAAGAACGAGAATATATAACATGTTTCTACTATTCTTATTATGATTATTATTCGTTATTTTTCCTTCTTTTATTGATAAGTTGATCAATTGTAGTCGTCCTTGTCATCAAGTCGATTGAATTGCTCAATAAGGAACACATTTATTTTCACAATACGCCTACTCATTTGTCCAACATAGATCATATTATTCTAATACAAACGAATAATCGCACACTGACATTCCATGTCGTTCTATTCTTATTCTCATTATTAGAAATTTATAGCTTATGAACCAAAGAATTTGCATCTGATGTTATTTTTATATCATTTTCAAGAGTAATACAATTCTCATATACTCAATTGGTATTCACGGATTTATTCTATTACATCGTATACAAACATAATTCTTTCGGTCTCTCTCTCTCTCTTGATTCTCGCTTCTTTTGCGTGCTAATATATACAATGTTTGTATATATTCTACCGGCTAACTAGCTAACTGTGTCTTCTTGATTCGTTAGACAAAATCGTATTAAATCACAGCCTTGTCCTTTTCTTCCGAAACCACTTACTTATTGAGATCTCGAACAAGTTGAAACATTACGAATACATATACACATATAGTTCAAATGGCTATTGAACAACGGCAACGATTGATCGATTGAACGAACGAACGAACGAACGCATGAAAAAGCATTTCTAAGTAGATTGAGTGACAAAAAAAAGCCCGACAAACAACGACGCCGACGACGACGTTGAAGAAGAAGAAGAAGAAGAAAAAGACAACAGACACTTTACCAAATGATGAAATGATGATTACTGGAAACTGAGAAGAAACGTCATTTGCTCAACGACAATAATCAAAAATAACAACAGCAAGAATTCGTTAAACATATATTTTTCTATATACTAATAACAGAGTGCAGATCAAATTACAAATCAGTATGTTCGACTTTGAAACTAATGAGTATCATTACATATAAATAACGCCATGCTGCTCGGTCATCACCATGCTAAGCGTCAACATCAGAAAAAAGTAAGACTATTCAAAACTAAATTACCTTTCATTTCTATCGAATATAATCAATCATATTTTACAAAAGAAAAAAAACATCTCAATTGATTTTCCGTAGGTTTTCTTTTCTTTTTCTTGAACTTTTGTATATCGGAAATGAATGCACGTCATTTCGAATGAACAGATTCAATGAACTTGAAAAGAAAAACAAAATCCTATTCATTGTCAATAGATTCGAATTTTCTTCTACGAAAAACAAATCAATGTTTAGAAAAAAAAAGTGATTTCATTTGATCAAGCGGAAAAGATCCTATTGCGCTATCTGTGACAAGATTATTCATTGAGAATTCGCTTTTTTTTCTTTTCTTTTTCATCGTATTAAGCATCTTTCATGCGCATATGCTTTTGGATACAGCTGATCTCTATGCATCGATGCTTATCTTCATCGTTTTTTTTCTCCTTTTCTTTTCTTTCTTGTACAGCATTAGATTAAATACAATTAAATAGCCTCGAGATTAATAAAAAAAACTACTGATTATTTATTTAAGTAGTAAAAATTTCCTGTCGTCGTTTTTTGTCATCGTAATCGGAAATTTAGTTAAAAAATAATTATTAAAAGAAAACGAAAAACTACATTTAGTTAATTGTATAAATTATTCAATCTTCCCTAATGACCTTTTTAATCAATTCTATGGACGACTTGTGTTTACTTGACGAAAAGATCTGTAAGATCTTCTCTTGAATGATTATTATCTATACACATGAAAACGTTGTCGTTGAAGTTGCACATGACTTTTCTTGTCACTTTCGACAACAATTAAGATGACAGTTAAGACGAAAGAAGGAGGGGGGCAAAAGAGCAAGAAAACGAGAGAAAATTTAATGCTTATATCAAAATGTCTCGCGTATAAGTAAACATTCTATCAGCTTGATATAATTCTGTAGAAACATACGAATTTGGCTACCAAGACGAAGAAGAAGAAGAAGAAGAGAAAAGACAATCGAAGATTTTAATTGAATTTCCACGCATATCTATCTATAGCTTCGATGTATCATCATCATCTTCATCTTATCCTACGGCCGTCATCATAGTAAACCAACTCAACATTCTCTACCAGCTATCTTTCTCCCAATTTTCTACTCTCTCTCTCTCTTTTTTGCCCCCTATTTTCCTATCATGTATCTTATTTTCATCGTCATTTCAACAAATATAATCATTGAGGTTAATACAACAACGCATGAGGTAAAAACTCAGCATCTCTATAATCATAGTGAACGTATGAAACTATGATTACGTTCGTCCAATGCAATGATTGCCACGAGGCTACATGTAAAGCGACTTTCAAGTGCAGTACCCCATCGTCCAAGTGTCTCCAGTTTACAAAGTCCAACTCTTCATCCACCTATTTCTCCACAACGTCGTTCAACACAAAATCGATGTCTTGATGAAATTCAAACGATTGATAGTGATCATAGTGAAAATAACGATGATGAAAATACTCAGGTAGAAAGATCATCTATTTTTTTTTGTTGCTTATTCATATGTATATATACCAACAGTATATACACATACGTATATTCTATCCGAGATACACGGTCAAGTGCATTAAATATTATCTTGTCCACAGTTGCATTCATCGATCATTTTTATTAACGTTAGAATGTTGATAGAATCGACGGGCTGTTTTCGACAGTATTATTTATATTTCTTTAGCTTAGTTTTATGTATGTATAATATCATAAAAAAAAGGAAGAGTATGTAAGAGAGAACAAAAACTGCGAGAGAGTTATTTGTATGCATATAGGTTTTGTTTGAAATGTGTCATATCTAATCGATTAGCGAAGACAGTTTCTTTCGCGTTCGCATGTTATAACAAAACGTCATTGACAGAACTTTAATTGATGATACAACTCATTGTATCATCTCTTTTGTTAGGTAGATTAATTCAAAGGCAAAACAAACATCCTTTTGATA
>ERZ781398.4197-NODE-4197-length-10692-cov-4.336561_pt1 | contig 10692 bp, 10 predicted proteins | sample MGYA00433077_ERZ781398 | MGnify/ENA primary metagenome ERZ781398 (study PRJEB29847, sample SAMN06458254) | wastewater metagenome | isolation source: Wastewater bioreactor | place: South Africa: Cape Town | study: EMG produced TPA metagenomics assembly of the... | reverse complement strand
ATTCAATCATTTCGATCTGCCACAATCGAGACCAACGGGTGAAGCAGGTTTGAAAATTAAGAAAAAAGGGAAAACAAACATCATACAAAGAATTCTTCTAGGTGATGAAACACGATCAACCATATCAGATAATTGGTCAACAATGAATGCTGGAGTATCGGATATTGATGGACAAGAACAAGCTGTTGCTCGATTGAATGAAATTGTCGAAGAATTACCGATAATTGAATCACGACGAACGAATGAACTTGTTCTACCTGAAAATGTAAATACGTATTTAAAAAAAAAGAACAAAGTTAATCGAACATTTTGACTCGTTTTCTAGCCGTTGACAAAACCTATCGATCAACAATCTGATTGTTGGAGTACAGAAGCATTTGCAAGTGATAGTGAAACGCATAGCGAAGACGGTTCGAATATTATTCGATTAGTTCAAAATCAAACAACAACTTCAGCATTTAACATCAGTGATTCGTCAGGTAGAATTATCCATTGATGTGATTCTCAACAACAACAAAAAACATGTTGTTTTTTTTCAGTACCTTCATTTTCGATTGACTCGAATTCATATTCATCAATCGAAGAATTAACAAAACAACAAAAACGTCTAAATATTACAACAACAACAACAGCAACTGCATCGAATAGATTAGCTGATCCAGTTGATATTCTCCTAATGAAATCCTCTCTCGAAAGCCTTCCATCAATATCTGACAGTGGCATTCTTCTCGAAACAAACAAACCTATTCAACCATTAAAATCCCCGACTGAATCTCGTTCAGTTCATTTTCCTTTCATTGACTCAACATCAGATTCAACATCCTACGATCAAACCTCAGTACAACAAAATAGCACAAATTCAAACATAAAATCAACATCAACAACAGTCAAACCAACGGAAAAACGTTCGACAGGTGCGATATCAGCATTACGTCGTCGTCTAGCTGGTCATAATAGTAATTCACATCGACGTGATCGTAGCATACCTGAAGACGATCAAACACAAATCGAACAACAAACAACTGAAACTATATCTGCCGATGATATTCTCGCTCGATATTCAACAAAAACAACAACACAAATCGATACGAACGCAAAAGCCAACTCGATTATCGATGAAAACCATGCAGAATCAGTAAGCAAACCGTTCTCTCATTGAATGATGTTGTCGATCGATGTTTTAGATTGAAACATATGCCGATGCTGCATTGCCCTATTACGATCCGACAAATCTCGACACCTGTCAAGCATTTATCGATGTCAAGAAGAAACTACGCATCGTTTTAGCTTCAGCTGATATCGATTCAATAAATCACTTAAATTCAACGATTAATTTCAATCAGTATCTTACACTCTCCCAACAACTCGATCAATCAAAAACTATCACCAATCCGTTGAATATTTTTCTTCGTTTACAATTATACGAAGCTATTGCTGTGCAAGATCGAGATTTGCAAGCACAATTATACGAAACTCTACGTTCGATTCAACAATTTACAGATAATGAATGTAAAGAAATTCTTCGATCGATGATCGATGATTATCGATCACGTTCGGTCTACATTGCTTATCTGGTTAAAAATCATGAAAATCTTCTAAATATAAGCTATCATCAAGAAAGATTAGTAACACGAATTCAACGGTATGTGACAGAATAAATCTTCGATGATGATTATTTTCTTTCTTTCTTTTTTTCTGTCAGCGATCAAGATTTATGCAAACAACACATAATCAATTATTTAGTCAAGATTTTCTTGGATAATAAAGAACATTTATTACAAAAATTAATTGATAAATTTTCGCATTTATCAAATGCTGAAGATAAAATGCATTTAATTGAATTATTTCTCGAAGATTGTTGTCGGGAAATAACATCCGATGTCAATTGGAAGAGTATGCATGCTTATTATTATTCGCATGATTGCAAAAATTGATTACTGTTTTTTTTCTTCATAGTGGCATCACCGGAACAGTTAGCTATGTCGCAAACATCTATTGAACGAATGGTCATGGCTAAGATTTACACAGCAGCATTGTATCCGAATGGGCAAGTCGATGTTCAACGTGATCAGTATGAAGAAAAAAAACCTGTTTTTTTTTTGGAATTTTTATTTTGTTTGAATAGAGTCTTTAGCGGACATGTTCGAACACTTGGCGAACAACTCGATCCTAATCATCAGAAACTTCGAATACAAAAACTATGTCAACGAGAATGTCCATGGCCATCAGCACAAGCTGAACTTCGATTGATTAATGCTTACAAAGTATGTTAATCGATTGGCATAGACGTAATCGTTTTATTGCTTTTCTTTTACTTAGACTCCTCGAGATAAAGTCGCTTGTGTTCAACGTTGTATTCGAATCATTCAAAATCTAATTCGTTTAGCATCGAATTCAGCAGCCGGTGCCGACGATACAATTCCAATTCTGATCTATGTCATCGTCAAAGCAAATCCGCCGAATCTTCTCTCTATCATGCAGTACGTTATTTATTTCGTATTCTCAATAGATTCTGATTTTCAATTCTCTATAGATATGTTCAAGATTTGTATTCTTCACGTTTTACTGACGAAGAAAGTTACTACTGGACTATGTTTGTATCAAGTGTGAAATTTATCAATGAGATGATTTAGAAAAACAAACAAACACATGAACTTGTCAAGTCATTTTTTTGTGATTCGAGATATATATCTATTTTTTTGTAATTTTTTTTCTCTCTACATACGTACATATTATTTAAGAACACATTCCCTCTGAGATCTACGAATATTCCGCCGAATAAAATTCGATTATATTTGATTAACTTTTTCTCTCTCTCTCTCTGTTTGTAATGTGTACGACTTTTCTTTTCTCTTTCTCTCCTGTGCGATCGCTTTTTTGCATATTAAATCGAAAGAAATATATATATATATATAGATCTACTTGATTAATTATTTAACGTTTTTTCATCAGTAATTAAACAAAAATGAGATTGAAACCTTGATATTTCCTCATTTGCTAATCTTTCATTTGTAAAAATGCGTGACATGAGAAAGAATCTCTGATTAATTATTATGCTCAAGGCTAGACATCATATACACAAAGGCAAATTGGCGTAGTCTATACGAAGCCTTTAAACTTATACTATATCAGTTAGATTTCTATGACAATCGAATAAAGATATTCGAGCTATTCTATTCAAGTAGATATAGATAATCTCGACGACGATGATAATAATAATAATAATAGTAAGAAAAAAGCAAACAAATCATTTGTCTTGTCTTCTAATTACGAAGATGATGATGATAGGAAAGAGGTCACTAGCTCGATTGAATAATTGGTTCATTCGTTGGTTTGCTTTTTTTCTTCTTTTCTCATATTATAGGACACTGTATGAGCATACATAGAAGTGTACAAGTGTATAGGTAGTTTGGTTGGTTGATGTTCATTATGTTTTGAATAAAAATGGAGAACGAATCATCGGTTATTCGTTTGCGACGAAAACTTAGTGAATTATCACGTGAATATTCCAAAGAAAAACAAACGCAAACAAGAAGCAAATCTGCCAATGGAAGATGTTTATCGCTCGATCCCAATTGTGAAATAAACCCATCTTCATCCCGACGAATCAGACGAAAAGTACTTATCCAGACCTAGCCTTTCTTCTTCTTCTTTTTTCCCTTTTTCTTTCTGTTCTTCTTCTTCTTTGTCGTCGACTCAGTCATGAAAACAACTATTTTCTAGATTGATGAGTATGCAACAGAGAAGAATTACATTCAAAAAGATATGATTCCAACTCGTGATAATGACAATGAGAATATGACAGAAAAGAAAACAATTTTATCCGATGAACACAATCTTGTTACAGGCGAACTTATTCAAGTTTTAAATAGTAAACAAGCACGAATCGATCAATTAGAACAACGTTTAAAACAAGTCGAACATCAAGAATTGCAGTGGAAGGTAATTGAATTAGGAAATCGAAAGTATCTCGTTTTTTTTTGCTATTCAAGACAAAATACGAACGAGAACATAATCGTTGTGAATTGTTAAAAGCTCGGCTTGTTCAACTTGAACAAGAATTATTAAATCGGAAAAATCAATCGAAAATACTTGGACAATTACAAACGGATGTTCAACGACTTCACTCAGCTTTCGATGCATTAGAAGTACATGACAAGAAGAAGAAGAAAAAACGAGATTATTCAATTTGACGATTTTTTCTCTTGTTCTAGGTGGAAAATACTCAACTGAATGCTCAATTGTCACTAGCGAAAAACACATCACTTTCATCTCAACTTGATAAATTTCGACATGGTAAATTGGAATAAATATTCAATTATCGAATTTCTTTTCTTTTTTATTTCCATAGATTTAGCACAAACATGTCATGAATCATTGTGTTAAATTAGAGATATCGTCAATGACAGCATGCTTACAATCTATATATTCAATCATTTCATCGATTGATTAAACTTATTTTGTATTCTAAACATATCATTCTAGATTCGCCTTTCGTTGTTTTTTTTTCTTGTTTTGTTTTATATTAACATGGATATGATAATTAATATTTGTTAGATTTAATAAATAGAATAATAAAATAAGACATGAACCTATATAATAGCTTTTGAAAGTGATTCTAAGAATTGGTAATTGAAAAATCTTGTAACATTGATAAAACATTATTAAAATCCTTTCTTTCAAATTGACAGATAGCAATATTATTGAGTATCATTGAATGTAATGCGCAAATAAATACTGATCCATTGGTAAACATTCGCAAAGTGTTTGAATACAAATGATCTTTTTCATACATCAGCTGCAAAAAAAGATTCTTTTACGAATCTAAGGAATATCTTTTTTGTTTTCTGTTTGTATTTGCTGATATGTGTATTGTCTTATCATACCTATGATGTTTCAAAATGAATACTCGACAAAAAAACAATATGTTAAATTATTCGCAGACAAACATGATAATGAATATTAATTGGTGAAATTTACAAAAATATCCAGTCGAAAAACATAAAAAATTTGTACTTTTTTAACGAAAATGACATTTGCAAATCAAAGATATTTCAAAGTATTTTTAGTTGATAATTAAAGAAACCTTTTGTCACGATGATAGGGCGTAAAAAAGGACGCACATATAAACCGAGAATATGTTGTTTTCGGTTAAATATACGATAAGGACATTTGTTATTTGAAAATGATGTCAGAAGTACCTCGTACAGCATCCATTTCATCGTTACCATCGAATGATGGTGAGTTAACAAGTTCAGTCGTTCTTCGGCATGCTAAACGTTTCAAACGTTTAAAACCGATTAATTTTTCGTTATTACGTTGGAATTTACTTTGGTTATTTGTTATTCTTGTTTTTCTAACTCTACCAGTTTGGTTACCATTTGCATCTCAATCATGTCTAATATCATATTATGTAATTCTTGGAGTATTAATCTGGTTAAATCTTGTTTGGTTTCTTGCATTAATATTTACTATATCAACATTGATTCGATTAAAAACAGGAATGATTACAGATCATAAAGCAACGTATCCTGTCGAAACACCATTGATACATTTATTAATTTTAACAATTTACAAAGATGATATGGGCGTTGTTTGTCGAACAGTTGATTCTCTCGCTGAACAAACTGAAGCTAAACGTATTCTCTTAGTTATTGCTTGGGAATCGCGAACACCCGATCGAGAAGAACGAACAGCATTGATTCGAGAACGTTATGAAGGCAAATTTTTCTCATTACTCTTTCCAGTTCATCCATTTGGCTTAGAAAATGAAGTTGCTTCGAAAGCAGCCAATGCTAATTGGGGCCTACGAGAAGCTGTTCAATATGTGATGAGTGATGAAGAACGACGAAAAACAGTTGAACATGTTATGGTAACAACATGCGATGCTGATACATTGTTTCATCCGAAATATTTCGAAGCTTTGACCGCTGATTATTTACGACGAGTTAAAGACAAAGATCCAGCTGTTCATCGAACGATTTGGCAAGCGCCACTTTTCTACAATTGGAATTTAGATCAAAATTCATTTCCAGTTCGTATCACAGGTCTTCTACGAACATTAATGACTATGGGTCTACTTATTCCTTATAATGTTAATCCAATGTCATGCTTTTCATTTTCATTAACATTAGCCGTTCGAGGAGGTTATTGGCATCCGCAAATATTCATGGACGATGTCGGATATTTATTAACAATGATGATTGGCACACAAAAACGAATGCATATTCGATTATTACCTGTTCCTGTACGCTCGGGACCAACGTCAGGTGATACATGGTTTTCAGATGTTCATGAATGGTATATTCAAGTACGACGATGGGGTCTTGGTAAATTCATTTCGAATATTAGAAAAATCTTTGTCTTATCCAATTTTTTGTTATTTAGGTACTGCGGATAATTTTCATTATTTCATGGTAAAAGTACCGAGTTTACCAATTCTAGCTTCAATCATATTTGCCATTGGTTATTTTCTTTACTACGGTGTTATTCTCTGTAGTGGAAGTTTGTTCAATGCTGCTGCTGCTTTCTATCCGTTAATTTGTCCGAATTTAACCATAAGTTGGTTGCCAAACGTGATCTCACCTTATTATTTCTTAATTCTTTTCGGAGCGGTTCTTCCTCAAATTCTCTACGGTGTTCTATTTATTCTCGATGCTATCTGGTGTCGATATACAATCGATGTCAAAGAAGATATATTCTTTCTTCGAAATGTCCTTCATTGGCTATTAACACCATTGACACTAATTGCATTGAGTCTTGTTCAACTATGGTCGTATGTCGTTCTAGCTGTACGAGGAAAAAGTGCGTGTATACATCGAGTAGCTGGCAAAGCTACGCTCGCACAAGTTGACAGTAAAGTTTAATTGAATGTTGCTTGCTTGTTTGTTTTTCTTTATTTATCAATTAAAATAAATGTGTTCTATTTTACTTGACAATGAAAAGAGAAAAAACGAACAAGATAATCAAAGTTTTAGTTTTTTGCTTCTTTCGATCGAATAACTAAACGATAATCATTGGTTTTCAAATGTTTGTCATTGACATGCTGTTCAAATGCTTCGGCATTTTCTTGTGATGTTCGATCGGCAAGAAATTGTTGACATTCTGCACAATATTCATAGTGAAGACTCGAATGTTCAGCATCTAAATGTTGAAGTAACTCGCCGAAACGATATAAATACGATGAATCTTGTCGTGATTCGAATGGACACGCATGAAATAAATGTTTACGTGAAAAATTTAGTGTTGCCTTATGATTTTCTTTCAATTTCTTTGTTTCATCTTCGTTTTGTAAACGTGCCATTTCTTTAATGAATTTTTCGAATTCATTGAAACGTCCAAATGAACGTATTTGAATATGATTTCGTAATTGTTCATGATTTTGTATCATTTGTTCGCATAAATCGACGTAAGCCGAATGATAATTGGCGACAATAATAAAATCATTATAGTTACTTTGAATTTGACCGAGAACAAACGATAAATTATGAGCACTGCCATATTCTGACGTTGGAAACATGAAAACGCCATTATGTTTCAATTCAATACGTTTTAAACGACGAATCATACCGGGCTCATTATTCGGATAGAATAAGAAAATATCGCTGTTCGATGGAAAACTATCGATTGTTTGTGAATTCAATGCAAAACCTCGCAAACCAATACAACAATCGATAAGAAAAGCTAATTTTCGAGGATATTTCTCGATGAATTCTGACGGATATTTATTTGGCATTGTTAGTGGTGTAATAATATGAAAGAGAGAAGAAGAAAAAAACACAACAGTCAACCCAAAATTTGTTATTTCACCAGTTGCAAAAGTAAAAACACGTTGTCGTGTTTTTTTTTTCAAGGTCGAGAAAAAACAAGTGAATCACCTATTTTAGTTGACGATAAGAGGTCTCACAAAATGCATGAAGAGTGCTCGATAAAATCAACGTCTTATCTCTAATCCGTTCGTATTCATCCATTATCATGAATTCATTTTGAGAAAAGTCATCATTTTCGATTGTTATCTAGCTTAAGTTTATTCATTAAAAAAACAAAAAATGTGATGACAAGTGAAGATATTGAACAAGAAAATAAAATACGCGCATATTTTTATGTCGATTAGTTACGTATGGACAGATTTTTCATATCATTGTGCTAACTGATGCATACGAAATCGACTAAAAAACTGTTTTATCAATAGGAAAAACAAATTGAGCTGTTTATTGAAAACACAACAAGTTGATGAAGAAAAAGGAGGAGCGTATCATAAATTTTTATCGTCTTATGACTATGTGACCATGTCGAATTTTGTCGCTATCGGGATCATTCATTAAGATTTATTGAAGTTTAACACGTGGAGAGTCATTTGCTATTCATTATAATATTCTACTCGACAGTTCATTCATTTAATAAGAACAATACACATAGACATACAAGGTGTTACGCTGTTGTTGTTATTGTTATTTTGTGTTCAAATAAATCGAAAACAGAACGAGACATTCGATGTTTCCTGTGATCTTTCTCACCTCTTTGATTAGCAGACAATTGATTCTTCTTCTTCATCTGTCGTCTCGATCGTATGCTCAATAATCTTTTGGTTCTGCTTGAACAAATCAAAGAGCCGATTTGAAAATATTGTCAAAAACAACACAACATTTCCGCTCTAAACCTGCATAACCAATTGAAAGATATATGTATTGGAAAAAGACATAAATCTAATAGCTTTTGTTATGCTTATTCATATGGATCAATTAGTTTGTCTTTCAAGCGAATGAAAATGATCGAATGAATTCAAGCCTTGGGCAGATCGATCGTTCGATTGAGTCACCGATCGATACGGTTGAATATGTTATTGTCTCTTTTTTTGTTTTCGAACTGCTTTTATGGACATTCCATTTTGGTTCGATTATTTATCGTTGAAATGATCATCATCACATTCGTTTTTCGTTTTCTTCTCCCCTTTTTTTTCTCACACGACGACAATCTATAAGGAAAAGAAGAAATCGATATAGAGGAGCGACGACATATCGACTAATTTCATATGGTCAACCAATAATCGATGAGAGAGAGAGAAAGAAGAGAAACAGACGCGTCATTTCTATATATGCATGTATATAAATTGAAATTTGTTCAAAATTAGTCTCATTTTCATTTCTCCATAACGTCTGCTGTTTAGAGAAACAAAATAAAAACACATCAATGACAATTATCATCACGTGGCTAATACTTTTAGCCACATTAACATTATTTCGTAAGTTATTCTTGTCTCGACTAGAATTAATTCAGTTGAAATTTTCGCCTTTTTCTTTCTTATCTAGCTTTTATTCATTGTTTTCATATTTCAAATCTTTGTCAAAATAAATGTTTAAATAATGGCACATGTATAATTAATTCCGAAGATAAACGTGAATCCTGTCTATGTACAACGGCATTTACTGGCGATCGTTGTCAAATTAATATTGATGAATGTTCAAGTTCACCGTGTCTTCATGGAGGTTTATGCATTGATGGTCTTGGCGAATTCATTTGTTCATGTCGAGAAGGTAAGCAAAGAAAATCAATAAGATGTGCATGCACATCCGGATGTCGTCAATTCACATCTTGACAATAGAATGTTCATTTATGTTAAGGTTTCATTACACTTGACAAAACGTTGTTGTTTTTCTCATACACATAGACAATTGAATAAGTGATTTGCAATTCTCTATTGAATTGAAATATATAAAAAGAGAGTCGAATATGTACATATGTTGTTATACTTGAAATCAATGAGTATACTCTCTTAACGCGTGTTCAAATAGAATATGAAACAACTAATTCAGGAGATATTTGAGAATTGATTTTTTTTGTTTATTGAGTGGAACAAATAGGCACGCGTTCCATTAACACCTGAAATGAAATTCATTTCGGTTTTTCCCATGATTATCTCGATCACGATCAATATCTTGCAAACAGACGAAAACAAAACGAAAAGAGCATTATGATTATTGTTTTTGACTAGCGGCAAACGTGCGTGTCATCGATGTTTCAAGGAGGCTAACGTCGCGGAAGATGAAAGAAGATGCACATGTCTGTGATGAGATCGTAATCTCACCGTTTATTCCCATCGAGCGTCTTTTATCGTTGACATATTCTTTTTCTATCAAACTATTGCGATATCCTGTTTGTTGTTTCGTCTCTTTGATAATACGATTGTTTTGAATTTTGTTATCTTCAGGTTATGAAGGTCGATTCTGTCAAATTCCTATTGATCCATGTCAAATAAATCCATGCGAAAATTCGGGAACATGCGTACCGACAGTGAACAAAAACTTTCGTTGTCTTTGTCGGGAAAATTATTCGGGTCGAACATGTCAAATACATATGAAGAATTTCTGTTCATCATCGCCATGTTTATTCAATGCGACATGTGAAAATTTACCCAATGGTTATCGTTGTATGTGTCCAACAAATGAAATTTGTGATAAATCAAAAATCTTAACGAAAACTTGTTCGAATACAAATCAATGCATCTATGGAACGTGCAATACTGATGGAAAATGCTCGTGTTTTCCGGGCTGGACGGGAGATTTTTGTTCGGATGATATCGATGAATGTCTCACGAATCCATGTGCAAATCAAGGAACTTGTTATAATACACCCGGTTCGTATATTTGCACTTGTCCACCATCAGTCTCGGATAAGACTTGTCAAAATAATCAA
>ERZ781398.4196-NODE-4196-length-10697-cov-4.066435_pt1 | contig 10697 bp, 10 predicted proteins | sample MGYA00433077_ERZ781398 | MGnify/ENA primary metagenome ERZ781398 (study PRJEB29847, sample SAMN06458254) | wastewater metagenome | isolation source: Wastewater bioreactor | place: South Africa: Cape Town | study: EMG produced TPA metagenomics assembly of the... | reverse complement strand
ATAAACATTCAGGAATCAAATAATAAAAAAAAATCTAAACTTACATTTTACAATCATAAGAAATTGTCGATTAACTGTATTCAATAGATTACTTGCTGAACAATCAACACGACCCGAATCCAAACGAGAGAGATTACGTAAGATAAGCATACTTTCATTTTTACCATCGACTAAAAGAAAACAAGTGACAGGATATGTTGTCGTTTCTTTCTTTCTTTTCCTACCAAGTGTAACTATGCCTGGCCTCGATAAACCATTAACATGCCAGATAATCTCCGGTGTCGGATGACCAGTTGCCATACATGAAAATCGAGCATCACGACCTTCGCGTACTGTCATGCGCATATATTCAGGCGAATGTGAAATAATTCTTGGTGGAACTAGAAATCAATAAATGTATCTTGTTAAAAGAGTTATACTTGAAAAACAATTAGCTTTCACACAGCTGGTTTTTCCATTGAATTGATAAGTAACCCCTTACTAACACCCTCATTGACAACAAATGAGAACGTAAACGTATGCTGATTGACAATCAATCGAGTGGACAATCGTTTTCTAATTGCCGAACAAAATTTTCCGTATGTCAAATGAACAATATACGTATATACGATAGTTATTTTTGTCTTGATGCTTTCATCATCGACATGTGCGTGTGCCTGTGATGAGAAGACCACCTATTGAACATGAAGGGAGGAGAATAAAAGGGATGATGCAAATAGACACGCGTATAAACACATAAGACGGATTAGACTTTTTGTCTCACTATGTGTGAAGAATATCTCCGACGTAAACGAGAAGGTCAATTCAACATATATATATATATATATATATACAAAAAGCACCTTATAGACATTTGTTTGTTTTATTTCAATGAAAACAAAAGAGATAATCATATGAAAATATTTTCTTCGCGTAACTTACCGAGTACATCGAGTAAGATTTCATTGAGAATCGTATCACCTTGAATGCAACGATATAAACCGTGATCTTGTTCTTCAATTGATTCAATACGAAGATTTCTCTCTTCAGAATCAGGCGTATCCTTAGCAAGAATTTGCAAACGAGGATCACGTATTGTTATGATCGAATCGAGACCAACAATATCGGCATGATCATCACGAATCCAGATGATCTAAAACACGAATATGATTACAGACAAAACAAACAGTATTTTTAAGCAATCAACCTTAGCATTATGAATTGACTCAAGCGTTTGGTTGACTGATGAACAAGGTAGTTCAACAGTACTCGCTAGAGTTGCTTGAATAATTCGTGTTTGATGAGTTAAATGAATTTGTTGAATTAAAAGTAGAATAACAATAGACAACATTCGATCGGCATCGACAATTGACACTTGAAAATAAAATAAAATAGAAAAACAAAGCTCGAGTTCGTTATACCTATATATGAGAACTAAAGAGAAGCAATGGACAACGGAAGCTCTTCTCTTTCTCTTTCTCTCTCTTTCATTCTTTTTCTCTCGTTCGATGCAAAGAAAAGAAAAGAAACTTCAAGTGGAGAGAATAACTTTCTCAACGGAAACGAGAAGAAGAACAAGAAGAAGAAGCTAGTTGCTCTCTTCTTCTGTTTTCAATGACAACATCACACAAACGTTCGATATCGATGTCTGTTAATTTTATAATGATCGAAAACTTTCTGGATATTTTCCTTGATGAGTTCATTGGAAATGATTAATGATAAATAAACGAAAGAAGACATGTTCATGGATTGTTTAGTTTCTCGTTAAATGAAATCAGTTATTGTTGATGTAAAAATTTTCTCTAACAACAATAATGAGAGCGGAAACACAATAGGAATTGTGGTGACAGGCTAATGCGAATCTATACAGACGGATTTAAACATTGTGAACAAAAAAAGAAAATGGGTGGAGTCAATGGAGAAGAAAAAAAATTAACGTTTTCTTCTTCTTCTTCTTCGTTTTTTTATATTGTTAATATGAAATCGATGCTTACATCATGCAATCACAGATGTCATCGAGCTAGATAGATGCGTACGTACGTATAAGTACAAGCATTTGCTTTTTCTAAATGAAGTTCGACGAAACAATTTAGTAGATGCATATGTATATATCATCGATCCAATCGATTGGATACATGATTGGATAGCATATCGAAGAAGGAAAGAAATACAAAAATAGTTTCTTATTCTAAATGAACCGTTGAAAAAGATTGACATTGACAAAGCACATGTGAAGACGGTTTTAAGCTGACGCAATAAGTCAAATTAGCGATCATTAATGATTGAAACATTTTTTTAACCTTGAAAAATGAGAAAAAGAGAACTGGATAACAAAGCTTTCGATGAACATCTGTCTTCATGTACACAATGATATCATTTTAATCTCATCGAATAGAACTTTCATAACAATATCTATTTTTCTTTTATGTAATAACATAATTGAATACAGTACTAAAATATGATATATAATCTCTTCAGTGAAACTGATATGCTACCTTGAAGATGTCGATTCTATTCTTGTGAAGAAAGTTTGATACTTATTCATTTTATCGATTTCCCTCTTGAAATAGTAATTAAACAAAAGACGACGAGAGAAAGAAAGAGAAAAAAAAGAATTTGAAAGTTGTCAAATTATGTGTCAGACGGAGATTTTCTTCGATAATGGAATGCCGGTGAACGGAAGTAGTGAATGGGATGGATAGATAGATAGAGTGAAACAAAGACAATTATGAATAAATCGATTAATCCGGCAGTTTGCTTCAATATCATTTACAAATGAACATTAGTTCTCCTTGAGAAATAGTTTTGTTTCTTTCAACATACGTACATGACAATCGTTGATGATTAGACTTGATTGCAAAATTATATTTTCCTGTGACAATCAATGCTCACGAGTATTGCAAACTTCTATTTATTCTATTATTAGAATTAGACAAAATTACTGAGTAAAGATCAATGTCAAAAACATTTATCTAGAATTCAAGTTTTTCTTTTATTTGAAATCTTAGAAGCCACACCTTTTTTTTCTATGCTCAACAAAAAAGATTCAACATTTTTCTAATTTATAAAATAAGTAAATAAGCACTATCGAAAGTAGAACAGAATAATATAGGCTGTTGTGTTGTGATAGCGTGTGTACGACTGATAAGATATAGTTTGAAACTCGTTTTTTATTGATGAATTTTTTTCGAAAACAAAAAAGTAATTACAAAAAGAAATTGTCTTTGATGATTAATAATCGTGTGATTATTCGCCACATTTGCATTCTCCTGGTGCACATTTGCAATCTTCGCATTTGCATCCTTCTTTTCCACAACCGTTGCCTAAATAATACGAAAACAATCGTATTGTATCGATCTTGTTTCGAAAACAACAACACATACCTGCTTGATTGCAGTTGGTACAGCTGTTGTCACATGAGCATGTGCCTGTTTTAAGGCAATCTTCTTGGCATCCACATTTTCCGGCTACAGAGAAAAACAACGACGAATTAGCAAAATAAAAAAAAAGAAAGATCTACCTTCACAAGGACAAGGCATTGTAATAAATTTAAATTTGAATTTGAATTTGAAATAACAATAGGTAAAAACTATGAAACAATGTTGCAGTATTTATAGGCACCCCTTATTCGAGAGAAAGAAAAAGGCGTGGCATCTTTTCGAAGCGTACAGGGGTGCTGTTTTTGCTGAGGAACAGGGGTGCATTCACGTTTTAATCAACTACATCATTGATATCACATTTTTTTCTCATTGAAGGTATTATCTTATCTTATGAATCACATTCGCCTACTATTATGTATCCTATTTTATTTTGGAAGATTCGTTGACATCTGCAAAGAAGATCTCTTGTTTTGTTTGTCGTTTCTTTTCTTTTTTTTTATTAAATAACAAAATGAGAACAATAGAATGTAAATGATATCCCGATAATCATCATCAAAACTAGCTGATGTTAAACAAACATGATAGAATAAATAACAATTATCAAATAAAACAAAACAATTCAAACGTAAAAGCTATTCATCATATCGAATGTGTCTTTTTTTGTTCTTGTTCGTATGAGATTTTCTAATCAGATCCATGACGTTGATTACGTGGATTACTTGCTCGAACATAGTGATAAGCAATAACGAGTAAAAAGACGATGACACCGAGTATATTGGCACAAATGCCTAAAACCTAAATCGAGATCATTGATTGAATTGATACAGAATCGATTCGATCTTACTTGATCACTTTCGCGAACCATGTTTGGAATTTTTATCTGTTTTGTTGCTTGTTCGAATTAAATTGATCGATCGATCTGTATTGCTCAGAAGATATTCGTCGTTTTGTCAACCATCTGCAAACAAATACGAAATCGACGAATCACGATCGTGACACGCTGACTTTTTTGCATTGAGCATAGCCGAGAAAAATCTCGAGACGAAAAGCAATAAAAAATTTTTCTCAATGAAAAACAATCGAAATTTGTCGAGAATATTTGCTAGGAAATTGAGGTCGCCACTGTCAACGTTTTTCCAAAGAAAAAACAACGATAAATAAACAACAAACGTGAAGACCCTCATCAATCACTCCATTGCCTTTCTCAGATCGTGTACTGTTACGCCTTAACACTCAAGAAAAAAAGACTTTAATATGCCTGAACAAGTTCAAATTCCACGTGTCCTTTGGGCTCAACAACGTGAACATGTTTTGTTAACAATTGCCGTACCAGATATCGAAAAAGTTGACGTTAAATTCGAAGAAGATTCCGTTTCGTTTCGAGGTCAAACATCGTCGTCAAACAAAGACGTGAATGTCTACGAAGTTAAAATCAATCTCTACGAAAAAATCGATCCAGCCACAAGCAAATACGAAAATATTGGTCAAAAATTCTGGCGTTTATTATTGCAAAAGAAAGATGCTACAGCTGCATTTTGGCCACGATTAACAAAAGATAAAACACGTTTTCATTGGTTACAAACCGATTTCGATCATTGGAAAGATGAAGACGAAAGTGACGATGAAAAAGCCGGCGGATTCGGTGGCAATTTTCAAGATATGTTTTCAGGAGGTTTGTGAAAATATTCATGAAGAAACAAAACAAACATCTTCGAATTCTATTCATTTTAGGTATGGGAGGCATGGGAGGCATGGGTGGCATGGGTGGCATGGACTTCGGTAATATGCCAGGCATGGGTGAAGGCTCAGACGATGAAGAAGAAGGTGATTCAGATGATGATGGTCAACCGATGACAACAGAAAATGGTACAAATAATCAAGAATCAAATGCAACAAACGAACAAGTGTCAAGTTCTTAAAGAACTCAAATTGTAGACAATTTTCTTTCGTTTGTTTGCTTGTTTGTTTCTTTTTCTATTGTTGTCCGTCCATAGGCACAATCGTTACTGTTGGTTTTTCAGGTTCTTTTATTGTTTCACAGTTGTGTCATTCCGAGTGCAAAACTAACACGATTAAACAAGAACAGAAATGAGATCAATTGATCTTGTCTTATTCTTTTCTCACCTCATAACTCAAGAGATAAAACAAAACAAAGCATGAGTTTCGATATCGAAATTGAGAATTAGGAAGTGAGTGTGTGTGTGACACTTTGCATATCTTTGTAGATAAATCATGGCACCGAAAAAAATTCTCATGATCGTTGGTGACTTTGTCGAAGATTACGAAGTCATGGTTCCGTATCAAGCATTGCTTATGGTTGGACATCAAGTCGATGTTGTTTGTCCAGATAAAAAAGCTAAGGAAACAGTTGCAACAGCTGTACATGATTTCGAACAAGAACAAACTTATACAGAAAAACGTGGTCATAATTTTACACTTAATGCAACATTTTCATCGGTCAAAGCGAAAGATTATGATGCTTTAGTTGTACCTGGTGGACGGGCACCGGAATATATTCGTTTGGATAAACGAGTTCGAGAACTTGTTCGAGAGTTTGACAATAGCAAAAAGCCAATCGCTAGTATCTGCCATGGTCTTCAATTACTTGCAGCTGCTGGCGTTGTTACAGGCAGAAAAGTGACAGGATACAAAGCTTGTGGACCTGATCTTACTTTAGCCGGTGCGAATTATGTCGAAGTTGACGCAACTGAAGTTGTTGTCGATGGCCATATAGTTACATCGCCAGCTTGGCCTGGCCATCCAAAATGGCTCGCTGAATTTCTCAAATTATTGGGCACAACGATTAATCCTTAAATGATCTTTTTTTTTCATGTATTTTTCGCTATATTGTAGCTCTAGTCTTTTATTCCAGCTATTAAGCATATTTTTTAAAGCATAAACACGCTAAAAGTTATTTTATTTTAGATAAAAGAGAATGTCGAATACCATTCCAACACCAGCAGCCACAGCAACAACAACAACAGAGAATGAAAATGAACTCGATAATCTTGTTTCACAACTTCGACAAACAATTAATAAAAGTGACTGGCTTGCACATAACACATCAGCTAAATGGGAACAGGAAAATCCTGATTTAGCCAAACAATGGCGTGCAGCGGTTCAAGCTAATCAAACAAATGACACTGCTCAACAGTAGAGAGTCGACGACCTAGATGAATATTTAGTCAGATTCTTATCTTTTAATAAACAAAATTGAAAATCATGTGTGCATGTCGTATACATATATCGTTAAGTGCACATATCTTCGAATTCCATAATAAAATTTCACAAAGAATCTCCTCCATTTTATCTTTTTGTTTTGTCTTATTATTTCGAAAAAAAAGAAAAGAAAAACTGTTATTACAAACATCGACAAAAAAGAAACGAGAGAGAGAGAGAGAAACGAAACAATACACATATTCAAATAAAAAGAGAACGAGAGCGAAAAGGAAAAATCAACACCGTGACATACAAAGACACACAAGTAAAATCAAATTATTGGATTAGATTAATACCGATGATGGAAAGAAAAGAAATGAAACGTCAAGGAGAAACAAAAGGATTTCAATATATGCTCATTCTTAAGTTTTTGTTTGAATCGAGCAAGTCATAATTATGATATACTGTTCTTCCGAGCATGAGAGAGAAGGGAGAAAAACGAATTACACACGAATACACACAGATATAGGTAAAAATCGACTTCACACAAAACAAAATCAATCTAAACAGCACTGCTCAATGAAGTGACTATAAAAAAAAGAAGAACAAAACAAAGATTGTTTGTTTTTGTACAAGAAAATATTTGATGTATACATCAATAGAGAAAAAAAGAAGAGCAACATAGTCAATATAGGTATTTCGATTTATTGTTTTTTTTGTTTATTAAGAAAGGTACGGAGTTTTGACGAAAAAAAATCCCTGATAGAGGAAAAACGGTTTTTTGTTTTTTTTTCTAACGATGAGGCAATAACGGAAATGTGCAGAAGAGTTGGCAAGTAAAGTGATTCATTTCAAAACTCACGCTCATTTGTTTTTTAATACCTGAAACATAGCATGTATGCTCGTCGAATATGTTTTTGAACTAACAACAGTAGAGAGATTCAACAGACAACATCAACAACAAACGACAACGACGACTATATTCAAAAAGTCTCTTCGAGGATTATCCTGTGTTTTTTTTTGTTGTTTTGTATGTACAAGACAAACTGCTAAGCAGATGAATATGTTTTTGCTTGATGATCGAATTTTTTGTTTCTATCTTAGAGAGAAAAAGAACAGACGCACGACACAACGACGATGAGGTTTCTTTTCATTTCGTTTCGAACATGAAATTAGAAAGGAATATATAGATAGAATTAGTTGCACTATGAGCAGAAGATTAAGGAAAACGAAAGAAAAAAACGAAGAGAAAATCCCTGAAGAATGAATGAGAAATGATATTCAAACGAGAGAGAGAGAGAGAGAAAAGAAAAAGAAGCAAAATTATGTTTTGAACACAACCTGTGTGAATACAAATGGTTTGAACCACTAATATAAACAAGTTGATGTGACAAGTGTAGCAGGTGTACTTGATGGTCGATTGAATGAATTTGGACTTGATTGATGATTAACATCGGCTTCATCTGGCGACGATGATGTTGATGTTGGCGGTGATAATGATGAGATATCATTGGAATTGAGAACACCATTACCTGGATTATGACTATTTGCACGATTACCATTTCGATGTCGTGTTGTTGCTACAGGTGCTGTCGATGATGATGACGATGAACGATGTTCAATATCAGCATCATCTTCAATCACTCCACTTTCTTCATCAGTTGTGTAATCCATTGGTTCGGGTAAGGATTTATCATTCGTTGAATGTTGTTGTTGTTGTCGTTGTTCTTTTTGATGTTCTTGGAGAATTTTACGAAGTATTGTACGTGCATTTAATAAGCGTTTTTCATCTGCTGATGAATTTGTTTCTGAAACTGTACATTTATTTGTTAGAGAACTGTTCGTTTGTGTTTGTTGTTGTAAAGCAATTGCCTTCAAGACAGCCAATGGTACACCCATGGAAATCAGTTCGTCATAAGCTTTTTCATTTAAACCAAATATTTGTTGATGATATTTTCTTTCTTCATCATCATTCGTCGGTTGTGAATCCGATGAAAGTTCAATTAATGTTCGATCTTCTTCATCGTCACTATCGACTTCTGTTACAATCAATGGTACAGGTACGCCCATGGATACATGATGATCATCATCGAGATCGTCAGATTTCATTTTTGTTTCATCGTTATTATTTAGATCTTTCAAACGTTCTTCGTCAAGCATTTGATAGAATTTCGAACGTTTTTTCGGTGGCATTTTACGTATACGTTCCATTAAATCGTCAACATAACCACCAACATTATTCAATGATAATTGTTGTCGATCGTCGAGATCGAAATCTGTATCATTGGAATTGATTTTGGCAAAACGTTTCGTAATATGACTTGTACCATTTTTGCTACGATTATAACAGGACGATGACGATGCTTCCGATGTAATCGATGAGCCTGAACCTGTACGAATGTTAGAAATATCTGGCGGCGATTGTCGACTAGGTGGAATACCCGATTCGTATCCACTTGATGCATTCGATGTTGACTGAAAAACGAACAATTTTCGAATTTGTATTTTAATTTTTTATTCAAGTTTTATATGATTGCTTACCGAGTCTTTTCGAGGTGGTATGTATTCATCACTTTCGTCATCACTCGCACCTCCGTGACTTGTTGTCGAAGAAAAGCCGCTTGAACGTCGTCGATAATTATGATAAGCTGCTGTAAGCGCATCCATTTGTTGTTGAGAATTGAAGGATGTCGAACCATTTGCATGATTAGGTCGTTGTCGAATGAGACAAGCCGGTGGTATCGATGAATTAGCTGAGTTCGGATATGACGCACGCATTTGTTTAAATCGAGGATCATTTGTAAAATGATGTTGTTCATCATGTGAATTGTTAGCTGATAAGAGTTTAAGTGCTTCAGGATTAAGATACGATGACATTTTATTATGAGAACCATTGTTAGAATTCGATTGGCTCATGTAGTTTTGCAGTTCATTCATGGAACTAGATTGACCTTGTTGATGATATTGTTGTTGTTGTTGTTGTTGTTGAACTTGTGCAGCTGCTTGAACAGCATGCCAGAATTTCGTTTGAGCTAAAAGTTTATTTTGAGCGGCTGTTGCAGCTGCTGAAGAATATGATGGCGGTGAACTGCCACGTCTTTGCAGTGATGACGATAGACTGTTGATATCTGAATTGACACGTGAATTTAATGACTGGCCTGTTGGCGGTAAATACGTTGAGCGTTGTTGATTCATCATTATTTTATTTGTTCCTGAGGAATGAGGATGACGACTACCATTGTATGATTGCGATTGTTGTCGATAGGAATTCAACAGCCATTCAGCATGTTGTTGTTGTTGCTGCTGCTGCTGCTGCTGCTGCTGCTGCTGCTGCTGCTGTTGTTGTTGTTGTTGTTGTTGTTGTTGTTTATAACGATCCGTGCTTAGAGCAAGTTTCTTTGGAATGGGAAGTCCTGACTCGTGTGTATACGCCGACGAACTATGTCGATGTGCGGTAGGCGTTGTTTGTTGTGCATTTGATGATGACGATGATGAATTCATTTGTTGTTTATGTTTATTCATCATAGCTGCTGTTGCTGCTTGAGTATTGAGAAATGCTCGATATGCTGCCGGATCGGTAACACCAGCGGACATCATGGCTGCAGCAACGGATAGTTGATTTAATGTTGCTGATGATCCATTGCCATGTGATTGTTCACTTAAACGTGTTGCTTTAGGAAATGAATTTGTTGAATGTCGATGATAGTTATTAGATGATGAGAGAACTGAATTAGATTCGAGATTTTGTTCGGAATTTTGGGATAGATTTGATGTTGAATTGAGATTTGAAACGGCCGCGGCCGCAGCTGCTGCAGCAGCAGCCGCACGTTTTCGTTTTAAACTATATTTTTTATACGGTGAATTATTCTTAAATGATGGATTTATTGTCCAAACATATTTAACTGGACCTTTAGATAATGATGAGATGACAGGTACACGTATGAATTGATTGTGTAAAGATAAATTATGTCGAATGGAATTCTAAATTTCAACAACGAACAATCAATCAAACAAAACAAAACAATCGAAATGAATTTACCTTCCATCCCCAACTAGTTTTTGCATCGATTTTATCTTTAAAATATGGCACAAATTGAATAATCCATTCGTAAACTTCATTTAATGTTAAACGTTTCCATGGACTACTATCAATAGCACGTGTAATCAATTGAGCATAAG
>ERZ781398.4193-NODE-4193-length-10714-cov-4.170185_pt1 | contig 10714 bp, 7 predicted proteins | sample MGYA00433077_ERZ781398 | MGnify/ENA primary metagenome ERZ781398 (study PRJEB29847, sample SAMN06458254) | wastewater metagenome | isolation source: Wastewater bioreactor | place: South Africa: Cape Town | study: EMG produced TPA metagenomics assembly of the... | reverse complement strand
CTGGACGTGGGACTGCTGCCCGCTTCCGAGATGCGCCGCAGCATGGCAGAGGTGCAGGCCGACATCCGCGCGCGCCTGGCGCCGCTGCCAGCGGCCATCTCCATGGGGCAGCCGATCTCGCACCGCATAGACCACATGCTCTCGGGCGTGCGCTCGCAAATCGCCATCAAGCTGTTCGGGGAGGACCTCGACACGCTGCGCGGCCAGGCGGAAAGCCTGCGCGCGCGCCTGTCGGGCATAGCCGGCCTGGCCGACCTGGAGGTGGAGAAGCAGGTGCTGGCGCCGCAGATCACGGTGCGCATGGACTACGCCGCCGCCGCCCAGTACGGCGTGAGCGCGGCCCAGGTGCTGGCCACCCTGCAAGGCCTGGTGGAGGGCGAGAAGATCGCGCAGATCGTCGAGGGCGGGCGCCGCTTCGCCCTGGTGGTGCGCCTGCCGGACAGCGCGCGCGCCCCCGGCGGGCTGGCGCAGCTGCTGCTCGACACGCCCCGCGGGCGCGTGCCCCTGTCGCGCCTGGCCAGCATCGAGGAGGGCGACGGCCCGAACCAGATCAGCCGCGACGACGGGCGCCGGCGCATCGTGCTGTCGGCCAACGCCCAGGGGCGGCCGCTCTCGGATGTGGTGGCCGACATCCGCGCCGTGGTGGACGGTACCCGCCTGCCCGAGGGCTACTTCATCACCCTGGGCGGGCAGTTCCAGGCGCAGGAGGAGGCCAGCCGCCTCGTCGCGATGCTGGCCGTCGTCTCGCTGGCGCTGATGTTCGTCGTGCTGTACGCGCGCTACCAGTCGGCGCGGCTGTCGGCCCTCATCATGGCCAACATCCCGCTGGCGCTGGTGGGCGCGGTGCTGGGGCTGTGGATCTCGGGCCAGCCGCTGTCGGTGGCGGCGCTGATCGGCTTCATCACGCTGGCGGGCATCTCGGTGCGCAACGGCATCCTGAAGGTCAGCCACTACCTGAACCTGATGCGCAGCGAGGGCGAGGGCTTCGACCACGCCATGATCCTGCGCGGCTCCCTGGAGCGCCTGAGCCCCGTGCTCATGACCGCCCTGGTGACGGCCTTCGCCCTGGCGCCCCTGCTGTTCGAGGCGGAGCGCCCGGGCACCGAGATACTGCACCCGGTGGCGGTGGTGATCTTCTCGGGGCTGGTCAGCTCGACCTTGCTCGACACCTTCCTCACACCGGCGCTGTTCTGGCTCCTTGGCCGGCGCGACGCCGAACGCCTGCTCGACGACAAGCGCACCGAGGCATTCTGACGCAGCCCCGGCCCCGGCCCGGCGGACTGGAACTCAATACACCAGCCGCTCGGGCCGCAGCTCCTGCAGGATGGTGGTGGCGATCTCCTCGATGCTCTTGGTCGTGGTGGAGAGCCAGCGTATGCCCGCGCGGCGCATCATGGCCTCGGCCTCGTTGACCTCGTAGCGGCAGTTGGCCAGGTCGGCGTAGCGCGAGTTCGGGCGGCGCTCGTTGCGGATCTCGGACAGGCGCTCGGGCTGGATGGTCAGGCCGAAGATCTTCTTGCGGTAGGGCATGAGCGCGGGCGGCAGCTGGCGGCGCTCGAAATCCTCCGGGATCAGCGGGTAGTTCGCCACCTTCAGGCCGCATTGCATGGCCAGGTACAGGCTGGTGGGCGTCTTGCCGCTGCGCGAGACGCCGATCAGGATCACGTCCGCCCCCTCCAGGTCGCGGTGGCTCTGGCCGTCGTCGTGGTCCAGGCTGAAGTTGATGGCCTCGATGCGGTCGAGGTATTCCTTGGAGCGCGTGATGTCGGAGAAGCGCCCCACGCGGTGCAGCGACTTGATGCCCAGCTCCTGCTCCAGCGGGCGCACGAAGGTGCCGAACATGTCCAGCAGCATGCCCTTGCAGCCCTCCTGTATCACCCTGAGCACGTCCATGTTCACGAGCGTGGTGAAGATGATGGGCTTCCTGCCCTCCAGCTCCGCCGTGTGGTTGACCTGGCGCACGGCCTGGTGCGCCTTGTCCACGGTGTCCACGAAAGGCAGGCGCACGTGGCGCGGCCTCATGTCGAACTGGGCCAGGATGGCGTTGCCGAAGGTCTCGGCCGTGATGCCGGTGCCGTCGGAGATGTAGAACACGGTGCGCGTGTGCATGGGCAGCATGGACAGGGGGCGGGTAGGGTTGAACGAGGGGCGGCTGCGGCGGGGCGTGCGCGGCATCGGGCTGCGCCCCTACAATGGCGCCCATTATTCCCAATTTCTCCCCATGCACCGCGCCGGCCCACAACCACAACAGCAAAGCCGTGGCCGCTGCATGGGCGACCGCCTGAGGCATCTCCCAGCCTGTGCAGGCGCAGACCCGGTTTCAACTTCTGGAGCTTTCCCATGTCTGCACGTTTCGAGGCGACCGCCCTGGTCGTACCGTTTGAAAACCTGAGAATGAGCGACGTCGAGGTCGTCGGCGGCAAGAACGCCAGCCTCGGCGAGATGATCTCGCAGCTGCCCCAAGGGGTGCGCGTGCCCACCGGCTTCGCCACCACGGCGCACGCTTTCCGCGAGTTCCTGAAGTACGAGGGCCTGGCGGACCGCATCAGCGCCCGCCTGGCCAGGCTCGATACCGAAGACGTGCGCGCCCTGGCCGAGGCCGGCGCCGAAATCCGCGGCTGGGTCGAGGCCCAGCCCTTCCCGGCAGACCTGGAAAAGGCCGTGCGCGAGGCCTTCGCCCGGCTTTGCGGCGGCAACGAGCAGGCCAGCTTCGCAGTGCGTTCCTCGGCCACGGCGGAAGACCTGCCGGACGCCTCGTTCGCGGGCCAGCAGGAGACCTTCCTGAACGTCGTCGGCATCGAGGACGTGCTGCACAAGATGAAGGAGGTGTTCGCCAGCCTCTACAACGACCGCGCCATCAGCTACCGCGTGCACAAGGGCTTCGCGCACGACGTGGTGGCCCTGTCGGCCGGCGTGCAGCGCATGGTGCGCTCCGACCTGGGCGCGGCCGGCGTGATGTTCACCATCGACACCGAGAGCGGCTTCGAGGACGTGGTCTTCATCACCAGCAGCTACGGCCTGGGCGAGACCGTGGTGCAGGGCGCCGTGAACCCCGACGAGTTCTACGTGCACAAGCCCATGCTCAAGGCCGGCAAAAAGGCCGTGATCCGCCGCAGCCTGGGCAGCAAGCTGATCCAGATGGTGTTCGCCAGCCCCGAGGAAAAGGCGGCCACCGGCAAGCTGGTCAAGACCATCGACGTGGCGACCGAGCAGCGCAACCGCTATTCGCTGACCGACGCCGATGTGCAGCAGCTCGCGCAGTACGCGCTGGTGATCGAGCAGCACTACGGCCGCCCCATGGACATCGAGTGGGGCAAGGACGGCCAGGACGGCCAGCTCTACATCCTGCAGGCCCGCCCCGAGACGGTGAAGAGCCAGGCCAAGGGCCAGGCCGAGCAGCGCTACAAGCTCAAGGGCCATGGGCAGGTGCTGGCCGAGGGCCGCGCCATCGGCCAGAAGATAGGCACCGGCCCGGTGCGCCTGATCCACGACATCCGCGAGATGGACAAGGTGCAGCCGGGCGACGTGCTGGTCACCGACATGACCGACCCCAACTGGGAGCCGGTGATGAAGCGCGCCAGCGCCATCGTCACCAACCGCGGCGGGCGCACCTGCCACGCCGCCATCATCGCGCGCGAACTGGGCATCCCGGCCGTGGTCGGCTGCGGCGACGCCACCGCTCGCCTGAAGAGCGGCACCCTGGTGACGGTGAGCTGCGCCGAGGGCGACACCGGCCGCATCTACGACGGCCTGCTGGAAACCGAGGTGACCGAGATCCAGCGCGGCGCCATGCCGCCCATCGCCACCAAGATCATGATGAACGTCGGCAACCCGCAGCTGGCGTTTGACTTCGCCCAGCTGCCCAACGAAGGTGTGGGTTTGGCGCGGCTGGAATTCATCATCAACAACAACATCGGCGTGCACCCCAAGGCCATCCTGGACTACCCGCAGGTCGACGCCGATCTGAAGAAGGCGGTGGAGAGCGTGGCGCGCGGCCACGCCAGCCCGCGCGCCTTCTACGTCGACAAGGTGGCCGAGGGCGTGGCCACCATCGCCGCCGCCTTCTGGCCCAGGCCGGTGATCGTGCGCCTGTCGGACTTCAAGAGCAACGAATACCGCAAGCTGATCGGTGGCAGCCGCTACGAGCCGGAGGAAGAAAACCCCATGCTGGGCTTTCGCGGCGCGGCGCGCTATATCAGCCAGGAGTTCGCCGAAGCCTTCGCCATGGAGTGCGAGGCCATCAAGCGCGTGCGCGACGAGATGGGCCTGACCAACGTGCAGGTGATGGTGCCCTTCGTGCGCACGCTGGCGCAGGCCGAGCGCGTGGTGGCGCTGCTGGCGCAAAAGGGCCTGAAGCGCGGCGACAACGAGCTGAAGGTGGTGATGATGTGCGAGGTGCCCAGCAACGCCATCCTGGCCGAGCGGTTCCTGGCGCATTTCGACGGTTTTTCCATCGGCTCCAACGACCTGACCCAGCTCACCCTGGGGCTGGACCGCGATTCCGGTCTGGAGCTGCTGGCGGCCGACTTCGACGAGCGCGACCCGGCGGTCGAGGCGCTGATCCACCAGGTCATCACGGCCTGCCGCGCGCAGGGCAAGTACATCGGCATCTGCGGGCAGGGCCCCAGCGATCACCCGGACTTCGCGCGCTGGCTGGCGGACGAGGGCATCAGCTCGATCTCGCTCAACCCCGACAGCGTGATCGACACCTGGACGCTGCTCGCGCAATAAGCAAAACGCCATCCAGCGCCCACCATGAAAGCGCCAGCAGCTAAAAAAAAAGAAGTGTCTGGCGCCGCGTGGCTGCGTGCCGCGCTGTTGCTGCTGTGGGCCGCGGCGTCGTTTGGCGTGGCGTTTTTCGCCCGCGACCTGAACCAGGTGGTGGCCGGCTGGCCGCTCAACTACTGGTGGCTGGCGCAGGGCGGGGTGCTGCTGTTCATCGGCGTGGTGATGGTCTACGCGTGGTGGATGGGCCGCGCCGCGCCCGCGGCCGACGACGAGGACCGCTAGCGTGCCCGGAGCGTCGCGCGCCTACGCCCGGCGGCTGCACCGCAAGCTGCTGCTGTTCACCCTGGGGCTGCTGGCGTTCCTGCTGCTGATGCACTGGGCCGAACGCGCGGGCCTGTCGCGCGGCTGGATCGGGCCGATCTTCCTGTTCCTGTCGGTGATGATGTATGCGTCGGTCGGCATCTCCGGCCGCACCACCGACCCGGAGGAGTTCTACGTCGCCGGCCGGCGCGTGCCGGCGATGTACAACGGCATGGCGACGGCGGCCGACTGGATGAGCGCGGCCTCGTTCATCAGCCTGGCCGGCGCGCTGTACCTGCAGGGCTTTTCCGGCACGCCGGCGCAACCGGGTGGCCTGGCCTACGTGCTGGGCTGGACCGGGGGCTTCTGCCTGGTGGGCCTGCTGATGGCCCCGCGCCTGCGCGCCATGCGGCTGTACACCGTGCCCGACTTCTTTGCCGTGCGCTTCGGGCGCGGCGCCCAGCTGCTGGCGGCGCTGGGGGCGGTGGCCTGCTCGTTCATGTACGTGGTGGCGCAGATCTACGGCATTGGCCTGATCGCTTCGCGGCTGACCGGGGTGCAGTTCGAGATCGGCATTCTGCTGGGCCTGGGCGGCGTGCTGCTGTGCTCGTTCCTGGGCGGCATGCGCGCCATCACCTGGACCCAGGTGGTGCAGTACGTGGTGCTGCTGGTGGCGTTTCTGATCCCGGTGTCCTGGCTGGCCTACAAGCAGCTGGGCACGCCGCTGGCCCTGCTGGCGTACGGTCAGCAGTTGCCCAAGATCGAACAGCTGGAGCGCAAGCTGATCGATTCACCCGCCGAGCAGGAGGTGCGCGCGCACTTCGGCGAGCGCGCCCGCGACTACGCCGAGCGCCTGCGCGACCCGGCGGCGGCGCTGGCGCGCGAGCGCAGCGCGCTGGAGGACCGCATCCGCGCCCTGCGAGCCGAGGGGGCCGATTTCTCGTTCGTCATGATGGCGCGGCGCGAGCTGTCGGCCCTGCCCAAGGACGAAGCCAGCGCGCGCGAGCTGTGGACGCGCGCCATGAACGAGGCGCAGGAGCGTGCCAAGCCGCTGGGCGGCCTGCCGCGCCACGGCCAGGCCTTTGCCGGCAACCCCGACGGCACGCCCGCCGAGCGCGCCGAGTTCAACACTTCGCGCCTGAATTTCCTGGCCCTGATGTTCTGCCTGATGATCGGCACGGCCAGCCTGCCGCACCTGCTGACGCGCTTCTACACCACGCCCAGCGTGGCCGAGACGCGCCGCTCGGTGGCCTGGTCGCTGCTGTTCATCGCCATGCTGTACCTGGCCACGCCGGCGCTGGCGGCGCTGGTCAAGTACGAGGTGATGCAGCACTTGGTGGGCAGCAGCTTCGATGCGTTGCCCAACTGGATCGCCCAGTGGGCGCGGGTGGATCCGGGGCTGATCTCGGTGCAGGACGTCAACGGCGACCGCATCCTGCAGTTCGGCGAGATCCGCCTGGGTGCCGACATGATCATGCTGGCCACGCCGGAGCTGGGCGGACTGCCCTACGTGGTGTCGGGCCTGGTGGCCGCCGGCGGGCTGGCGGCGGCGCTGTCCACCGCCGACGGGCTGCTGCTGACGATCAGCAACGCGCTGGTGCACGACACCGCGCCCATGCGCGGCGGCCGCGTCTGGGTGTCCGACAACCGGGTGATCCTGTCCAAGTTCGCCCTGCTGGCGGTGGCCATGGTGGCGGCGGCGACGGCGGCGCTGAAGACGGGCGAGATCATCTCGCTGGTGACGGCCTCGTTCTCGCTGGCGGCGGCCACCTTCTTCCCGGCGCTGACGCTGGGCCTGTTCTGGCGCGGTGCCACGCGGCGCGGCGCGGTGGCCGGCATGCTGGTGGGCATCGCCGTCACCGTGGGCTACATGCTGCAGGCCAGCGCCGGCCTGCGTGCCTGGTGGGGGCTGGCGCCGGGCGGGCTGTGGTGGGGCATCCACCCGGTGTCGGCGGGCTTCTTCGGCGTGCCGGCGGGCTTCGCGGTGATCGCGGCGGTGTCGGCCTGGGAGCACTGGCGCCGGCGTCGCATGGCCGCCTGAGGCGGCACCTCCCTGCATGTCGATTGCTATCGTTATAGAAGCTGCTGACGCTTGCCAGATATGCGTCAAACGGTGTTTTTCCTGCAATTCTCAGGGATCGAGCCGGTGGGTGCCGGCTGCACGCCGCATCAGAAACGACGGCTCAGGTAGCGCGATCCGGCCAGACCGAAGCGCCATGGCGTATCCACCGCCCGGCGGATGCCGATGCGCGGGCCGCACACGACGTCGATGGGTTGACGCCGGTCCGGCGCCAGCACCTTGAACGGCGGCTGGTCCAGTGGCAGGCCGTACAGCGCCTTGGTGATGCCCAGCGCCTGGCCCACGCGCCCGGGCCCGGCGCACAGCAGGCGCTCGTCATCCAGCCCGCGACGCTCGCGCATGCGCTCCAGGCCGTGCGTGGGCTGCAGCGCCCTGATCAGCACCCCGCTGCCGTGGCCCTCGGGCCCGCAGACGAAGTTCAGGCACCAGTGCAGCCCGTAGTTGAAATACACGTAGGCGTGTCCCGGCGGACCGAACATGGCCTGGTTGCGGGGCGTGCGGCCTGGGTGGCAGTGCGAGGCCGGGTCGTCTTCGTCATACGCCTCGACCTCGACGATCAGCCCGCCCACGCCATCGACCAGCAGGGTGGCGCCGATCAGCGCGCGGGCCACGCTCGGGGCGTCGGCGGCGAAGTCCTTGTGTCTGAGCGGGCGGAGCATGGTGAGGGCGGCAGTGCGCCGTGGGCAGCGCACACGGGCGACTAAGATTGTCGGTCACCACCGATTGCGAGGAGTCCCGCCATGTTCAAGGCCCTGTTGCTGACCAAGACCGAAGTCCCTGCGCCGCAGGTGGCCATCACCGAACTGGACGAGGCGCAACTGCCGGCGGGCGACGTGCTGGTGCAGGTGTCGCACTCGACGCTGAACTACAAGGACGCGCTGGCCATCACCGGCAAGGCGCCCGTGGTGCGCAGCTGGCCCATGGTGCCGGGCATCGACTTCGCCGGCGCCGTGCTCGAATCCAGCGACCCGCGCTATCGCCCGGGTGACGCCGTGCTGCTCAACGGCTGGGGCGTGGGTGAATCGCACTGGGGTGGGCTGGCGCAGAAGGTGCGCGTCAAGGCCGACTGGCTGCTGCCCCTGCCCGCCGGCCTGACGGCGGCGCAGGCCATGGCCATCGGCACCGCCGGCTACACCGCCATGCTGTGCGTCATGGCGCTGCAGCGCAACGGCCTGCTGCCGGCGCAGGGACCGGTTTTGGTGACGGGGGCCAACGGCGGCGTGGGCAGCATCGCCATTGCCTTGCTGGCGCGGCTGGGCTTCGAGGTGCACGCCAGCACCGGCCGCCTGGCCGAGGCCGAGCACCTGAAGGCGCTGGGCGCCACCGACATCATCGACCGCGCGACGCTCAACACGCCCGGCAAGCCGCTGCAGAAGGAACGCTGGGCTGGCGCGGTGGACAGCGTGGGCAGCCACACCCTGGCCAACGTCTGCGCGGGCATCCGCTACGGCGGCGTGGTGGCGGCCTGCGGGCTGGCGCAGGGCATGGACTTCCCGTCCACGGTGGCGCCCTTCATTCTGCGCGGCGTCACGCTGGCGGGGGTGGACAGCGTGATGGCGCCCCATGCGCGCCGCGCCGAGGCCTGGCAGCGCCTGGCGCGCGAACTGCCGGCCGAGCTGCTGCCGCGCAACACCGAAACCATCGCCCTGGCCGACGCCGCAGGCGTGGCCGCCCGCCTGCTGGCCGGGCAGGTGCGCGGGCGCGTGGTGGTGGATGTGATGGCGTGAAAGGCCGCGCGGCCTCCCGGTGCGCCCATGCGTCAGGCTTCGGTGGTGTGCCTGGCGCCGCCTGACCGGCACCGAGCACGGCTTTGTATGATGGCTGCGCTGAACCAGAATCAGGAGAGACCGCATGCAACGTCGTCACGTCGTCCTGGCTTGCGCCGCCCTGCCGGGCTTGAACCTGTTGGCACCGGCGGCGCTGGCGCAGAACTGGCCCAGCCGGCCGATCAAGTTGATCGTCTCTTTTCCGCCCGGTGGCCTGATTGACAACATGGCGCGTCTGATCGCCCCCCGGCTGGCGCAGGAGCTGGGGCAGCCGATCGTCGTCGACAACAAGCCGGGTGCCGGTGGCAACCTTGGCGCGGGCGAGGTCTCGCGCGCGGCGCCGGATGGCTACACCCTGCTGATGGCGTCGCCGCCACTGACCATCAACCCGGCGCTCTACAAGAAGCTACCTTACGAGCCGCGCAATATCGCGCCGATTGGCTTGCTGGGGCGTGTGCCCAACGTGCTGGTGGTCAGTGCCGCTTCGGGAATCCAGAGCGTCGCCGAGCTGACGGCGCGCGCCAAGGCACGTCCCGGGGAACTGAACTACGCCTCGAACGGCAACGGCACCTCGTTGCACCTGAGCGCCGAGCTGTACAAGAACCAGGCAGGAGTGTTCGTCACGCACATTCCCTATCGCGGCGCTGCCGCCGGACTGACCGCCGTGATCGCGGGTGAAGTCAGCTTCATGTTCGACAACCTGCCGTCGGCACTCGGCCTGATCCAGAGCGGTCGCCTGCGGGCGCTGGCGGTCACCACGGCGCAACGCAGCAGCGTGTTGCCGCAGGTGCCCACCATGGAGGAAGCCGGTGTCAAGGGCTACCAGGTGTCTGCCTGGTTCGGTCTGGCGGCGCCTGCTGGCTTGCCGGCACCGGTGCAGCAAAAATTGGAGCAGGCGCTCGAGCGCGTCGCCGCCGTGGAGGAAGTCAAAGCCGCCATGCTCAAGGCCGGCGCGGAGCCCGTCTGGCTGGGCGCGCAGGCCATGGTCAGCTTCATGCAAGCCGATGCCGCGCAGTGGAAGAAGGTTGCGGACTTCGCGAAGATCTCGCTCGACTGACGGCCTGTGTGGGCGTATCTTGGGGGTCTTGTGCCTGCAGTTTGAGCTGCTGGAGCGGGTGAAGGGAATCACCCAAGGCAGCCAACTCATTGATTAATAAAGATTTTTTCTGGTTACCCAATCCAGAAATGGCCTCTAAGTGTACCACCCCGACCCTCTTGGCGAAAGACGTACATCCACCGCCTTCCGCTGGCGGCCACCGACAGCCACTGCGATCAGGAAGCGACCGATTTTGCGATCTGCAGTGCCCTTCGCTCGAATCGCTCGGAAACAGAGTTCGCTTGTCCCTGGGGTCTATGCAGGTGCGTCACGATCTCGTAGGGGCCGTCGTCCAGCGGTCGCATGCTGATTCCCCATCCATGGGCGCGCTTGATGCGCGATTGCGCGGATACCCCGACACCGTAGCCGGCAGAAACCCATAGCGCCATCATCTCGAAGGATGTGACGTACTGAAGATTTTGCTGGTCGGCAGGCAGGTGCGAGAGCAGTCGATGATCCAGCGAAGAGCACGTCTCAGCCCGCCAGCGAAAGATCGGGTAGTTCTGTAGGTCAGCGATGGTGAGCGATGCCTGATCCAGCAATGGAAACCGCAGCGGCATCGCAACGGCCATGCTCTCAACCCACAAGGGCTGGGTTTGGATGACCGGATCGCTCGATCCTTGAAGCGACACCCCTACGTCGTAGCGGCCTTCACGAAGTCCATCAAGCAACTCGTCACCTGCAACCTCAAAGAACCCGATGCTGACCTCTGGTTCTTGCGCACGTTGCAGCTCGAGCAGCGCC
>ERZ781398.4192-NODE-4192-length-10714-cov-5.714514_pt1 | contig 10714 bp, 9 predicted proteins | sample MGYA00433077_ERZ781398 | MGnify/ENA primary metagenome ERZ781398 (study PRJEB29847, sample SAMN06458254) | wastewater metagenome | isolation source: Wastewater bioreactor | place: South Africa: Cape Town | study: EMG produced TPA metagenomics assembly of the... | reverse complement strand
CCTGGCTTCAAGTGCTCGACTGGGATGCCGCCGTTTCGCGAATCCGTTTTATCGTCAGATTCCGGAATTCTTTACGTGACGCCTGGAAACGGTGGGACACGTTCGGTGATCGCTACTGCTACCGACGTCCCGGCAGCGAAACGACTCCAGACATGTCTTTCGCACAATACGGGAAGACGCGTCTCTTCCAGATCACTATGCCTCCCCTGTTCCGTGCCTCCCATTTTCTGTACTCGCGCTACCGGCGCGCCCGCACGAAGCGCTCCGAATTGCCGACGGACGATCCTGAGCGTGATTTAGCCTGCCCAGTCGACATGGCTCGTCGAGTACAGGCCGCCCTGAAAAAGGCAAACAGGATGCCGACACTCGCCTTCAACATGTACATGGATACCTATCGCACGGCCGAATCCGAGTGGCGCGCCTTCGCCGCAATCAACAAGTTATTCTGGGCGGGGATTCGTTTCGTACCTCCCGCGGCTCCGCAGGAAGCCTGGTACACGTTGCCCGCCTGGCGCGGCATGTGCTTCCTTGACGAAAACGCCTGCCGTGCTCATGCGGCAGTCTTGGCGAACAAGTGCTTCGGTTATCTGCCGGATATTACTGAAACCACATTACCCGATGTACCGGGTACGCTCGCACAAGAAATTCGCCAGCGCGCCAGAGGGCGCAAGATCGTTTTCCTCGGTGGCTCCATCGGTGGCCAGAAAAATCTGGCGCGCTGGTTTGAACTCATCGCCTTGGCCAATTCCGAGCAATGGTTTTTCGTGCAGATAGGTGAAATTCACCGCGACACACTCACCACCGAAGACCGCGCAGCACTCGACCGCATCCAGAATGTGCCACCGGAGAATCTGCTTTTGCAAGCCGAATACCTGCCGGATGAACCAGCCTTCAATGAAGTTATTGCCACCTGCGACGTCATCTTCGCGGTATACCGGAATTTCTCGATCAGCAGCAACATGCTGGGCAAAGCTGCCCATTTCCGTAAACCGATTCTGGTCAGCGACCGATATCTGATAGGCGAGCGGGTCAGACGCTACGGTATTGGCCTTGCAGTCAATGAAACAAATGCAAATTCCATACTCGCGGGATTAACTCATTTCGCCAAGCAACCCATCTCTGCTGAAAATTTCGCAGCCTATAGATCGGACTTTAGCCTCCGTTCGTTTGCCGAAAATCTCGAAACCTTTCTGAAGGCTTGTTGTAACGAAAATACTCATCTCGAAGCCATGAAAGCAACAGTTTATGCATCCTCGCCGAACCTACTTTCCAGGGAAGAGTCAATATGAGCAATATCTACAATCAGGAGTATTTTGATTGGCAACGTACAGTAGGCGAATTCGGTGGCAAAGCCAACCATTTTAAATTTGCAACCCACGTTAAACCAACCGACATCGTTCTCGATTTTGGCTGCGGTGGCGGTTACCTGCTCAAAAATCTCGAATGTGCACAGCGTATTGGCGTGGAAATCAACCCTGTAGCGGCCCAAACGGCTATTGAAAATGGGGTTGAGTGCCACCCTTCTCTTGATACTGTCCAAGACGGCCTTATTGATATCGCAATCAGTAATCACGCACTAGAGCATGTACAGAGACCATTTGATACTCTTCGGTATTTACGTAAAAAGCTAAAGCCTAACGGTTTACTTGTAATTGTAGTCCCTTGTGAGGCTACAACTTTGTCATTTGATCCAAAAGACACGAATCAGCATATCTATACCTGGAATCCACAATTGATGGGTAATCTGGCTCAACAGGCCGGATATATCGTGGAAAGCGTCTCGCCAATTCATCATAAATGGCCAACCAACTTTCTACAGTTACAAAAGCATTTCGGATGGGGCATTTTTCATTTCATTGCACGGCTGAAAGGAAAATCGAAGAAGAACGATTTTCAGGTCAAACTAGTTGCACGTAATGGTAGGAACGTTCCGGCATGATTCGACGGATAATCAGCCGATTGCGCGCACTTCATACGCGGCACAAGCCCAATGGCATGCCGGACAACGCGCTATACAAGCTGATGGCAGCGCGCCAGTCTGAACTACCGATACAATGCAATCTGGGCTGCGGATCACGCCACCACCCCGCATGGATCAACATAGATTTTCATGGCGATGGCGATGCCGTCCTGCCCTGGGATCTACGCCAAAGCATCCCGCTACCAGACTTGTCATGCGATGTCGTGTATTCATCGCACGCCATAGAACACTTCGATCGAGAGGGTGCTCGTCATTTTCTTGGCGAGTGTCTCCGGGTACTGAAGCCTGGCGGCATTGTTCGACTTGTCGCCCCTGATCTCGAAGGTGCCGTTCGATCGTATCTTGCCTGTCTTGAAGCCGCACGCCGGAGCGAACCCGGAGCAAAGAGCCGCTACGAATGGAGCGTCATCGAGCTGCTGGATCAGCTGGTGCGCCACCGGAGTGGCGGCGAGATGCTCAAGTACTGGTGCCGCGAAACGGTACCGGCGGAAGATTTCGTCGCTGCGCGCGTCGGAACCGAATACTGGCGAGCCCGGCCGCACTGCAAGGGCCGGAAACTGCCAAACAATGCACTTGGCGCTACCGAGGTCGGAGTATTCCGGCTCGGCGGCGAAGTACATCAATGGATGTATGACGCCTACTCACTCGCGGAACTGCTCAAAGATTGCGGCTTCGTTGATGTTCATCCGTGCGACGCAAATCAATCCGCGATCGAGGGCTTCGCAGCGTACGATCTTGACACGGAATCCGATGGATCCGTGTACAAGCCCGACTCATTTTTCATCGAAGCCAAGGCGCCGCACTCATGACTTCAGCGCTTGCACCCGTAGCGCTCTTTACCTACAAGCGCCCGGATCATACCAAGGCCACGCTCGAAGCACTTGCCCGCAACACGGCGGCAGCACAGACGAATCTTTTCGTCTTCAGCGACGGGCCGAAAGATGCGAACGACAGTGCAGCCGTAGCCGCCGTACGTGGGCTCGTACGTTCCGTAACCGGGTTCGCGGCAGTCACGCTGATCGAGCGGCCATCCAACATGGGGCTCGCGCGCTCCGTGATTACGGGTGTCAGCGAACTCCTGGAAAAGAACGACCGCGTCATCGTGCTGGAAGACGATTTGGTGACTTCGCAAAATTTCCTCGCGTACATGAACGATGCGCTGGATCACTATCGAGATGACCCTGCCGCATTCTCGGTCACCGGACATACATTCCCGGAGCCATACCTGCATACCCCCAAGGATTACCCCTTCGATACTTACGCGAGCTTCCGGTGTTCGTCCTGGTCCTGGGGCACGTGGCGGGACCGCTGGCAAAAAATCGACTGGGAAATGGACTACTTCATGGCTTTCTGCCAGGACGCTGCGGCGCAGAATGCCTTCAATCGCGGCGGTCATGACATGAGTGCCATGCTGCGTTTACAGCACGAAGGGAAAATCGACTCCTGGGCCATTCGCTTCTGCTACGCGCATCATGCAAACGACATGCGGTGTATGTACCCGACAAAGACGCTGGTCAGGAATATAGGTTTGGATAACTCGGGAACACACAGCAAACCCGAGCCCCGCTTTCATCACGCGAGGTTGGACGAAACGTGGCGACCGATGCGCTTCTGCCCTGCAGAACATATGGACCAGCGCATCACGCAAAGCTTTCGCTCGGTGTTCGACCCGCCGGAACCGACTCGAGTCCAGTTGTTCAACCGCAAAATAAGAAGCCTGATTCGTCTCGTCCGACATTACGGCTACGCACTTTTGCAGCGCATTAAACGTGCCCTGTTCCCACTGGCCGAGAACGTCGACATTCTTGTCGTAAACAGTTTTCAGAGAAACGGGGGGGCTGCACGCGCGGCTTGGCGTATTTACCTCGGCATTCGTAGCGTGTATCCACAGGCAAAATATCTGACGTTAATCAAGGACGACTTGCGTGCCGATGTCGTCGGGCGCTACCAATGGTCGTTCAAAGGCCTGCTTGCCATGCGGCTCGCCTCACTGGACCGCCTTCCGATGGCACGCTACCCCCATCGGCAACCCGTCACATTCACGCCTGCCGCTTGGGCCAATGCATTACGCGTACCACTATCCCGTTTCAAACCACGACTGGTTCATCTGCATTGGCTAGCATCAAGTTTGCTACGCATTGAGGAGTTGGGACGTCTGCGGGTACCCATAGTATGGACACTGCACGACACTTGGGCTTTCACCGGTGGGTGCCACTACACAGGAAACTGCGATGGCTTTCGGGCTCAGTGCGGCAGTTGTCCGCAACTAGGCAGTATCCAAGATACAGATTTATCGCACGCGATCTGGCACCGCAAGCGCAATGCCTATGCGCAAATGGATCTTACCGTTGTTGCCCCCAGCCACTGGTTGGCTGACGTGGCACGGCAAAGCGGTTTATTTGCTGGACGACGCATAGAAGTCATCCCCAATGGGCTGGACACCGATGTATTCCAACCATTGGACAAAGGGGCCGCCAAATCCTTTCTCGGCATCGATTTGACTCATCCTGTACTTTTGTTCGGCGCACAGTGGCTTACTGACCGACGCAAAGGCGGTGATCTGCTTGCAGCTGCGCTCGCACGACTTGATTTTCCGTGCACGTTACTGACTTTTGGTGAGGGCGTATTTACGCTCGATACACATCCTAATATCACGGTGCGCGCCTTGGGGACCCTGCACGACGACATCAGTCTTGCCGCGATGTATTCCGCCGCTGATTTATTCATCTGTCCCTCACGCGAAGACAACCTACCGAACACTGTAGCTGAGGCACTGGCCTGCGGAACACCCTGTGCAGCATTCGATATCAACGGCCTACCCGACATGATCGAACACAAGAAAACCGGCTGGCTGGCCAAACCATTTGATATTGGCGATCTGGCAAAAGGCATTCGGTGGCTGGCTCAGCACCCCAACCCTAAACAATTGCAGCAAGCCGCACGTGACAAAGCCACCGCAGAGTTCAGTATGTCGGTAATGACCCAGCGTTATGATCGGCTTTACTCGGAGCTACTCAAGGCTCAGCGAAATTGAAAGCCCGGCTATCCGCTTGGGGTGTCGGGATTAAATTACGACAGGCTCTGGGTATCCGTCTGGGTCGTTTCCATCAGTACGCCCCTCGCCCGTGTTCGATTGCCGGGGCCCCGGCAGTAATGCCTTGCGAGGACTCACCCTGCATATCTTTGGTTACCCCTTCATTCAATCAAGAACGTTTTGTCCGCGATACGATTAAAAGCGTAATCCAGCAAAACTATCCCCATTTAACTTACGTCGTCCAGGATGCCTGTTCTACGGACGGGACAGCCCAGGCTCTTCTTGCTTACAGAAACCCGGCAATCGATATTCGGATCGAACCTGATAACGGTCAGGCCGATGCTCTTAACCGCGGATTTGCACATACGGCCGGTGAGATCATGGGTTATCTGAATTCGGACGATCTCTTGATGCCCGGCGCACTAAACACTGTAGGACGCTTTTTCCGTGAAAACCCATCGGTTGACGTAGTCTACGGGAACAGACTGATTATCAACGAGGATGGCCTAGAAATAGGTCGTTGGATATTACCCGGACACAATCCGCGAGTTCTCCGATTTGTGGATTACGTTCCGCAGGAATCGATGTTCTGGCGTCGACGGATATGGGAACGAGCGGGGGGACAGTTCGATCCCGAGCTCCATTTCGCGTTGGATTGGGATCTGATATTGCGTTTTCTCGATGCGGGTGCGGTGTTCCAACACCTCCCAAATCTTTTTGGCATTTTTCGTGTGCACGGAAAACAGAAATCTCAAACAGATTACGTCGTACGTGGTGCATCTGAAATGGCCAAGCTCAGATCACGCCATCTAGGGACCGATACGTGCCGCCTAAGACAGGCTACGCTCCACTGGCAGTATCTTTCGGCCCATCGTCAGGCCGATAAGGCATTCTGCGCGTTGATGTCCAAGATCTCTCCGCCCGCATGACGGCTCCACTTGTAACCATCGCTGTCCCTTCGTTTAACCAAGGGAGTTTTTTGAACGACGCACTGGCCTCGATCTTTTCACAAGACGTGCCTGTTGAGGTTTTCGTTCTCGATGGCGGCTCATCGGACAACTCGGTTGAAGTCATTCGCACATGGGCGCATCAACTGGCAGGATGGCGTAGCCATCCCGATGCCGGCCAGGCCGCATCCATCAATGAGGGGATTGCGCAAGGCAAAGCGCCTTTCGTGTGCTGGCTGAACAGTGACGACTATTTTTTACCCGAAGGACTAGCGAAACTGCTCACCGAACTGCAGGCTCATCCAGAAGTACCTGCGGTATATGGCCGGGCCTGGAATCTTGTGCAGGCATCGGGCAAACAATACCCGGTATGGGTAGAGCCCTTCAATGAACGCAGGTTGGCTTTGCGCTGCATCATCTCCCAGCCGGCGACTCTGATCCGCCGTTCAGCCTGGGAGACTGTCGGAGGCCTGGATCCTGCATTGCACATGGCCATGGATTTCGATCTATGGTGGCGTCTGTACCGACACCTAGGGCCTCTGCGGTTTCTTGACGATTTCGTGGCAATCAATCGAGAACATGCCGACACCAAGACCAAAACCCAACGCCGCAGGCATTATCGGGAAGCCATGAAAGTCGTCCGCCAGCACTATGGTCGAATTCCACTGAAATGGTGGTTGGCACAGCCTTACGCCGTTTGGTACAAATCCATCGCAGGTTAGCTTACGAACGTATGCGGGTTCTACATTTTTATAAAACCTCTTTTCCCGACACAATGGGAGGCACCGAGCAGGTAATCAATCAGATCGCCCGTGGAGCCAGCCGGCTTGCCGTCGAAACCGATGTGCTCTCCCTGACAACCGACCCTTTTTCCCAGACCGTCGACATTGACGGTTATCTTGCACACCGGGCTCGGCTCGACATCCAGGTTGCCTCAACAGCCTTCTCGATCTCGGCTTTCTCGCGTTTCTCGCAGCTGGCCAAAAAAGCCGATGTCATTCATTACCACTTTCCATGGCCCTTCATGGACCTCGTACATTTCGCAACCCGCATCAATAAACCCACGGTGGTAACTTATCACTCAGACATCATCCGCCAGAAACATCTACTTAAACTCTACAGACCCTTGATGCGCAGGTTCCTCGGCAGCGTGGATCGCATCGTCGCAACCTCACCGAACTATCTGGCAACAAGTGATGTACTGAAGGACTACATCGACAAGGTTCAGGTGATTCCGATCGGTCTGGACAAGACTGCCTATCCTCGACCCGAAGCTTGTCGTCAGCGGCTCTGGGAGGATCGACTCGGCCCCAAGTTTTTTCTTTTCGTGGGCGTGATTCGCTACTACAAAGGGCTGCATATTCTGCTCGAGGCGGCCAAGGGGACCGATTATCCGGTCGCTATCGTAGGCGCCGGACCGATCGAGGCTGAATTGAAAGCGCAGGCCTCGCAGCTCGGCGTGCGCAATGTTCATTTTCTTGGGCATTTGCCGGATGAAGACAAAGTTGCGTTGTTGAGTCAGTGTCTTGGTGTCGTATTCCCTTCACACCTGCGTTCCGAGGCATTTGGCGTTTCGCTACTGGAAGGTGCCATGTACGGCAAGCCCATGATTTCCAGTGAAATCGGGACAGGTACCACTTTCGTCAATATCAAGGATGAAACCGGCCTCGTCGTCCCGCCCGGTGATCCTGTCGCTCTGCGCCATGCAATGCGCTATCTTTGGGAACATCCGGTGGAAGCTGCCGCAATGGGTGAACAGGCCGAGAAACGCTACCTCCAATACTTTACGGCAGACCGAATGGTCGATGCCTATATCGACTTGTATCGGGAATTGGCGCACATGCAATGAAGATCGTGCAGACGAACTTCTGCCGGGCCTCCGGCTCTCACATGCACAGTCATCGGCCAATTGCAGAACCTATCCCGACTTGAATTTCAAAAGCGGGAATTACGACGTAGCGCATACCATCCATATCCACAGTCGGCGGCGCCAGGAATCCTGCCGATCTGCACGCTTCTGCCCTGATTCATTCAAGCTCCGGAATATTTCCCCTTGCAAAGAGCCATTCAGTTCACATAGTAAGCAACACTTATATATGGATTACCGTGATGACTGCCCGCCAGGAAAGCCTCGGCTCCCTTCTCGCCAATGTGTCCCACCTGATGCGCCGTACCTTCAGCACACGACACGAGGACGGTGCGCTAACGGTGGCACAGGCGCGGGCGCTGTTCTACGTACGGGCAACGAAGGCCTGCACCAGATCGATCTGGCGGAATTGCTTGAAGTCAAACCCATCACCCTGGCGCGACTGCTCGACCAGCTAGCGAAAGCCGGACTGGTGGCGCGCCGCGCCGACCCGGGAGACCGCCGGGCCTACCGGATATTCCTCACGCCGGCGACCGCACCGCATCTGGAGTCGGTCGAGGCGGTGGCCGCATCGGTGCGTGCCGATGCATTGCGCAGCCTGAACAGACAGGAAATCACGGCGCTGTTCTCAGCGCTGCGGACCATCCGCGACAACCTGGCATCCCACTGACATCGCGCGAGCCAGCCCTCACATGAATCCGACTGCCAACGATTCCCCTGCCGTATCCAATCCGGCGCGGTGCCGCCAGCTGCGCGTGCTGCTGCTCGGCGTGGAGCCGGTCGTGGCGGCGCTCGTCGCGGGCGGCCTCTATCTGACGGGGGGACGCTACGTGGAAACCGACAACGTCTACGTGAAAGCGGAGAAAGTGCCGGTGGGCATGGACGTGGGCGACAGCGTCAACCAGGTGATGGTGGTGGAAAACCAGGCGGTGGCGGCAGGTCAGCCGCTGTTCCGTCTCGATTCCGCGTCCTTCGAAGTGGCGGTGGCCAGCGCGGAGGCGAAAGCTGGCGCAGGCACGCACCGACCTGGGCGCGCTGCAGGCGAGCTACCGCGAGAAAGAGGCTGAAATCGCACTGGCGCGCACGCGCTACGCCTTCGCGCGCAAGGAACAGCAGCGCCAGGCCAATCTGGTGGTGAAGCAGCTCGTGTCCGCCGCCCGCTACGACGACGCGCAGCAGGTGGGCGCCCTGAAGCAGGATCTCGACCGCATTGCAGAGTCGCTGGGCGGCGGACCGAACGTACCGCTGGCGCTGCGCGGCATCGGCACCATGATCGCGATGCTCACGGTGGGCCGGCTGTCCGGCAAGGCGGATCCGCGCCACCTGATCCAGCTCGGCCTGATCCTCACCAGCCTGTCGCTGTGGGAGATAACGCGCTTCACCACCGACACCTCGGGCGCCAACTTCGTGCGCACCGGCATCACGCAGGGCCTGGGGCTGGGTTCATCTTCGTGCCGCTGTCGACGCTGACCTTTTCCACGCTGGCGCCGCGCTACCGCAACGAGGGCACGGCCCTGTTCGGCCTGATACGCAATCTCGGCAGCAGTATCGGCATTTCGGTGGTCATCACCTATCCGGCCCAGCGTACCCAGATCAACCACGCCGCCTTCGCCGGCTATCTCACGCCCTTCAGCCTGCCGTTGCAGCAGGCCGCCGCTCGCCTTTCTGCAGGATTTCCGCCTGATGATATGTGTCACGCCGGGTCCCATTCCCCTGCTTCTGCTGCTGCGCCCGCCCGCCCGCAACCGGGCGGCATCTGAAACGCCCGCAGGGCCGGATTGATCGGGGGCGGCACGGTTCGCTCGCCGACGAAACCCTTGCCCGAACAAGGCCTTGCCCGCAGGATGCATTGCCGCTCAAGCGGCACGGGATTAGAATATCGCGCTTTTCGCTTGAATTTTGCTTGTCCTGCGGGACACTTTGGCGGCTTGCCCGTGGGCAGGCCGCGCTTTTCTGGGCATACGGGAACGATGGAACGACAACGCTGGCTCGACGGAACGCTTTATTCGGCCGACTTTGAACAGGACAGCTGCGGCTTTGGCCTGATCGCGCAGATCGACGACCGCCCCAGCCATACGCTGGTGCAGAACGCGATCGGTTCGCTGGCCTGTATGACGCACCGCGGCGCGATCGCGGCGGACGGCCTGTCGGGCGACGGCTGCGGCCTGCTGTTCAAGAAGCCCGATGCCTTCCTGCGCGCCATGGCGGCCGGCGCCGGCTTCGCGCTGGGCGACCTGTACGCTGCCGGTCTGGTGTTCCTGTCGCGCGAGACCGGGCCGCAGGCGCACGCCCGCGCCACGCTCAAGGCCGAACTCGAAGGCCAGGGCCTCGTGGTCGCCGGCTTCCGTTTGGTGCCCACCGACCCGAAAGTGTGCGGTGCCTCCGCGCTGGAATCGCTGCCGCACATCGAACAGGTATTCGTGAACGCGCCGGCCGGCATGGCGGAAGACGATTTCGAACGCAAGCTCTATATCGCACGCCGTCACGCCGAAAAGGCACTCGCAGACGATCCGGTGTTCTACCTGCCCACGCTGTCGTGCCGTGTCATCAGCTATAAGGGGCTGGTGATGCCGGAAAACCTGCCGGTGTTCTACCCGGATCTGAACGACGACCGCTTCGCATCAAGCCTGATCGTGTTCCATCAGCGTTTTTCGACCAACACCTGGCCGCAGTGGCGGCTGGCGCAGCCGTTCCGCTATCTTGCGCACAACGGCGAGATCAATACGGTACAGGGCAACCGCAACTGGAGCCGCGCCCGCGAGCAGAAGTTCGCCACGCCGCTGATTCCGGACCTGGACGACGTCCGGCCCATTGTCGGCGCCAACGGTTCCGACTCGATGAGCCTCGACAACATGGTCGAAGGCCTGGTGATGGGCGGCGCGGGC
>ERZ781398.4175-NODE-4175-length-10740-cov-5.622929_pt1 | contig 10740 bp, 6 predicted proteins | sample MGYA00433077_ERZ781398 | MGnify/ENA primary metagenome ERZ781398 (study PRJEB29847, sample SAMN06458254) | wastewater metagenome | isolation source: Wastewater bioreactor | place: South Africa: Cape Town | study: EMG produced TPA metagenomics assembly of the... | reverse complement strand
TCATGCATGAAAATATGAATACAATCATACACGGTCATTTTTTTCGAGTATAAATAAAGGTGAGAAGTCTGCATTGAAAATAAAACTATTTCGAAAATATTCTATACTCTTATTAAAATAAACATGATCGCAAATCAATCGTTAGCTATTATTGGAGTTCTTACAGTTATGTTCATAATGGTACAAATGGCAAATGCACAAAGTTGTACGTGCAATAGTTTTCCTGCGAATACATTCAAAATTGATTCTACTACTTACGGCTGTAACTATCAGTGCTCTGAGTTTTTCGGTGGTGCACCTGCTTGCTGTAATTGTTGTTGTACGTACCCTACGATTAATGGTGCCATTACTCTTGATATCGCGAGTACATTACCAGGCTGTCCACCAAATAAAACTGATATAACAACGACGAGTGCGAGTGAAATTGGTGGCGATTAATAACTTTACATTTTTATTTTAATGCATTCATATAATCCTTATAACCCTCAATCTACGTATTCAATTTTTTATATTCAATAAAAATAAACTCATGAAACTATTAACGCGATATATTAGGCTGGCAACAAATTTTTTGCGTTTTTTTCGAAAATTTTATTTTTATCTTCTAACTCGGAGAATACAATTAGCTTTGACCGATATATGCTCCATCAGTATCTATGACTTGTTGCCAACGCTCCTGTAGAGAAAGGATACCACGCTCGTAGAAGTCCTTGGATTTTTGATTGAAGAAAGTGTTGAGGGTTTGGTGGGCTTGGCGTTTGACCGAGAACACCGTTTGATAAAATCGACAAAAGTAAAACAATTTTCAACGTCATATTCGTTATTCGATTCTTTTAACTAAACTAGAAAACGAATTTATCTACGTTTTTCTTTTGTTTTATCATCGTTTGAATGCAAATGAGTCATATGATGATACTGCATTTAACAAATGATATTCTGCAATGATTTCAAATTTTTATTGAGTAATAAACTATGTAAATCTACATATTGAATCTAACAAATAGAGTTGTGTGTTTATCGATTACATGCAAATTGTTGAAGTCGATTTCGTTTTGTTTTAACACCAATATTATCTTCATTGTTTTCGTCATCACTTTGTTCTATTTTTCTTTTTCCGTTTGTTGAATTATCTTCAATTTCTGCTGTTGTTGTTGTTGTTGTTTCACTCTAAACGAAAGACAAAAATGTGTTCTTTTGAGAGAAATAATAAAACGGATTTGTTTTATTTACTTGAATCGTTATTTTACTATTCGAAATGAGTCGTGATTTATTCACCGAAGGTTTCCATTGATTGAATTCATCATTAGCTGCTGTTTCAATCGGTTGATTGACTTGATTTGGTAGATTTTTCTTTCGAAATGGGTTATTAAAAGGTCCGCTAGCTGCAGGAGCTTTCGATCGAGATGTTTGATTTTCTTGAAAAGTCGATGAAACAGAAATCGACGAATGAGTTGTTGTTGTTGCTGCTGGTTTCATAGGCGATGGTAAACGTTGAATTTGTTTTTGTTTTTGTTCGATTTCTTTGGTTTGTTCCATAAGTTCATCGGTAATTTTCTGAGCTAAAGTTGTTTTTCCTGATTTCGTTGCATATCGAGTTGCTAAGTTAAGTGCAACTGAATCCATTAATTGACAAATTTCAAATGCTCGATATTCACGATTTGATTTACAAGCAAAAGCAAACATTTTAATTAAACATTGTCGTTCATTATTTGTAAATTCTTCGTCATCAGTTGATTGAGTGAATAATTTCATTTTCAAATAATCACTTTCAGCTTGTGATTTCTCTGTGTCAAGTTGATACAAAGCGAGAGGAATTGAAATAATTGAAACAAGTGGCCAAGGCACAAGTTCCGGAAATGATTGACTACGCAATTCAATGACACGTAATTGAATTTCCCCATCGAAATCATTGATTCCTAATAACCAATAATTAGTTAGATTTGCTTTTTCAGCTTCTTGTTTGAGATTGGAAATTAAAATCGGTTCAAATTGATTGTTTCTCGTTAATCTGAGCATACTCAATTGACCGGATTTCTCCAAATAGAAACATTTGCCACTATCAGAAAAGCCGATCCAAATCAATTTTGTTTTCGGTGTTAATGGTAAATAATCCGTTTGATAATGATCTTCTTCATTGTCGAAGAGAAGATACGACATGGCTTGTTCTTTCGGAAGACCTTGCGTCGAATGATGAACAATCCAAAATTGATTTTGATACGAACACATCGAAACAATTGGACCTTGTAAACGGATAATTCGTTGTTGAATTCCCGATAAACTAAACAAACGAATCAATCGATTCGATGTTCCAACGCCAATTGAATTCTCAGCGAGAGAAATCATTTCGATTTTCTCATTATTCTCCGTATTGATCGTCCATTCTCTCGTATTCGAATCCCACGATTGATACAAAATACAAAGGAGTTTATTCGTTTGTGTTGACGCGAGAATAATTGCTTTCAATGACAAATCACCAAGTGTATATTTGTCTGTTTTATTATCAATTGTAATCGAATGATGATAGGAAACATCGTGAAATGAGATTTGAATTTGTTCGGTGTAACATGTAATTGCACCGATATTATTCCAAATGAGAAAACGACTTTCGAGATATTTCGATGTTGAAGTCGATTGAAATGGTTCTTGTAATTCAACGGATTTGCCTTCGCTCATCATTGATGTTGCTCGTTCAAACCATTTTGGAATTACATCTTTCTCCTTCTTCTCCTCTTCTTCGTCTTCTTCTTCGTCTTCTTCTTCTTGAATATCATTCGAATTCGATTGACTCTCTTCAGTATTATCGATTAACATTTGTTCGATGAGATTTTCTTTCGGTTTGGAAAGATATTCCGAGAGATCGACATGCGCATATTCACCAGCCATTGTAACACAAGTCAATTGAGTTGTTTCCACTGGATTCCAGGCAAGTGAACAAACAGCATCTTTCGATGAATAATTCATGCAAATATCGAATGTCAATCGATTGACAATCGACAATTGACCATTGTCATAACCAATGACAAACAGAGTTCCACATGGTGAATAACGAATTAAGTTTATAATTTGATCATTCGAATCGTTTTCATAGGTTTTCTTCTTTGTCCATTTGTCGGTTTCATAGAATTCAATCGTATTTTTAACTGGAATTGCCAACATCTAGAGAAAATCAAATGTAAATCGAAGTTTATCTTGAGAATTGTTGATTTCTTTACATGATCTTTTTTATCCCAATCGAATTTAGCCAAAGATGAAGCCGTTCTAAATACATTCAACATCGAATTTCAATTGATTTCATCGAAATCTTTACTCGATATCATTGGATTTTGTTAGAAGATTCAATTGTTTGACTAATGTTTGTTTATCAAGATTAAAAATTCGAACAAATCCATCACAACAAGCTGTTGCCTTTCAATAAACAATTTGATTTACAAAGAAAACAGAGAAATTGACATCTTACAAGCCAACGTTTATCTTCATAAACATTGAGAGATAAAATTGGCGCTTGATGACCATCGAAATACTTCATTTTATTTGTATCATCATTGAGATTGATCATCACAACTTTAAAATCTCTAAACGAAGAAGAAATTTCAAAGAAAAATGTTGCAGATTCGATGCTTGACCTTGTTCCAACGAAAAGCGATGAATTCGATAGGCAAAGTGCTGAAACCGGTTGAGTAAAATGAACAAGACTTGGCAATGAATCGCCATGTGGATACGATCGAACTTCCAATTCATTTCGATTTGTTCCAACAAACAAATGATAATCCTTTTCAAATCAAAAGACAAAATTTTCTATTTCACACACAAATCGAAATCAATCAACGAACATGAACAGCTAAACAATAACATTGATCAGCACAACGAATATGTTCGACTTCATCGGTTTTTCTATCGAATATATGAATATCTCCATCTTGTCCACAAGTTAGAAAATGATTTCCATCATTTGTATAACAAATATCGGTTAAACCAGCAATGGAATGAGCCGAAACCACAGCTAACATTCTGATTTAGTCAGACGAAAATGAACAAAACATCGATCTTTCTTTCTTTGTTCACACAAAAAATGACGTCATTATTTCGATTCTATTCATCGTTGAATAGAACCAATCGATTTATTTTAGAAAAAAGAATCAACTAAAAAACTTTCGTTGAGTAAATTGCAAATCTTTGTTTTTTGTTTTATTCTTTCGCTGAAATGAACGATGTTTTTCTGAGATGAGCTATCGATTGTCGTGGAATAATCGTACTTCGATGTCGAACTAAACGCATTCGAACAACTTGAGAAACTTCTTCTCGTTGCGACGTCGTTCGAAACAAGTTCATCAATTTGCCATAACAATAAAATTGAAAATACCGATAGAATAACTTTTGAATTTCATTTCGAAATGATTTTCCACTTAAACAATAAACGTAGAAGTTCAGCGAACAATTTATTAGAATAACAACACTTGTCCAATGTGAAAGAAGCGGATCCGATGTCGACCAATGTACAATCGTTGCTGTTAACGAAGAAAAACAGAATAAAAACGAATGAAGTATTAAAACAATATTCATCCACGAAGTTCTCGGTCGATTGTGAACCATCAGACCGTCTTGTCCTTCGGTTTTACTTTGAAATGAACCACGATAACTCGGACGTGCACTCGTCGGAGGAGGATTAGTCGTCGAAATAAACGATGTCGATTGAACAACATGAACGATTATTCCGATATCGAATAAAATCACGAAAATCGATGGAATTATCTCAGAAAATATCGAACGTAACGTCGTGTAATTCAAACCAAATCGAACATCAGTTAGAAAATGAAACCACGACTCAGACAATGTTGGTTTTAAACTACAAAAAGATCGATACGAATCATCTGACGACGATTCATTATTTAACCTTCAACAAAACAAAACGAAAAACATGAACGAAGATTCTTCTTCTGCAAAGTACCTGAATGATGTTGTATTCGATTGACTACGAAGAGGAACTAAAACGGGCTGATAGAAATATACAGTTGGTCCAGTTAATATACAAATCAAGGCAAACAAAACAAAACCCATAAAATAATGTTTATATCGTTTAGCAAATTGATGACTCGTAAAAAAACGATAATGAATGGTAACATAAGCAAAACGTTCGTACGTCCATGCAACAATAATAAATGCGGATAAAATACGTAAACAAGATGATAAACGATATAATTTACAAGTCAACCAGGATTGACCGACTTTATATGTTATCCAAAGACGAATTTTCGTATGAAGAAGTAACGAATAACGAAAAACACAAAGAAGATTGATGATTAATGAACCGATAGCTAAACGGCCGTACGTCGTTTGACGAAATTTTCGTGATAAAAAAACAATTAAACCGAGAATATTACCAAGTGTACCGAGAATAAACATAACTATACATATCCAATCGATGATTTCATTTGTTGTTTGACGCCACATGACATTATATCTTAACAAAACACAAGATTTAACAACATCGACCAGTGTGTTTTATTCTCTCTTTTGTCTATGAACGATAAAAGATCAATCTTTTATTATTAAAAAAACAAAATCCTTGTCGACCGAACAAAAGAATTCGCAAATCTCATATAATTGACATTTTGAGAAACAAACTAAGATTGATTATTGTAAAATAATGTTCGCATGATCGAGAAAGTAAATCGAATAGATATACTATTGCCTAGCTTGCAAGTCTCTCTTCGCCTGATTCTATTAGTAAACGCAAAAAAGTTCACGATAGGACATCACTCTCTTTGCTTTTTGACTTTTGTTCTTTTCTATTCAATAAATTCTTCTCAGCATCGTTGAACTACATCCGTTTTTCTAACTATACGTTCGAGGGATGTCAAGATTATGAAACGTTAAATAGAAAAACACAAACGAGCAAAGAACTGATCGTAATTTCCATTAGATTTTTGTTTTCGAAACTTCGCCTAATGACACTTACATCTCAATTATTCGAATTACAATAACCAGAAGCTTGATTTGTTTCTCTTCTCTTCTCTCTGTATGGTAATTATATTTAGATTTCGACTCGAGGTTAAATGGATTTTTCATTAGTTTGTTTAGCTAGGAAAAAGCAACGTTTACTGATGTTTTATGTAAATCTAAATATAAAAAGTATCTCTTTTGAAATGTTTGATTGAATTATTCTCGTGAATGAACATTGAAGGAACATGTTTATTTATAACTCTCGCAAACAATTAGTTTCTTTTCTCTTTCATTGAATCAAACATTTAAAAAGGTTTCTCTAACAACTACGCTCTTTTGTTCGAGTGCTATCAACTCTGTTTTTTGACAACATTTGTTTCTCATCTCGTCTATTTTCGTGATTGAATTAATGAAAAGCTATTTTTTGACGGACAAAATGCAAATATCGATTTCAGAGCATCAACTAATGATTGTGTTCGTCGAGCACCGATAATCCCAATCGATCGAAATGAACAATGCTAATTTGTTTCGGGCCGAATAATTCTCCTGGTGAATTGAGAAAAAGAAAGAACGATCGTGAATAAATGAATGAATGAATATTAACTAGAAATTCTCACTGAAACAGAACGACAAAATTTCTCTTATCCTTGCATTTATTTATTTACACGAGAGCAATTATCCAATGTTTGATAGTTGAAGTATATTAAAACAGAAAAAAATGAAGTCATCCTACTTTGATTCGTTGGTCGGTTGTAATTTGAGATGAACTGTAAACAAAGCAATAGGCGTTGTTTATCGATGCGAAAGACATTTTGTCAACATGACACCCATTTACGATTGATACATTTGATCTTCTTCTTCTTCTTTTTTTTTATCAATAATTGAGAATAAAAATAAATCCTGTGAAACAAGAAGAAGAAAAAAAATACAAAGGAGCGTTAGTTTATTTGTCTAACTAATCTAAAAAACTTGTCATTCTATTTAAAGGCAATCAGAAAGACGAATTTTGAATCTCATTAAAGGAAACATATTTCATGTCGAAGAGTTAGGTTTCTTGTTTGTCTTGTCGTGTAACAATATCTCTCCGAAGAAATTTTCATCAAATGCTGTCAACGAGGTTTTATTGAGTATCTCTTCTTCTTCTTCTTCTTCTTTTTTGTGCGTCTTGTCTCTTAATCGAAAGATAATGTTATTTTCAACAATCAACAACTGTTTCCAACGAGACAGGACTGAGAAAAAGCACATCAGCTATTGACATTTCATAAATCTTATATCTCAGCAAATTTCTTAATCGGGTTTTCTCATCAAATTTACCGATGTACGTCGAATTAGACGATAACTGAGAGTAAATCGATCAGAAAAAGAAGACAACAGGAAAACGAATTGACAAGAGAAGAATCTCTTGCTAATGATCAATTTATTTCTTTTTCTCTATTGAACATGCAACTCTTGATGATTGTGAATAAGCTATAGCTGTTAATAAATGAAGCACTTTCGATCTCACTCTGGAATTATATTTCATGTCGAAGACTCATAACTTATTTTGATAAAAAAAGAACGTCTGTCGATCTCTCTACCTCGATTCGTATAATCAAATTTGACATACTTGTCAACTTAAAATGACAAGACTGTCGACATATACTTTTTTTGTTCTTTAATTAACCAACAAAAAAAAAAGAAAAGAAATATAAGGCAAAATACTGCTTTATAAATTGTTACTCCAAGGCCGATATATTCGTCTCATTGAATTCATCTTCTTTTGTCTTGTTGAAAGAAATGATTCACACTCCGATGTTTCCGCTTTCTAAATAGAGAATTTTTCTTTTTAAGGAAATGATTAACAGAGAGAGAATGAATAATGAAGCCCTACAAATAATTAGAAGAAGTTTTTCGTTCGTTCGGTCGGATAGCATTCAACTACAGATGACAACTATCGGAAGTTAACAATTGAGAAAACAAACGCAAATTTTTAAGAACAAATTTTCTAAAAAATATTTTCATTTGATTTGCAAAATTAATTTTCGAAAATGAAAAACTCGACGATGAAAACCGAACGTAGATGTCGACACATCCGATGACTCATCGCTCTGCCTTTTCTTCTTATTGTCGAGAGAAAAAAAGATTTGTTGTTTATTTCTATTTAACATAACAAGTAAAAAGGAATGTCTGGTATCGCTCTTGAACAAGCAACTGGTGGCTTTGTCTTTGACAATTGTCGTCGGTAAGCATTTTTATCGATTGAAAAAAAAAACACTCCAACCGATCTTTTGTTTTCGCAGAAACGAACTTTTGTTACAAAATGGAGTTTTACCCGGTAAAATCCATAAAACTGGTACAACCATTGCTGCAGTTACATACAAAGTATTGCGAAAAAAAAACTTTTGATTTTGAAATTGAAAGTAAATCGTCGTTTAGGATGGCGTTGTAATTGCTGCTGATAGTCGATGTACAGCAGGAAATATCATATTCGATGACAATGTTTTGAAAATTCATCGTCTCTCGGATAATATTTATGCACTTGGTGCAGGTACATCGGCTGATTGTGATTTTCAAACACGTTTACTTGAATCTCAACTTGAATTACTTAAACTAAATCAAGATCGTCAAGTTCGTGTTGCAACAGCTGTTAGAAAAATTCAACAACACCTTTTCAGGTTTTTCTTTTAAATTCGTTTTGTTTTTTTGCTAAATTTTGTTTTTTTTTGTCGAATAGATATCAAGGTTATCTCGGTGCTTATTTAATCATCGTTGGTGTCGATGTTACTGGCTCGCATATCGCCAGTGTTCATCCGCATGGTAGCATTGCTTATCTACCATTTATTGCTTCGGGTTCAGGTGGTTACACGTCGTTATCAGTCATCGAAGATCGTTTTAAACCAAACATGACTGTAAATCGAAAGATTTCTTTTTCAATTTAGTTTTTTTTTTGTGTGTTTAGGAAGATGAAGCTAAACAATTAGTTCGTGATGCACTTTTCGCATCGACAACAACGGATTTATATTCCGGCAGTAAAATCAATATGTTCGTTTTAACAAAAGAAAAATTAGACAAATTCTTGCCTTATGAAATCGTTGGTGTTCGAGGCGATAAGTAAAAGAGAACAAATCGATTTGACTTGACAGACAGACAGATATTGATTTGTTTTTAGACAAAATGATTATACATTACGAAAAGGTACAACTCAAGTTTTATCAACCAACGTCAAGAAAATTGATTTCGATATTGTCAATGAAAAAGTTAAAACAACAACAGCTGGCGAAGCCATGGAACTTGCTTAAATCAACTTTTTCTTTCTTTTAAAATCATTGTCTCCATTTAAACATGATTCAAAAACTGAAACTTTTCTTTTTCTTTTAAAAAAATAAATTCTATCATGGATTTTCAAATCAATATTCACAGATCAACGTCATTTTCCCTACGGAAAGACTTTTTTTCTTTTCTCTTAATTAAACGCTATTAAAACTTATCTAGAAAGTCGTGTGACTATATAATGTCATTTTGATAATTTAAGTAAGACTTTTAAAAAGAAAAAAAACCTTTTTGTCCTTCTTGAAACTAATCAGCTCATTTTTTTCATTCATTTGTCCTTTTATCGAGTTCAGTTGAGTTTTGATTTACTCTTGCAGACGATCATTAAGTTCATTTAATTTTATTTGAAAGAAAATGGATTTAAAAAGGAAAATCTCTCTAATTAATGATCTCAGATAATTAAAAGCTGATTCTCTAACGTTTCCTCCGATCTTCTCCTTTTTCTCTTTTCGCAGATTAGAATTTAAAATAGAAGTCGACGGATGACGATGTTATCTGTATCAATTATATTGGGAATTGTCAATTGGTGTTTAATTTATATTGCAATCGGAATCTATTTGATGATATTCTATCTTTCATATCGAACTCGTCGTGAAATGCACGATGTTTCATTAGTCTTAACATGTTACACAAGTATCTGTGCATTTCTCGTTTGTCTGACCGCATTTGTGATGGTTACTTCGAATTTATTTTCTGGTTTTTTGTTAGTTAACATGACATTTTGTTATATTTGGGGTTTATTTTACGACATATTCGAATGTTCAGTCTATTATAGTTATTGTTTACAAGCTATCTATCGTTTATGTCGAATTATCTTTTATAGGAAACGTTATTTACTTAGTTATCGTTTATACAGTTTCTTAATCTTGGCTCAATGTTTACTCGTATTAATTGTTCTTTTACCACCGATATTCGTCAATTGGTATGCACGTTTACCAACAGAAAATTATTGTTTAATTCCGTATACATATCTTGGTCCTGAAATTTATCATATTCTTTTGTTATATGCTGTTCCGTTGATTTGTTTAGCAATTGTTTACATTTGGATAACACGATATATGCGTAATGCTACGCGAACAACAACTCTCAGTAACATTGGCGTTAATCAACGCATTCGAAATCAACGAGATTTTACTGTTATTAAACGAATTTTAGTTTTAATTTCAATTTTAATTATTCTTCGTTTTCCTACGATTATATTTATGACTCATGCAGCTATTGTTGGGTCGTTATATCCGTTAGCATATCCAATTGTTGGAATTATAACTTCGGTTTGTTTAATTTTAATTGGCATCATCACCCTCAATATTACAACGCAATTGAGAAATGAAATGATGAGTATTGTCAATCAAAAATTGAATCATGTTCAACCAGAACCAGTTCGATTAAATAATGTAACTCCTCGTTCCAATTGACCTTTCCAATCAGTAATCAATCTGGGGTCGGATTCGACCTATATTTCCTATAAATCCTATATTTTTGACAAGTCCT
>ERZ781398.4171-NODE-4171-length-10748-cov-4.635088_pt1 | contig 10748 bp, 7 predicted proteins | sample MGYA00433077_ERZ781398 | MGnify/ENA primary metagenome ERZ781398 (study PRJEB29847, sample SAMN06458254) | wastewater metagenome | isolation source: Wastewater bioreactor | place: South Africa: Cape Town | study: EMG produced TPA metagenomics assembly of the... | reverse complement strand
GGCTTCAGTTATGCATAGTATTGCGAAAGCTTGCGCAAAAGGTGAATTAACTGAATGTGGTTGTGATAAAAGTCAATCGCCTCCAACATCACCTTCATCGCTTCGTTCACGAGCTATGTTAAACTATCAAATAAGTTCAACACCATCGATGACAATTTCACTGTTCTCATCGCCATCTCCATCATCATCTTTATCATCTTCAGCATCGAATACCGAAGGATTCGAATGGGGTGGCTGTTCTGATGATTTGAAATTCGGTCGAAATATAAGTCAAATGTTTATCGATCGACAAGAAGCTTATCTGAGTCGTCGACAAATTGTACGTATGGTTAATTTACATAATAACGAAGCCGGCAGACAAGTAAATTGATTACAACGATTGTTTTTTTTGTTGTTTGTATTGTGTGTGTGTGTGTTTTCTTTTTCAAAGATTGTCGAACGTAATGTACAATTAACATGCAAATGTCATGGTGTGAGTGGTTCATGTACATTACGTGTTTGTTGGCGAACATTACCTGATTTTCGTTTAATTGGTTCGGAATTACGCACGAAATATGCAAGTGCAACGCAAGTTCGTCTCAATCGTCGTTTAGGTTTACTAAAACCGCGCAAGAATTCAATGAAATTATTCAATACAACCGATCTCATCTATATACATAATTCGCCGTCATTCTGCGAGAAAAATCTTCGTTTAGGTTCATTAGGCACACAAGGACGAGAATGTAATTTAACAATGAATGAGCCTGGTTCATGTTCAGTATTATGTTGCGATCGAGGTTACGAGACAATCATACGGACAATTGAAGAAGATTGTGAATGTCAATTTCATTGGTGTTGCGAAGTACGATGTAAACGTTGTATTAAACGTGTGGAAAAACATTTTTGTAAATGATGATATCCTCTCTTTCTCTGTCAGATTGAAAACGAATGGAGAAACAAAAAAACTAACTAACAAAAAGAACATTTTGCTTTTCCTATTTGTGTGTTCGAGGAAGAATAACAGTCGAGTTTGCACTTTCTCATTTCGTTTCGTTTCTTTTCTTTTCTTTTTTTTTTATTAATCTATGTGTGAGTAGATTTGTTGTTTCGTGTTTAAATGTCTGTACGTATATACATATATTTTTTGCTTTCAATGATTTGTGTATGTGTGCGAAAAAAAGGCACCTTTTTTTGCTGTTTTTCTTTTTTCGGTATAAATTATTTGTCGTTGGTATAAAGAAAGAAAAAAAACAAACATTGAAGTCGTTTTTTGTGTTGTGTCATATTTGCTGCATGAGAACACAGCCAATAGCATGATTGATCGGTTAATCAAGCAAGAATCCGAAAGATTTTTTTCAAAGAAAAAGAAAATGTTGATCGTTCAATAAACTCTCGAAACGGAAGAATAGGTGAAGCAGCAAGAAGAAACTATTTGCTCGTAGTGGTCAATGCCGAAGGGGGGACCGCATTTTTTTCTTCTTCTTGTTGATTATTAGTGAATAAATAGACATTCAATCGGTTTGGTTTTAATGAGTTTGCTTTAGATTCATCTTTTAGCATTTGTAAGCATAAATGTATATTAACAATCAACAAACGTTGAAGAGATATGTACAATGTATGCCGAACATACACACATATGTTTGTGCTTTTGTTTGATTATGATGATGATGATGGTGTAAGAATAACAGCAGGTTGACACGACGACATTGGCAATTGTATACATGTGGGAATAATCGAATGCGTATTGTTATTCTTAAAATTCCTTTTTATTGTTGTTCCTCGATGAATTCGACGAATGTCAAAACAATTATTGTTTGTCTTTTGAAAATATCTTATAATCAACTGAAATAAGAGCATTTTTCTTCTATTCATTTTTTGACAATCGTATACTTTTCATCTCAGTTGGGGGTATAAAACAATGAATCGATTGTATTGAAGAAAGAAAACAATTGCTATTATCAACGAAGATCTTATATTCGTGTACACACTAAGGTCAAGTTACGGATTATTTCTTTATCTAAATCTTTTTTTTTATTCATATAATTCTAATTAATAAAAAAAAAGATATATCGAACACGATTATCTTTGTTTTCATTCTCAAATGAATACTTTGTCTTCATTAATAAAAGTCCTTAAAAGGCTATTTTAGTCGACGGATAATTCTAATCTAATCAAATCAGACGAAACAAACACATGGCAAGGCTATTTCTTTCGTGGTTTTTATTTCAGTCCAAGGTAAAACTATCACATTATGTCAATGTTTACATTGCTTTAACCAAAATGATACATAATCGTTTAATTAATAATTTGATCGTAAAAGAATTCTCGGCCTATATTTATATATTTGCACTCGAAGTTCAGTTTCATTAAGTTAAATAAATAAAATATTTCAAGCATTTCTCAAGATTCCTATATTATTTTTTGTTTGTCAGCATCATTTCAAGGCACAAAGAAATATTAATCTAATGTGAAGTATAATAATCATGCAAAAAAAAAAATTCGACACAAATATGAAATAAAAACTTCGTGTTAATAATGTTTTATGTTTTTTTGACTTCGACATATTATACGCTTGTATTACTGTTATAAAAGCAATGAAGCAAAGATAAGAAACGACATATGTTATCCTAATCCTGAGTGATGATAATCATAAGAGAAACATATTGTAATTTTTTTGTTTAAAATGATGAACATTGATTTAATTTCGTTTTCGTTTTGGTTTTTGTTGTTGGTGATGAAACTTTAACGAATGGTGCCATGAAAGTTAATGCTAAGAATATACAAATACACCAATGAAAACCATAGTAAATTAAACGAAAAAGGACTAGAAATGAATTGTTATTGGAATCTGAATTTGCTTTTTTTCTAATTGCATCATGATAAATATGATTTAATTGATCAGCAGCTGAATCCCACGAATGTTTTAATGCTTGTTGTCGAGTATTTTTCGATAGATAATCATGATGTTTCATTGCATTTCGTATGGCTTGTTCAGCCGAATCGATATCATCCGGTTGCCATAGATAACCATGTTCACCATTGACAAAGAATTCTTTTAATTGTCCACCTTCAGCAGCAATAACCGGTGTTCCACTTGCCATTGCTTCGAGATAGACTTGTCCGAATGTTTCACTAACTGATGCATAAATAAAATAATCTGCACTCGCATATGCACTCGCTAATTCTTCACCACCGAGATAACCAAAGAAATGGACACGATCCGAAGGAAATAGTGGCTCGAGCGTGTGTCGATAAGGACCATCGCCGATTATACAGAGAAACGTTTGTTTTGGTATACGTTCTAGTACATAGGAGAGAAATTCGAAGTTTTTTTCGGGCGATATTCGACCGACACAAAGAAATAACGTAATCGAATCCATTTGTTCTCGAGTGAATTTATTCTTCGTTCCGAACATTCGATAGCGCATCGTTGATGAACGTCTCGATGGATTGAATAATTCCGAATCGACACCAGTTTTCCAAACTAAAACTGGACGTGGAATACCCGTATGTTCCATATAATCAGCAAAATCTTGACTAACTGTTAAATTAATTGACGAATAAATTAAATGTCTCAAACGAATATATTTATATATTCGTCGAGTTAAATTAATTGCATACGAACGAATATATGTCGAGAGATAGAAATCAATATTTGTATGTGAAGACCAAACAATGGGAATATTTAATGATTTAGCAAATGCACCACAGAGCATAGCAGCTGGAGTTTGCTCAACGATATGAATAACATCAGGAGCAAAGTTGCGAATAGAAAAATAAATTCTCGGCTAGAAGAAGAAGAAGCTGATTGAAATAGAAAAAAGAAAAAGAACAATCATTTACATGAGGAAATAAGAAAGGACATGCACAATCGATTTTATTGGTAAAATCAGTTGATGGAAGAATGGAGAATGTGACATATTCTTGAAGAATATCGTTGCCATCAAGCCACGATCGTGCATTCTAAAAACATTGATTCGATTCGAATCAAACAGATTGAGGTTTTTACTTTACAACCGGTTATAACATGAATGAAATGTTTTCGTTTGGCTAAACGCCGAATAATTTCTTTGAAACGTCGCGTTATTCCACTTGTAAACGATGGAAAACTTTCGGCAAAAAGTAGAATTCGTAATGATTTTTCATATTCATGTGTGAAACCATTTGTATGAACTAATCAGAAGACAAAAAAAGTAATCATAAAAATATATAATTATAATTAGTTTTTTTTCTTTTTTCTTTTTGCTTCACAAAATTCTTCAACTATCTACCTACCTCTTCCATTCAAAATAGTCATTCTTTGATGATTATCGAACGATGTGTCTATACACGATTTCTCGAGGAAGAAAATGAAGATGACTAACACCTCGATTTTTATCCTTTATCTTCGTTTTGTTTTTCTCTTTTCGATGAAATTCTTTTCTTTTTATATGCATAGTTTTCGAAACGTATAGTGTTTTGAAATAGCGTTTAATTACTCACATTGATCATCGAGATTTGAAGCAGTTGCAGATGAGAGATCTTGAGAACCAGGAAGTGATGAAGGAAACAAGGCTGCAGCTAAGGCTGCATATGACGTTGGACTGAAATGAAATTTCCATCCACTAGATGGACTTTCATAAGGAGATGATGGCGATGATAACAGTTTCATTTAACTCATAATCTAACAAAAAAAAGTCAATTGTTTGGTTAAATAGAAAGCAGAAAGAAAAATTGACTGAATAAAATATATGTAGATTATTTCAACAAATAATTGATGATGAATTATGATTGCCCGAGGCGATTAGAAAGTAAACAGAGAATATTTACGAATATCTTCACCTCACAGGCATCGAAAGCATTTTGAACTCATTCTCTAAATCTCAATCGATCTTATGTGAAAGAAAAAAAAAAGGAGAATCGAGGACATTTTTTTTTCTCTCTTTGTCGAATGTAGATATACCACACACACACATGGAATAATAAATGGAACGAGAGAGAAGAAAAAAAAGAAGAAGAAGACGAAGAAAGAATTTTACTGCTGTTCTTACTATCACAATTGTCGTTACTGGTTATTAGTCGAGAAGACGGTCAACCACATGATTCTCTTGCGTATTCTGCTTTTCCCTTTTTTTTCTTTCTTCGCTTCGTTTTTTTTTCAATAGTAGATCTTCGTCGTGTACGCATTGGTACTACGAACACACATACAATCTATTGTGTTGTTCTTTCCGTTCCGTTTTACAGATATAAATTCAAGGGAAAAGAACGTTTATTCAAGAGAAGAACAGGAAGAAGAAGAAAAAATACACGCACAACTGAAACAATGATAAGAGTTCGAGGTTTATTTGTTTCATTTGTCGATGATCAAATGTCAAATATTGCAGTTGTAATAATAACAAAAAGAAACGATACTCCCTATAAATTAGCCAAAGTATCCATTTGGATCTCGATTGGATAGTTAAAAGAAAATAAGAAACAACTTTTCTTCTCTTTCTTTCTCGATTTTTTAATCTAATGTCAGATGAAATCGGAGATCAAACGTTCAAAAAAATATTAGTCTACAATTTCCTTTGAGAAATTTCTAGTTGTCTTTTTTTCTTTTTGTTTCTCATCATAATAGAACAAAAAAAAAGAAAAGAAAAGCAACAAGTTAGATCAACTGACTTTTTCTTCTTTTTTGACATGCAGAAAAAAAAAGAAAAGCGTTCCTTCTAATTAACTCGAATCTCGCTATCTCATTTGTCAACAACACATCAATCTACTCAGCGGAAAAGAAAAGCAACGAAATGGAAAGATTTTCCTCGAAGTTATTAACAAAGAAAAGCAATCAAACATACGAAAATTTGATCAAAAGAGAAATCTAATCACATTCCTAGGTTTTTTTCCAATACGATTCTATTAAATACCTGATCAAATGAATCCATTCTCTTCTGCACTCATCATTTTCAACGACAGAGAATTTTTCATGCAAATAATAGCAAAAGAAATGTCTAATCATGATCGATCTCATTAAATCGAAACAGACACAAGTTCGAGGCATTCATTTAGCAACATTCCGATCCGATTAACCATTGGATTAGCAAAGCTTTTATGACAACATCATTGAGTACTCGATCGAAAAAGCGAGATTTAAAGCATGATTAATAATATATTCGTTAAATAGATATACATATTCAAACTCGGAGAATCTTCTATTCACCAAAGGGAATCGAACTAAAAACAGTGTGGGCTTGAAGCAAGATGATTAACATACATGAAATATACAATTGCACGAGAGATCGGCATAAAACAGATTACGAAGGCAAACGTCGTAGTCATTCTAAAGGATTTTTTGTGGATGAAAGCAGAAAAAAAACGATACAAATCTCTTTTGACCTTGACATAATTTATTCAATATGAGTATTGGCAAAGTAATAAACAAACCGAATACAATATAATTAATGTCAATCAATAGATAACAGAAGAAGATCAGTAAAAACTGAAAAACAAAAACCCCGTTAAGAAATATCGACATATTTTTTTTATCAATAATCTATGCACGTCAGTTGTGCTTACACCGGATATAATTTTTGATCTACAACGAAGCCGTAATAGCATCTTTCCTGTTTAATATTCCTTCTTGTTTTTCTTCTACTGATAATGTTACAAAAAAAGCACACCAAAATAACTTTTTCTTTCTAATCGAATGAAATTCAAGTGACGAATGCTTGGGAAAACATTGAAAATATTTTTTTAATTAGATATTTTCTTTGCATGAAGAATATCAAATGTTTATTATATAGAATAAGAACTTTCTTATTAAATATTGCCGTAGGCTTTTTTCATCAAGAATAAACATGGTATCATCGAGCTTTTTCAGTATTGAAATAGATGGCTAATAAAACTGTTTATGTTTAATTTTAAATAATTATATTTAATGATAAAAACCAATATTTTCATTTCCTCTACTGGGTGTGGCTAAAGTTTTGCAGCATGTCTTATTTTGCCTATATTTCAGTTGAAAAAAAACCGATACAGTTCTGATTTTACTTTCAACAGATAGAGCATGAAAGGTTATCAATCGACTGGCTAGGAAATTTTTCTCACAGCATATATGAACACGTTTCCGTTTTTCTATGCAATTTTGTTTGTGCAGCTCGAGTACGGATTTTGATACTGACACCCAGTCACTTTTCAAACTGAGAACCTGTTTAAAATACAAATAGAATAGACGATAAAATGGGACTAGTAATTTTGCACTAAAAGTTTTGATACTTAAGTAGACATTTAAAGTGCAAATGTACTGATTTTTAAGAGGGGTTCCACCTTCAGAAAATATGATTTTTGGAAATTTTTTTCTTTGCACAAAGGTATATATTTGCCTCGCCTTTTTCATGATACGCATATGATTTCCGGAGCAGATTTAGTTTTACGAAATATATAGAGTTTTAAAAGAATTTTATTATGCTTTTTCCGAAGTTTTTGAAGGTTTAAACGACCGTCAATGAGAATCGGGAGATAGATGACGAGTACAAAATATTTACTCATAAATTTTGCAATCTCCTTTTCATCGAACTCTTCCAAAAGAAATTGAAATAACTCGTATATTATTCAAGATATAATCAATATTAGTATTTTGTTTTAAACCTCTGAGATAGAAAAGCTTGAAGTTTATTTACGTAAAGTTGATATTTTTGTGAAATCCATAACTTCACGAAGGTTTGCTAGATTGATCTGAATTGTTCACCTTGAAAAATGTCCGTTCAAAAGACTCTTTGGAAATCAGAAATGTTTTCTGAGGAAGTGAGCCCCTTTAATCGGTGTAGCTATGAGCTGACGTTTTTTAAGTGAAAGTACCCGAAGTTCAAAGTAGTTTACTAAGTACCCAATTTCTGTCTCAATAATATATAATTTCTTTTCTATTGAAATGGAATGCTATTCATAAACGTTTGTAGATCGATTGATATAACATGAATTCATTATTTTTCTTTATTCTCTATTATTTCGTTTCAATCAATTCAATTTCAATCTTAGCCAGTCGTTCCGCTCGGATTGTTAATGCTACTTATTCAACAGGTATTTCGTTTTCCCAACGCAATTATACAACATCAACTGCTTGTCTATGTTCATGTCAAGCTCAACCACATTGTCTATCACTCAGTGTAACAAGTTATTCATCAGCAATATTCTATTGTCAATTATTCGCAACATATCCGTATAAAAGTTCACAATTAACAGAATCATCGACATCATATGTTCTAGTTCTATCCGATCGAGTATCGAACTCAGTCTATGTTAATAATGGCAGTCGATTGTCGAAGTTAACAAATATCTTTGCCGAAAATATTAATCCATGGATACCGATCTTTAAAATCTTCACTGGAAATAATCAAACATTTCTTTGGCTGAATTCAAGTGATCCAACGACTCAAGTCGATATACCAATGATTACAATTAATCGAACACGAGCTCATTGGTTTAGTGTTTTAATATCACAATGGAAAACGAATGCTTATAGACCAAATCAAATTGCACTTGGTTTTATTGTAAACAATACTATAATCTTCGATTTTGTCATATTCAATGGTACACAAGCAACAATCTTCGATTGGCACACGTCTACACGTTTTGCTTCATCACAGTATTGGGATTTGAGTAGTTATATGAATGCATCAATGGATCCTGAACAAATGAAAGCTATCTATTCAGATAGCACGTGCACAAGATCGTTTAATACTAATTATAAATCTCCTAATCAGTGTGATGTCGATTTTTATGGATACTATTTTATGTATAGTGGTGAATATACAGATTCTTGTATTGCAGCTGTTCGTAATATAACAACAGTTGCTAAACCAACGATATTTTATTCACCATTGACGACTTATACAAGTGGAAATCTCGATTACTATCGAATTGCTGATGGAATTATGGGTTTTGTTCGTTAAATAAACTCATCTTGATATATTTGTAACTCTAATCAACAAAAAGATCATCTTCATTTTCGTTGAATAAACATTAAAAGTCATGAAATTTCGTTTGAAATGATGCGACATCTAGTTCTTTTTAAAATTCTATCATTGATTGATATCTCCAGCTGTTCTAGTTGTTTACTATTTTTTCCTTTGTATCTATCGTATCTATTCTCCTTTTTTTGTCTCTTGTCGAATAAATATTTTGCACGTTTTTTGTTGAATTTAGATATTTCCAATGGAATCTTCTTTCAAAGATATTCCACGTTTAGGTGAAACGAAAGTCAAACCACAATTCGGTGAAATACGTTTGACGATCGATGGAACACGACGAAAGATTTTCGATGGTAAATGTTGGCAATATTTGTGTACGGGCGATCCAAAATGTCGAGTTCAAGCGAAAACATGTTGTCGATTTCATAAATTTCCGACAAAAATCGACAAACCGCAACAAAGATCCACACAATTTAAACATCGAACACCAGAATACGATGAAATGGAAACACAACCGAACGGTAATAGACGTATTTGGAAGGGCACACGATGGCACGGCCTATGTCGAGAAGAAGGTTGCCGTATACAAGCAAGAGACTTTTGTAAAACACATTTAGATCAAAGAAATTCACTACGTAAAAATCAAATTCAATCGTAGAGTTTTTGTCTTTTGAAATTGATTTCTTTTCTTTTTCTTCTGACCAGAAAATACAAATGAAGTTACCACTTCAGAAACACGAATGCCGCTTCGATCACAGTCTCTTACATTAAATAGCGCGGCATCGGGTAAAATATCAAATTCTGTAGAAATTCATTTTTTTAATTCAGTTTTCGTTTAGAAACAAAAGAAGAACAAGAGAAAACTATGTCAACTTCATTAGTAAATCCGAGTCTATCTCCTGAATTCGAAACAACTATCAAATCTTCACCACAACAATCCGCACGTCGTCGACGTCGTCGTCGTCGTCGAAGTATGACTTCAATTTCGAGAGATCCACCAATGACACGACGATCACAACGATTGAATCAATCGCTTGAAAATGCCGATCTACAATCAACCAATGAAATCGAACAAACAAATAGTAAAAAACGTAAACTATCAAGTAATACTAACAATGAAGAACACATTGTTCCTAAACGAAAACCATGTGGTGATGGTGATGGACGAAGAAAATATTCGAATAGATCATTGACATTTTCTCTCGAACCAGCATCAGTATGATAATTGAAATTCGTTCGTTTTTTATTCTGTAAATTCATTTAGATATCTGATATTTCGAGCGATTGTGATACTTCATTACGTTTGAAACCCAATCGGCTTCATACGAATTTGCAATCCGTTGAAATTCCTATTCAAGCACCAGCACCGCTCAATCTTGATTCATCGACATCAGCTATACTTGAACAATTCGGGACGATTATTAAAAAAGAAACGATCATCGTAAATTTCATAATCTTTGATGATTTCGCCAAGCTCGTTGTTTTGTTTTGTTTTTCAAGGATGAAGAATCATTAATTTGTGTTCCACCTGTCGTCTCAACTAATCCAGTCGAATCTCCTTGCGAAACTCTACAAGATTTTCTTCGCGCTGAAGAAATTAAAAACAAAGAATTCAAACTCGATTGCCAACGTATTAGTTATCGTCTAGCGAAAATTCAAGATTGTATTGGTAGTCTTTCGTCAATCACCACTTAACTTCAAAATATTTCGGGATTTTAACAAAAAAAAAATCAACAGTACGAAAACTAAGATAATTTCTTCCTAACAAATGGCTTTAATCAGATCCAATCAATCAATCTACAATTGAATTTCTTGATTTTGTTTTTCTTTTCTCTTGTTTTGTTT
>ERZ781398.4169-NODE-4169-length-10752-cov-4.602412_pt1 | contig 10752 bp, 7 predicted proteins | sample MGYA00433077_ERZ781398 | MGnify/ENA primary metagenome ERZ781398 (study PRJEB29847, sample SAMN06458254) | wastewater metagenome | isolation source: Wastewater bioreactor | place: South Africa: Cape Town | study: EMG produced TPA metagenomics assembly of the... | reverse complement strand
TGGTGGCGGCGGTCCATACCCGCTATGAAGCCGAAAAGCGTGGCCATGCGCTGCTCGATTTCGACGATCTTATCGAAAAGCTGGGCGATCTTTTCGACAACCGCGCTATCGCGCCCTGGGTGCAATACAAGCTCGATGCCGGCATCGACCATATCCTGGTCGATGAAAGCCAGGACACCAATGCCCAGCAATGGCGCGTGGTTAAGGCGCTGGCCGAGGAATTCTTCACCGGGGCCGGAGCGGTCACGCGGCCCCGGTCGATCTTTGCGGTGGGTGACCAGAAGCAGTCGATCTATTCCTTCCAGGGCGCGCAGCCGATCCTGTTCGGCACCGCCGGCCGCGACTTCGCGCAGCGGGCCAGGCAGGCCATGCAACTGTTCGAACAGGTCAAGCTCCATACCAGTTTTCGGACGCTGAGCGGCATTCTGGCGGCGGTCGACCTGGTCTGCGCCCGCCCCGATATCCAGAAGGCACTGCTGGCCGAGGACAAGGTTGGCCATGAGGCGGCCCGCATCCAGCCCGGTGGGCTGGTGTCGCTCTGGCCGCCTATCGCGCCACTCGATGCAGCGGCAAGCGATGGCGAATGGCCGAGAAAACCGCTCGATGCCGAGCCCAGCGCCCAGCGCCTCGTGGCCCAGCGCATTGCCAGGGAGATCCGCTCCTGGGTGGACACACAACGCCCGCTGGCCCAGCGCGGACGGGCGGTCAGGGCCGATGACGTGCTCATTCTCGTGCAGAAGCGCGGGCCCTTCTTCCAGGAAATCATCCGCGCGCTGCGGCTCGAAAACCTGCCCACGCCGGGCGCCGACCGGCTGGCGGTCACTGGCCATATCGCGGTCCTCGACCTCTTGGCTCTGATGGATGTGCTGCTCAATCCGGCGGAAAACCTGCAATTGGCGGCGCTGTTGCGCTCGCCGCTGTTCGATGTGTCCGAGGACGATCTCTATCGCTTGTCCGAAGGGCGCGCACCCGGCGAGACCCTGTGGCAGCGACTGATGGCCTCGGACCTCTCATCGGCGCAGGAGGCGGCGGGACGCTTGCGCGCCTGGCGGGCCGAACTCGATTTCGAGCGGCCCTTCGAATTCCTCGCTTCGGTGCTCTATGCCGGGGGTGGGCTCAGGCGCTTTCACGCCCGGCTGGGCACCGAGGTGGACGAGGTGCTCTCGGAAATCCTGGCGCTGGCCCTGGCCCATGAGCAGACGGAACAGCCGTCGCTGCAAGGGTTTGCGGCCGAACTGCGCCGCCGCTCGGTGACCATCAAGCGCGAGCTGACTGAAGCGGGCAATGGCGTGCGGGTGATGACGGTGCATGGCGCCAAAGGGCTTGAAGCGCCGATCGTCATTCTTGCCGATGCGGTGGCAAAGCCTTCGACGCAGCAGACCGGAAAGCCGGTCTATGTGGTCCCCGACCATCCCGGCCCCTTGCTGATCCATGCCCAGCGCGCCGAACAGCATGTGCCGCAAACCTCTGGGATCAAAGACGAAATCGACGGCAACCAGGCCGAGGAGTATTGGCGCCGGCTCTATGTGGCCATGACCCGGGCCGAGGACGAACTCTATGTCACCGGCGCCTTTAGCGGGCGCGGCAAGCCGGAAACCCAGCTGGTCGGCAGCTGGTACGAGGCCATCGACATGGGGCTGGCGCCTTCGGGCGAGCGTCTTGATGATGGCACGCTGGTCTATCCGCAGGCGCGGCCGGAACCGCTTGCTGTCGAGAAAAATGAAGTGAAACCAACAGCTTATGCGCCTGTCGCCTTACCCGAACCGGTACCGGCGCCAAAGGAAAAGCCGGTGATCTCGCCGTCACGGGCGGGGATTGCGCGGCCGCAAGTGCTTGAAAGCCTTGCCGAACAGGTGCGCGATGCCGAGGCGGCACGCAAGAGCGGGCTGGCCCTGCATGCGCTGCTGCAGCATCTGGGCCGCATCGATCCCACCGATTGGGAGCGGGTGGTGCCGCGGGCGCTGGAGACGTTGTTGCCCGACCACGGTCATGAACATGACCGCATTCTGAACAAAGCCTTAACCATTTTACGGCGGCCGGAACTGGGCCGACTCTTCGGCCCCGGCAGTCGCGCCGAGGTGCCGTTCCTGGTCGAAGCGCGACACCGCGGCGAAGCGGTGCGGCTATCGGGTCGGATGGACCGGCTGGTGGTTGACGAAGAGGGGGTGCTGGTGGTCGACTACAAGTCCGACGCCAATGCGCCAAATCGAGTCGCGGACGTGCCGGCGCGCTATCTCACGCAACTGGGCCTATATGCATTGGTTGCAGGTCAGCTTTTCCCGGGGCGCCCCATTTCGGCGGCAATTTTGTGGACCGAGTTGGAATCATTGATGAATCTGCCCGCCGCTCTGCTGGCCGAGGCGCGCGCCGACTTTACCCTTCTGTGATAGGTCTTGTTCTTTGACTGGACTCTTCCCAGCTTTAGGCGCAAACACCCCTCCGCTTTCAAACCCAAAAGGCACGAACCATGACCTCACACGTTTCCGACGCCACGTTCGGCGAGGAAGTCCTCAACGCCAAGGAACCCGTATTGGTGGATTTCTGGGCCGAGTGGTGCGGGCCCTGCCGGGCGATCGCCCCGGTGCTGGATGAGCTGTCCAGCGAACTCGCCGGCAAGGTGAAGATCGTCAAGCTCAATGTCGACGAAAACCCGGGCATCGCCGCCCAGTATGGCGTGCGCTCGATCCCGACCATGATCCTGTTCAAGGGCGGCGAAGCCGCCGACATGAAGATCGGCGCCGGCACCCCCAAGGCGGGCCTGGCCAAATGGCTGGAAAGCCACGCCGCCTAAGCGATCGCATCGCTGACAGATAGAGGCTCTCTCCGCCAGGGGAGGGCCTTTTGTTTGGGGGCGTGGTCACGTTCGTGAGGGGGGCTCTGGGGGCCATCGCCTATCGACACATTGGCACCGGGCTCTCAGCCCCCCACCCTGCGCGCAAGGCAGGGCTATTGCATATGGGCTTGAGCACTCTGCACACCCCCACCCAACCTCCCCCTGAAGAAGGGGGAGGAGCCGCATCGAGTGCCAGGTGAGATATTGCCAAACACCCAGCCCTAACTCCCTCCCCGCAAGGGGGAGGGAGGCGAAAGAGCACCGAGATCGGTTATAAAATGCGCCCAAAAGGGGACTGCCCCGAAACGGAGAGCGGGAGCCGAAGCCCCGACGCTTGCGCCAGGGCTGCATGGTGGCTTGCCGACAGGCGCTCGGGCCAGGCCCGAGGGCGGATTGGTGCTGTTGCACCAAGTTCTGGACCACCGATAAAGAAAAAGCACCGCCGGGGTGACCGGCGGTGCTTTGGGTGCTGGCTGCGGGTGACTACGGATGAACCGCAACCAGCAATTCGAGAATGGGGTCAGGCGTTGATCACTGTGACGCGGGCGCCAACGGGGACGCGGGCGTAGAGATCGATAATGTCCTGGTTCATGAGGCGAATGCAGCCCGAAGACACATTGGTGCCGATCGTGTAGGGCTCGGTGGTGCCATGGATGCGGAACAGGGTGTCGGCGCCGTTCTTGTAGAGGTAAAGGGCACGCGGACCAAGCGGATTTTCCGGGCCGGGGCCCATGCCATTGGCGTAGGGGCCGTAGCGGTCGGGCTCGCGGGCGATCATCGACTTGGTCGGGGTCCAGCGCGGCCAGGCCGCCTTGCGGCCAATGGTGGCATTACCGCGGAACACCAGGGCCTCGTCCTTGCCGACGCCGATGCCGTAGCGCAGGGCGCGACCGCCCTCGAGCACCAGATAGAGATAGTGCGCCGGGGTATCGACGACCAGCGTGCCAGGACGCTCGGTGGTCATATAGGGCACTTCCTGGCGCCACCATTGCGGGTCGACGCGGCGCAGGTCCATGGCGGCGACCATGTAGGGCTCATCGGTAACCGGCCCATACATGCGCACGTAATAGGGATCGAAGGTCGGTTCGACGACCACGGGCTGGCGCGTGGTGGAGCAGGCCGACAGGGCGGTGGCGGAAATGCCAAGCAGGAAAAGGCGGCGGGAAATCAATACAGGGACCTCGGGGCAGGCATTTCGGGGAAGCGCGCGCAAATCGGTGCGCAGTCACCTCGTGATTACGCTTGTTATCCTTAACGTGGCACGAATTGGGCAGTTCCTCGCCACAATTTGATCTCATTGCGCACTGTTGCAGAACTCCCACACAATCGGCTAGCAGAGCGGGGGTGTGCAGCGCGAAAGGAAGCCTCGCCCATGGAACCGGTTGCCGATCTCTCGCTCTATGTGCGCCTGATCTCAGGCATGATCCTGGGCTTGGCGGTGGGCAAATTGCTCAGCGGCCTCGCCAAGTTCGTGCAGCATCCGCAGGAATATCGGATGAATATCGTCCACGCGCTGTGGATTTTCTTTCTGTTCGGCGCGATATCGGTGTTCTGGTGGGAAGAGGCGCAGACCTTCGGCAAGGTGCAGTGGAGCTATCCGCTCTATCTCTACCAGATCCTTTATTGCTCGAGCTATCTGTTCATGACTGCGGTGCTGTTGCCGGACGAAATCAAGTCCAATGACGGCGCCGAGAACCACTACGAATATTTTGTGGCCCGCCGGTACTGGTTCTATGGCGCGCTCTTGATCAGCCACTCTCTCGACATGGCCAATCTGGTTATCAAGGAAGGCTTTGCCGAACTGCCAATGACGCCGATGTTCTTCGGTATCAACGGGCTGATCTTCGTGCTGCTGGCGCTGGGAATCACGGTGCCCAAGCGGTGGGCTCAAATCAGCATCGCTGCCATATTTGCCTTGCTGACCATCTTTTCCATGGTGCTCGAGTAACAGCAATGCCGGGGTCGCCCTGGTCCCGCGCTACCGCTAGCCCATGCGCGCATATAGGCTTTCGGGCCTGACATTGTCGTCGAGCCGGAAGCGGTGGTCGGCGGGGGGGTGGGCTCGTTGGCCGCATTCCATGCGCGGGCAGATGCGGCAGCCGACGCCGATCGGCACCACCTGCTGGGCGCTGCCCAAATCCATGCCGTCAGAATAGATCATCTCGCCGGCATGGTGGATGGCGCAACCGAGACCGATCGAGAGATAGCGGCGCGGGGCGTTGTAGCGGTAGTCGCCCTTGGTGATGGTGCGGGCAATGCAGAAGAATTTCTGTCCGTCCGGCATCTGGCTCAGTTGCACATTGATCCGCTCGGGCGCCAGGAAGGCCGCGTAAATATTCCAGCGCGGACAGGCGCCGGAATGGCGCGGAATGTGAATGCCGGACAGCGAAAAGCGCTTGGAAATATTGCCGGCGATATCGGTGCGCACCAGATGCAGGGGAATGCCCGCCGCGCCCTTGCGCTGCAGCGTGGTCATGCGGTGGCAGACCTGCTCGAAACTGGCGCCGAACCGCCGGCCCAGCCGTTCGATATCGTAGCGATAGTCGCGACAGGCCCGCAGAAACGGCGCATAGGGCATGAGCAGCGCCGCCGCGAAATAGGCCGAGAGCACATTGCGCGCCAGGGCCGGCGCATCGCCCTCCGGCAATTCGGCGGCCGCGATCACCGCCTCGATTTCGGCTGTTGCCGCCATTTGCCCCACTTGCTGGGCGAGAAGAAAATTGGCGCTTTCTGCCGACAAGAGATCGGACACCAGCAGATGCCGCCGCGCCGGATCGGTCTGGCGGGCAATGCCATGGGGCAGCGAGGCCAGCCGCACCTCGAGCCCGAAGACATTGAAGAGATAGGTGCGGATGGCCGGATCGAAACTGTCGCCGGAATTGTCGATATCGACGCGCACCCTTTCGGCCGCATCTTCCAGCGCCGGAAAATGATTGGCGTTTTCCTGAAGGAAATCGGAAATGGCGTCGGTGGCGAGGTGATAGGGCTCTGCCTCCCCGTCCCGGCGCGGCGCTTCACCCCCTGACGCCAGCACCCGATAGCGATCATAAAGTTTCAGTACCGCCCGCGCCGCCGCTGGATTGGCGGTGGCAAGGTCGCGGATTTCGAGATTGGTGAGGTCGCTATCGGCGAAGAGATCGTCGCCGAAGGCCTCCATCAGGTCGCCGGCCAACCGGCCCTCGTCACTGTCCACCAGTTCGCCCGGCTCGACCCCGAAATAGCCGGCGATGGAAAACAGCAAGGGGACCGTCACCTTGCGGCGATTGTGCTCGATCAGGTTGAGATAGCTGGGCGAGATCCCCAGCGCCGCCGCCAGGTCCGCCTGGTTCAGCCGCCGCTGCCGCCGCAACCGCTTGATGCGGCCACCGATCTGGCTTTCTGCCGTATCGACCATGTTTTCCTCCGCCCCCGGATTTACAGAATTTACAGAACTGCGCTCCGGAATTGACCGCCGATTTACAGGTTTACAGGCGGTATGCAGGCTATTTCTTGCATTCTTTTGCCGGTTGTCAAATATTTACATCAACCAGCGAGGAGAAATTCCAATGTCCCCCCTTACCGCCGAACGCGACGAATACATCACCATCATTGCCCCCACCGCCAATGAGGCCATGGCCCAGTTCAAGGCCCGCGGACTCGACGTCCAGGGTTATGCGATTGCCGGCCGTATCGGTCGGCACCAGTTCACCCTGGTGGGGGGCGAAGACGCCCAGGAGCTGTTCTCAGGCGCCGGCATGATCGCTGCCACCTTCTCCCGCCGCCCCGCGGGATAGCCTGGCCGCCCCCAACCCAAAAAGTTCCACGTGAATCATTGCCAGCCGTCTTCGGACGGACCGGCGCAGCCATGTCCAAATTCGAGGAGAACCGACATGCTCGACAAGCCACACAAGCCAGAAGCCTTCCCGACGCCGGATTATGCCCCGGACCGCTGGAAGACTATTGCCCGCACCTATGCTCCCGCCGATGTCAGGCGCCTCGCCGGCTCCCTGCCCATTCGCCATACCCTGGCCGAGAATGGCGCGCAGAAGCTCTGGCAGCTGCTGCACAGTGAGGATTTTGTGCCCACGCTCGGTACCTTTACCGGCAATCAGGCCGTCCAGCAGGTCAAGGCCGGTTTGAAAGCCATCTATCTCTCCGGCTGGCAGGTCGCAGCCGACGCCAATTCCTCGGGCAATATGTATCCCGATCAGTCGCTCTATCCGGTCGACAGCGTGCCGGCCGTGGTCAAGCGCATCAACAAGGCGCTGCAGCGCGCCGACCAGATCCAGACCATGGAAAAGGCTGATGGCACTGCGACCACCGATCTCGATTTCTTCGTCCCCATCATTGCCGATGCCGAAGCCGGTTTTGGCGGCGCGCTCAACGTCTTCGAGCTGATGAAGGCCATGATCGAGGCCGGCGCGGCCGCCGTGCATTTCGAGGACCAGCTTGCATCTGAAAAGAAGTGCGGCCATCTCGGCGGCAAGGTGCTGGTGCCCACCAGCCAGTTCGTCCGCACCCTCAATTCCGCCCGGCTCGCTGCCGATGTCATGGGCGTGCCCACCCTGATCATGGCGCGCACCGATGCCGAGGCAGCGCGGCTGATCACCTCCGATATCGACGATTACGACAAGCCCTTCGTGACCGGCGAGCGCACGGCCGAGGGATTTTACCGGCTCAAGGGCGGCATTGATTGTGCCATTGCCAGGGGGCTGGCCTATGAAACCTCGACGCCCGATCTGGGGGAAGCGCGCAAATTTGCCGAAGCCATCCGCCGGGAGCATCCCGAGCAGATGCTGGCCTATAACTGCTCGCCCAGCTTCAACTGGGCCAAGCATATGGGCGAGGCCGATATGGAAAAGTTCCAGCGCGAACTGGGCGCCATGGGCTATAAATACCAGTTCATCACCCTGGCCGGCTTCCACAATCTCAGCCTCACCACGTTCGAATTGGCGCGCAACTACAAGGCGCGGGGGATGGCCGGCTATTCGCAACTGCAACAGGCCGAATTCGCGGCGGAAAAACACGGCTTCTCGGCCGTGCGCCACCAGCGCGAAGTGGGCACCAGCTATTTCGACGCCGTCTCGATGACGGTGAGCGAGGGCCAGAGCGCCACCACAGCCATGGCCGAATCCACCGAAACCGCCCAGTTCCACTGAGGCAAACCCCGCGCCGGTCCCACCCCGGCGCGGATTCACGTGAAACCTTTTGCCCGCGAGCATGGGGCGTCCCAAACGCTGAAGCCGTCGTGTTCAGCCCAGAGCTTTTCACGTTCTGGTTGGGGCGACCTTGGCTCCCTCCCACGAGAGGGTGAGGGAGGTGACCGCGCCTCGCTTCAGCCGCGGTTTGAAGTGGACGACTGCCCTTGCAACAGGCTGACGATTTCGGCGCGGAAGGCCGGGAGCAGTACCTGGTTGCCATGCCCGCTGATATGGTCGCCGTCCATGAAGAGCGGTCCTGTCGCATCATAGACACCGCACGGGTCCTCAGGACAGAGCAGCGGGAACGGGTCCCACAGATGCAGCGCCGGGACGCGCTGCGCGACCATATCGAGCGCTGCGATCATGGGCTGGCGCAGCTCCAGCATGAGACTGCGTGGCACCGTGTCGCCAGCCGCGCAGATCGGATTGGACCTATTGAACCAATCGGCGCAGCGATAGGGCACGGTCATCATGGTGGGTTTGGGCAGGTCCAGGAGGATAATCAGGCCCTTGGACGCCAGCCGCTCGAAATAGGGCAGATTCTGGTCCACCGCGAAACGCAGGCTTTCGGCAAAGCCCTCGCTGGCATTGTAGCCGCGAACGTCTTCAAGGTCGAAATGGAACCATTGATCGACCAGACGGTGCCCCCGAAGTGTCGGGAAAAACACGATATCGCCGGGCTTTGCCTTGGCCTCGATCCCACTCAGGATGTTCTCGACCAGGGCCTGGCAATGGTCGGAGCCGTTGATCGGATAGTAGAGCCGCGCCAGCTGGCAATCATCGATGCCACGGGCCCAAAGCTCCATTTTGAGGTCCTTTGTGGTCCAATGGAGCATGGCCTCATAGGCGCCGAGATGACTGTCGCCCACCGCGAACAAGGTCCGGCCGGCAAAGGTTGGTCCCGTATAATCGCTCGGGCGATCATAGGCATAGGGATACCAGGCCTGCTGGTCTTTGGTGACGCTGAGGGTCAGCGCATCGCGATGCGCGAAAAGCGCTGAATAGGTGAAGAGGGCCAGGGCAATGGAGGCCAGACCGGCGCCGACCACAGCGATATTGAAGAAGCGGAATTGTCTGTGCCCGAGCCGACGGATCGGGGTCTCTAAAAAATGATAGGAGGCAGAGGCCGCCGCAAAACTGAGCGCTATAGCGGCGGCAATCTCCAGCGGCCCATCGATCCCGACCGTCCAGCGGAACAGCACGATCATTGGCCAGTGCCAGAGGTAGAGTGAATAAGAGATGCGGCCGATGTAAAGGGCGACAGGCTGGCTCAGCAACGCACCGATCTTGCCCCCCACCGGCCTGTCGCCCGCCACGCCATGCAGGAACAACACCGCCCCAAAGACGGGCAGCAACGCCCATGGATAGGGAAAGTGTGCGGGATCGGCATAAAGCGTTGCAAGTCCGATCAGAACCAGGCCCGCAATCGCCAGCGCTCCACGCCACCGGTCGGTTATGCGCCAATGGGGGTAGCTGGCATGCAACACCGCCAGCATGACGCCTGAAGCTAGCTCCCACCAGCGGGACGCCAGCAGGTAGTAGGCGGCGCGCGCATCGGCATTGCCCAGATGCCAAGCGTAAACCAGTGACGCTACCGAGGCGATGGCGAGCACTGCGAGGCCCGGCAGGGCCTTCCGGCCCCGCAACACCCAGGGCGCGATGAGGGCAAGGAACATCAAGGGGAAGATCAGGTAAAACTGCTCTTCCACCCCCAATGACCACGTGTGGGTAAATGGGTTGAAATCGCTGCGTGGCGAGAAGTAGCCGTCATCGAACCAGATGAGGGCAAGGTTGCTGAAGCCGAACAGCGCATAGCGGCCTGTGGCATAGACAGCCTGGCTCAGCCAGGATTGCGGCACGAACAGCACGGTCAGCAGGGCCGTGACCGACACGCACAGGATCAATGCCGGGAAAATGCGGAGAAACCGCCGCGCATAAAAGCCGAAAATGAAATCGGCGATGCCCTTGAAGCTGCGATGTAGCAGGGACAACGCCACCACATAGCCGGATATGACGAAAAACACGTCTACGCCGACGAAGCCGCCGGGCAGGATGTTGATCTGCAAATGGCAGATCAACACTACCAGCACCGAAACGGCGCGCAAAAAATCTATTTCCGCGACATAGGACCGGGCAGTTTTGAAGGCGGGGGTCGAAATTTCCGGCGCCTCGCGCTTACGCCGCCACGGCCTGTTTCAATCGGCCGACCAGCGAATTGGTGCTGGTACCGATGATTTCGACCTGGTGGATGGCGCCGATCAGGCTGGTTGGGCCGTCGAGATGCACGGCTTGCAGATAGGGGGAGCGGCCGCCGACCTGGCCTTGCATGCGGCCGACGCGTTCGATCAAGACCGGCATGGTCTTGCCAACGCAGGAGGCGTGGAAAGCCGTGGTCTGGGCGTTGACCAGCTCCTGCAGCCGATAGAGCCGCTCGGTCTTGACCTCTTCGGCAATCTGATCGCCGAGATTGGCGCCGGGCGTGCCGGGGCGGGTGGAATATTTGAACGAATAGGCCGAGGCATAGCCGGTCTCGCGGATGATGCTCAGCGTATCCTCGAAGTCCTGGTCGTTTTCACCGGGAAAGCCGACAATGAAATCGCCTGATAGCGCCATGTCGGGCCGCGCTGCCTTGATCTTGTCGATCAGCGCCAGATATTCGGCTGATGTGTGCTTACGGTTCATGGCCTTGAGGATGCGATCCGAACCGGACTGCACCGGCAGGTGCAGATAGGGCATGAG
>ERZ781398.4164-NODE-4164-length-10762-cov-5.328010_pt1 | contig 10762 bp, 9 predicted proteins | sample MGYA00433077_ERZ781398 | MGnify/ENA primary metagenome ERZ781398 (study PRJEB29847, sample SAMN06458254) | wastewater metagenome | isolation source: Wastewater bioreactor | place: South Africa: Cape Town | study: EMG produced TPA metagenomics assembly of the... | reverse complement strand
ATCAAAATGCCCAAATTTTATCAGCTTTAGAAATTGAAAGGGCTGTAATGTTTCTGATTCTCACACTTATTGTAGTGGTAGCAGCATTTAATATTATTTCAAGCCTGTATATGCTTGTTAATGATAAAAAATATGATATCGCCATTCTTCGTACTATTGGAGCATCAAGGTTTACCATTGTCAGAATATTTGTATATATGGGCTTTATACTGGGTGCATTTGGCGTTTTATCAGGTGTTGCTCTTGGAATTGGGTTTGTAAAAAATATTAATACTATCAAAGACTTTTTAGAATCTATAACTTCGGTAAGCCTATTTGACCCTGTAGTTTATTACCTTAATAACTTACCGGCTAAAATTGATTATAACGATGTCAGAAGAATTATATTTATTACCCTCGGACTTAGCATAATTTCAACCTTATTCCCAGCATTTAAAGCATCACAGGTAAACCCTGGGGAGGCATTACGCAATGACTAATATAGCACTTGAACTTCAAAATATATCAAAATCATATATTCAGCCTGGTCTTGAAATTAAAGTTTTAAATAATGTAAATTTATCTATTGAAAAAGGTGAGTTTACAGGCTTAGTTGGTCCTTCTGGGTGTGGTAAAACAACTCTTTTGCAAATTGCAGGACTTCTCGATGATGCAGATTCAGGCGATGTGATTATTGCAGGCTCTAAACTTGAAAAAAATAACGATAAATCAAAGACTTATCTTAGGGGTCATAAAATCGGATTTGTGTATCAGTTTCATAACTTACTTAAAGATTTTTCAGCAATTGAAAATGTTGCAATGCCACTTATTATCAATTTTAATTACTCAAAAAATGACGCATTTACCAAAGCTAAATCTTTGCTAGAAATGCTAGAGCTTCCTCACAGAGCTTCCCACTATCCAAACCAGTTATCTGGGGGTGAGCAGCAAAGGGTAGCTATTGCAAGGGCGTTAATACACAGCCCTGCCCTCATTCTTGCTGATGAACCTACCGGGAACCTTGACCCTGAAACAGCAGATCATGTATTTAAGCTTATGAAAAATACTGTAAAGGAAATGGGTCTTGCGGCTTTAATTGTAACGCATAATAATAGCCTTCTTAGTAGTTTTGATCGCAAATTCCAGATAAAGTTGGGCGAATTTAAACAAATATAGTTTTTTATTGCAAATAGCGCAAAATTTGCTAGAAACATATGGTCTTTTAATTTTATTTAGGCGCAAGAGGCAAACGAAAGAAGTGTAGTAAACCCTACATGATTGAGTAAGCGACGCTGTACACAATTCAAATAAAATAACTATAGTTAAAGTATTTGAATTATGGTACAGGAATGACGAGCGAAGCTGAGTCAAACTTAGGTGAGTGAGGAAATGACGCATACCAGAATTATAAAGACTTAACTATATACTACATGGAGAGGTGGCCGAGCGGTTTAAGGCGCACGCCTGGAAAGCGTGTTTACGTGAAAACGTATCAAGGGTTCGAATCCCTTTCTCTCCGCCAGATTTGACATTTATTAAAGTCCAATAAAGTCCCAAAATCCTTGACATTTAGCACCACTTACCGTAAATTATCGTCCAATATAATTTAATGACGTATAATAACATCCGGGGGCATTTGGGGTCACAAATGGGGGCACAAATTTTCTTGGATAGGAGAAATGCCCCCATGCTGACTGATTCAGCCTGTAAAAATGCGAAACCTAGCGAAAAAGCACGTAAAATTTCTGATGAAAAAGGTCTATATTTAGAAATTATGCCTAATGGCAGCAAGTACTGGCGTTTAAAGTACCGTTTTGCCAGTAAAGAAAAAAGATTAGCTATTGGGGTTTATCCAGAAGTATCTTTAAAAGAAGCGAGAGAAAAAAGAGATCAAGCAAGGAAATTATTATCTGAAAATATAGACCCCTCTTCTGCAAAAAAGGAAGAAAAGCTGAAAAAGTACCTAAATTCAGAGACCACCTTTGAATTAGTGGCAAGGGAATGGCATCAAAAACAGGTAAATGCATGGACTGCAAGACATTCGGAATATGTACTTAGAAGATTAGAAGCAGATATTTTTCCAAAAATTGGATTTAAACCCATCAATAATATAGTAGCTCCTGAATTACTATTAGTGCTAAGAGAAATAGAAAAACGTGGGGCACTTGATATTGCAAAAAGAGCTAGACAAACTTGCGGGCAAATTTTCAGATATGCCGTAGCGACTGGTAAAGCTGAACGAGACATATCAACTGATTTAAAAGGTGCACTACAGAGCCGTAAAAAAACTAATTATGCAAGACTTGATGCAAGAGAACTACCTGAATTTCTAGAAAAAATAGAAGAATATGATGGCGAATATCAAACAAAACTAGCCTTAAAATTATTACTTCTCACCTTTGTTAGAACCATTGAATTAAGGGGTGCAAGATGGGAAGAAATAGATTTTGTAAAAAAAGAATGGCGTATACCTGCTGCAAGAATGAAAATGCGCGAACTTCATATTGTACCTTTATCAAATCAGGCTCTTGATCTTATTGATCAAATTAAACTTATAAATGGAAATAGAGAGTATCTTTTTCCTAATCGCAATAATCCCCTCACCTATATAAGCGAAAACACTCTTTTATACGCTATGTATCGCATGGGTTATCATAGTAGAGCGACACCACATGGCTTCAGAGCTACTGCATCAACAATCTTAAATGAACATGGTTTTAGACCAGATGTTATTGAAAGACAACTTGCACATGCTGAAAGAAATAAAGTTAGAGCAAGTTATAACCACGCTCAATATCTGCCTGAGCGCAGGACAATGATGCAATGGTGGGCAGATTATTTAAGTAAATTGTTTTAAATTATAAAATGAGTAATAAATGCAAAATGAATTCAACAATTCCCTTTCAATTTATAATATAGCTACCTTAATTGCAAAAGAAACTAATAGAAATGATTTTATAAATCATATAGCAGAAGAACTTTTGGGGCGCTTTTTAAATTCTGAGTTTGAATTTGATAGACTGGAAATGAAATCTAGCTCAGATTGTTACCTCAATTTAATTGAAAATGGTGAGAATTTTTTTAATCCAATTATACATGGTGTATTAGTAAATAACTACATAGAAGATATTATAATCTATATTAATAACTGCCTTAATGATAACAAATTCATCCAAAGTTATTTTCCTCAAGCCCTAATTAGTCAATTCGATAAAGTAATAAATTTTAAATATTTCGTGAAGATTCAATTTGAATATTTTCAACAAAGCAAAATATTAATTGAGAGCATAAGCTCAATTACATTAGAAAGTGAAATAAAAAAATTTTTATCTGAATTAACTAAAATTATATACATTTCCAGATCAACTTTTTTTAGTTGGATAAGATTAGAAAGACATATGAAAAAAAGTATTCATAAATATTCCCATAATATTATTTTCCCAAATGAAATTTCTTTTTGGGGGAATCCTTATACGTACTTCCCAAACAATTCATTCAATAAAACTATAAAATATACAGAAAAGGAATACACGTTAAAGGAAGCAATGAGTTACTTTGGAGAGGAACATTTATTAACTGAATTTCACAACTTCATAAATACCAATGAAGATAATGAAAATTTGATAGATAATATAAAAACTCAATTTCAGATAATAGTTAAATATACGAAATATGGAAAAATATCTATAAAAGCATTTATTAACCAATCAAGGAACCCCGTAATATTAAATAAAATACAACTAGAAGGTATAATAAATTCTGGTTCTATTAGTGTTCAAAATTCCTCTGCATCACTTGCAAGATCTATATATTCCAATATTAAAATAATTATTAATCCTACTAAATCAAAATCACAAGGACGCCCTAAAAATAAATACATTAAAATATGGAAAATATTTATTACTGAAATTTTAAAAGGTAACATTTCTGATAGCGAAAATTACTCCATAGAAGAGTATCTAAATATTGCCATAGAATCGTTTAATAAACTTAAAAATAAAGAAAGTCTAAAGCTTATATCACCAAAAGGAAAAATTCATAAATCTATAATTAGAGATGATTTATATAATCTTTTAGTTCGAGATTATCCAAGTTTGAAATGTGGAAAAACTTCTTTAGATACATATATAATAAATCCATTTTGTAAAAAAATTCCAAAAATTAATTTTCATTCTAATATGTAGAGAAACAGCAACACTTGAAAAATTCCAAAAAATAAAAAAATTGATTTTTAATATTTTTTGGAATTTCTTGAATTGATCTACCTTTTAAAAAAACTAATAAATTAAAGTAGGTTTAAAAACCGATTACGTTTATTTAAATTTTATCAAAGGTTATATCCGTGAATAAAAAGCTATTAAAAAATCATTTAGGTTTTATCAGGCTACCTGATGTACTAAAAATGTACCCTGTCAGTAAATCAACTTGGTGGCTGGGTGTTAAGCAAGGCCGCTTTCCTAAATCTGTAAAATTAGGTCCACGCACTACCGCCTGGAAAGTTGAAGATATCATATCTTTAATAGAAAATATTAATTAGGAGGGGTTATGAAAAAATTTAATCTTTCACAAATGAATATTTTTAGCAAAGGAAAATCTAAGTTAGAGCCTCGTATTTACAGCCTCTTACAACAAATACTTCCTCATGGGAAAAAAGTTGGCTCAGAGTATATATCTACTAATCCAACTAGATATGATCAAAAACTAGGATCTTTTAAAATTAATATACACACTGGTAAATGGGCAGATTTTGCAACAAATGATAAAGGCGGAGACATCATATCTTTATATGCTTATATCAAAGGCATAAGTCAAAAACAATCACTTTTAGAATTATTAAAGTTAATAGGAGAAAAACTATGAATGAGATAAAGTTTATATATCATGAAATTCCAAAAAATGCCTTACCATTTCAGAATATCATAGATCAAACAAAACCAGACATAATATATCCCTATACCAACGAAAAAGGCTTTACAGTATTTTATGTTTGTAGGTGGGATTATATAGATTCCTCAAGTGGCAAACCAAAAAAAAGTATTTTACCTTACGTATATGGTCAGCATCTAAACAGCACTGACGCCTGGATGAGTAAATGGCCTGACTTTAAAAGACCTCTCTATAATCTTGAGGAAATTATACGCTGCCCTGAAAAACCTATCTTAATAGTAGAAGGAGAAAAAACTGTTGAAGCTGCAAAACATTTATTTCCTAATTTTATTCCAACAACATCTTCAGGAGGTAGTAATGCAGCCGATAAAACTGATTGGAGTGCTTTAAAAGGAAGAACTGTTTACATAAGCTATGACTGTGATGAGCCAGGAATTAATTACTGTGAAAAAGTTATCGACTTACTATTAAAAGAAAATATTTTGCAAATTTATATTATTAAAACTGAAAAACTAGGAGAACTACAATGCAATTAACAAACAAATTTAATGTAGAAAAAGGATACGATATTGGAAATGCCTTCGCAGCAGGCATTTCCCCAGAAAATATCGCAGCAAACATGGATATTATTAGTATCCAACGTAAACTATCTATAAAAGAAATCAAGCAAATAATTGATAATATCTTTGATGAGCAAGAATTATATACGCTAGCTAACACTATTCTTGATTTAGACTATTTAACAATAACTCAGCAACGAACGATATTGAGAAACATAGCTGTAAGATGTGATTTGTCTTTAGATGAACTTATGTGGAATTGCGAACAAAATGCTACAGATAATCTAAGGGAGTTAAGGAATAAATGGTATCAGATTCTTGGAGATGAGCTAAGTATTTCATTGTATATTATTAATATAATTGGGCAGGATAATATTATTTATACCGATAATTCATTTTATATATTTAATCTCAATAGATGGGAGTCTAAAGAAGACAGAGAAATTAAACAAATAATTATTAGTCAAACTAAGCATTTACGTGTATTAAAAAGCAAAATTGATTCAATCTTGGATATAATGAAATCGAGATTATATAATCAAAACATTAAGTTTAATCAGGATATCTTAGATCTAACTTTCAAAAACTTATATTTAAAATGGGATACAAATAATTTCATATCATCACAACCTACAAAAACTACTTATAACACTATTTATTTTGATATTAATTACGATCCATATGCGACTGCTCCTCGTTTTGAAAAGTTTTTGCAAGAAATCTTCTATTATGATGAAGATAAAGATGATAAAATTAATTTATTATTAGAAATGATAGGATATACGCTGATTAAAGATTGTTTTTTAGAACGTTTTTTTATTCTGGTAGGGTCAGGATGCAATGGCAAATCTGTTTTTCTAAATGTTATAAAAAGTTTATTAGGTAATCGTAATTGTTCTTCTGTATCCATGCAATCATTATCAAATAAATTTCAAAAAGCACAATTAAATGGTAGACTTGCGAATATTGTTGCGGAAATATCTGAAGGAGAAAAACTACCTGATGAAGAAATCAAAGCTTTAAGCTCTGGAGAGATCATGACTATTGAGAAAAAATTTATAAATCCAATAGAATGTAAACCTTTTGCTACATTGATATTTGCTACTAATCATTTACCTTACAATAAAGATTATAGCGATGCTATTTATAGAAGAATAATACCAGTGACATTTAATAGAACATTTAAGCCTGATGAAATAGACCCTAATCTTTCCAAAGAACTTGAATCAGAAATCCCTGGTATATTTAATCTCGTTATTTCTGCTCTAATAAATTTGTTGAGAAGAGAAAGTTTTATTGTACCTGCATCCTCAACAAAAGCTACTGAAGATTGGAAGTTTAATAATGACCATATTAAACAATTTTTAGAGGATTGTTGTAAAGTAGGTGGAGGAATTATTGTATCTAAATTAGTATACGAAAGATACTTAAAGTGGTGTAGTGATAATGGTATAAATACCAAATATAATCGTAATAATTTTACTAACAGATTATATCATTTTGGAGTTAAACCTAAACGAGGTGTTAATGGAGTCAGGATGCTTTCTAATATAATGCTATTAGCAAATCATTCAGAATAAATGACACAAGTGACGCAACTTTTTAATTAAATAAATTATATTATTTTTACTTATGATAAATGTTTATAATATTAGGATTAAAAGTGCGTCACTTGCGTCATTGTGTAAGCATTAAAATTTAGTTAACGGAGGGGAATGTGAGGAAATCTAATAATCCTGCTGGAAGACCAAGGAGTAGATCTGTTATCTCTGAACTCTCCGTAAACATAGGTGACATGCCAGAATTTACAACTTTATCTATACTTGGCTTTAGTAACGAAAAAATACGTCAAATATACGGTTATTCTAACGATACTTTTTATGGCAAGTTATTGAAACAGCCAATAGTACAAAAGCTTTTACAAGACGGCAGAAATGTAAGAGAGACAATAATTCGACTAAAGCAAATGGAACTTGTAATGCATGGCAATGCCAAGATGCTCATACACCTTGGCAAAACCGAACTTGGTCAAATCCCTAAGCCTTCAGTATCGAATACTCATGTTCCAAGTACAAACACATTTTCAGTATTCGACCAAGAAATCATAGATGAGTTTTTGAGCACTTACTTGCCAAAAAAAGAGTAGGAATACTACTTGTTATTTTTACCTAACCAATCATCCCAAGATATCCAACCTTTGTTTTTATAATGTCGACAGGGCTTAAAAGGTATATTATCGGGTTTATATCCTGATTTACAATACTGTAGCCATTGAGTTTTAGTTTGCAAACCCAAAGCTCTAACGAATTTACGAGCTTCTTCAAATGATAAATATACCTTCAAAAATGAAGCTACAGTATATGTTCCGAGCCAGTCCCCCCAGTTAACCCAACCTTTATTGCGATAAACATGATCTGGTTTTCTTGGTATATTAGGCGGCACTTGATTAGATTTACAAAACAATCTCCATTCTTGAATTGATTTCAATTTTAAACTTTGAGCAAAGTCTCGAGCTTCTTCAAATGACAAATAAATAATGTTAAAATTAGCTTCTCTGAATGTACCGAGCCAATCTCCCCAAGATATCCACCCTTTATTTTTATAACTATCTTGAGGTTGAGCTGGTATATCATGTGGCTTTAATCCGGATTTACAATAATCTTTCCATTCTTGAACCGTTCTCAGTTTAAGAGAACGTACATAATCTCTAGCATCTTCAAATTTTTGCATTTTTCTTAGCTGATCTGCTATTCTACCAGTACCTAACCAATCACCAGAAGATACCCAGCCTACGCCTTTGTAAGTTCTAGATGGTTTCGCAGGGATATTATTAGGTTTTTTACCACTTTTACAATATAATAACCATTCTTTATGGCTTTTTAAATTTAATGCATGAACTATCTTTCTAGCTTCATTAAAAGGTAAATATTCCATATAAATAGTTGCAATAGAATTAGTACCAAGCCAGTCGCCAGTAGATATCCATCCTACATTTTTATATGCTAAATTCGGATTTTTAGGAATGTTATTAGGCATCAAATCCGTATTAGTAAATCTTTTCCATTCATGCCATGAATTTAATTTCAATCTTCTCGCAAACTCTCGTGCTTGTTCAAAAGGAAGCCATGGGGTTCTTACCCTACTTATGATTTGGTCAAAGAGTGTTTCTTTTAATTTATCTTCATAACCTTCAATAGTTATAAGGTTTTGGATATTTAATATAGGTGATATATTGCTAATTAATCTTTCGCCTTTCCCCACCTTGATTTTTGTTATTTCGTCAAATATACGTTCGTCATGCGAAGCAAGCGCTCTGATTATACTGATTAAGTTTGAAAACTGGTTAGACTCAAGAATATCCTCTAAATTATCTTCCTTTTTATGAAAAATAGGAACTACAATATAACCTATCTTTTTATCTTTATGGTTACTTCGTCTCAGTGCTCTACCTGTTGCCTGAACTATATCTATTCTCGAGTTTTTAGGATCACAAAAATACACAATATCAATAGCAGGCACATCTATACCTTCAGTTAAGCACCTTGCATTTGTTATAATTGAGCGATCGTGACTTATAAACTCCTTAAGTAAAATATTACGCTCATTCGTACTCATTGAGCCGTTTATGTGGTATGAGTGTATACTATTATCCATATTTTGATGTCTTGTTACAAAACTTTTGGCTTTTTTTACAGATGAGTGGAATGTTATCGCATGATTTGCGTTATACTTATCCATAAATTTCTTTAATGCATAATTATTGGCAATTTCATCAATCGTATCATCTTCTGTTGTAAAATACCTTTTTTGTATGGCGTCAGATATTTCTTCATCATCTACCCCAATTGCCACAATTTGGTAATCGACCAGTATGTTCTTATCGATAGCTTCCTTAAAGCTCATGCGGTAAAACTCTTTTCCGAATATATCAAGATTACTCATATCGTATAAATAGTTTACAGCATCTGGAGACTTTTCTTTTAAACTAGCGCCCAAAACCCTTGGGGTTGCTGTCATATAAAGACGTTTACTTACTTTTATATTATCATCTGAATGTATCAAGGTATGTTTGGATAACTTACTACCTGATGTTTTGTGTGCTTCATCGCATATTGCTAAATCAAAGTTAAAGTCTAACAATTTGGCGGCTATACATATAGCTTCCAGGCTTTGATATGTAGAGTATATAATAAGGTGACTTTGATTTTTATTTAAGAAGCTTTCAATTTCTTTGGAATCAGTAGTAACTTTACCGCCGATTTCATATATATTCGTGATTAAGGTATCGCTTGATTTATCAATATCTTTCTCGGAGCATACACATAAATATGGTATGTATTCATTTTGATTAGAAGAATATTCATGCTTAACCTGTCTTAGTAAAGCAAGGGATGGCACAAGTACTATTGTTCTTTTTGCACTTAACCTTTCTTTTATCCATAATGATATGAGAGTTTTACCAGTACCGCACGGAAGTATTAACTGACCTCTGTTTGCCGATTCAAACTCACTTGCTACTTTATCAATAATCTCAAGCTGATAATCCCTTGGCTTTTTGACCTCTTGCTGTACCTTCTGACCTTTTAATAATAAACTCATATTATCAAAAGTATGCTCTGATATGTCTAGTAAATCACTAAGCCCAATAAACCTAAGCTTATTTGCTTTCTTACTCAGTGAATGGCTATCAATACCAGATACATTTGAAAAGATAATAAACTTGTCGGCTTTATCACCATCTGCAAATAAATTGGCAAGTTTATCTCTTGTCCATGATATTTTTGAGTCTTGATCTGCTCTAAACTTACACTGAACAACGGTAAGCTCCCCAAGAGAATCTTCTAATATTAAATCTATGCCATGGTCTTTTTTACCTAAGCTTAGTTTAGTTATTATATGCGTGGGAACTTCATTAAAAAGCCATACGCTTTTGTATTCATTTTTGTAGCTTGGGGAAGTTAGAAAATATAGTTTAGCAAACTGTTCAAATAACTTACCTTTATCTTGGTTGTTTTTGTTAAACCATAAGTAAGTATCATTCCAAGATTTAACGTTTTGAATTATGGGGTAAAAATCTCCACCCAGGGTATTATCTGGCATTTTAAGCAACTCCTTGAATTTTAAGAATAAACTATAGAAATCACCATATTGCAAAATATGGCGATCGGGGAGTTCGAAAAACCGCTACTACACGGCCGCGACCTTTTTAGTCGTGAGACCTGGACATAAGGTCGCCTCCCCGACCATAATTCAAGGAAGCGACATCTTTGACGGCAGATGACCACCGGTAGTAGATATAAGGGTTTTCGAAGCCCTAGGATAGCTTACCTATCCAT